>Ga0194051_1000125_pt1 | contig 41564 bp, 36 predicted proteins | sample SepL2320m_MetaG_FD_161275 | JGI IMG/M metagenome (GOLD analysis project Ga0194051, IMG submission 161275) | Anoxic zone freshwater microbial communities from boreal shield lake in IISD Experimental Lakes Area, Ontario, Canada - Sep2016-L239-20m | ecosystem: Environmental > Aquatic > Freshwater >... | reverse complement strand
GGATTGGGAGGACCTCAGATGGCAGCCGCAGGGTGCCATCTGATTGACGATCTTACGGCGCTTGCCGTCATGTGGGTTTCGCGAGTAATTCTAAATATTCATCGTTTTTTTGAGTTCATACGACGTGCGGAACGAAGCTTTATCGACCACAGACCTGATGTAGTGGTGCTCATCGATTATCCGGGTTTCCACTGGTGGTTGGCATGGAGGGCGAAGCGTCATGGGATCCCCGTGATTTTTTATTGCCCGCCACAGATTTGGGCGTGGGCCAGTTGGCGTATCGGAAAAATGCGACGCTTAATCGACCATGTTCTTTCGGCACTGCCATTTGAACATGCTTGGTTTGCATCCCAGGGGCTCAAAAGCTCTCTCGTGGGACATCCTTTTTTTGATGGATGGAAAGCTGAGACGATCGTTCGGCCAGCGCATCGGATGCTTCTTCTTTTACCGGGCTCACGAAGACAGGAAATCGATGCAAACCTGGAATCAATTTTAGAAGCTACGACCATTATTCAATCGCAGGTACAAGACCTCGAAGTGGTGGTCGGAGCATTCTGTGATCGGCATGCAAAGCAGATCCAACAGGCGATTGCACGTCGTGGTCTCGCGGTGCGGATTGAGGTTGGTCGCACTCAAAATCTTATTGCACAGGCACACGCCGCAATTGCCGTAAGTGGTTCGGTGTCACTTGAGCTTTTAGCCGCGAGGGTGCCGACGGTGATCCTCTATCGCACCACGACCATTGGATGGATCATTCAAAGTTGGTTTCGACACGCCAAGTGGATCACGCTTGTGAATTTGCTTGCCTGTCGCGAGCCGATAGTTCCACTGCAACGGCGCATCACCGTTCCGAAAACTGTCGAGCGAGCTGATCCGGAAAACGTATTTCCTGAATATCTGGTCGTTCTTGATCCATCGGTGAGATTGGCCGAGCACGTTGTAGAATGGTTTCAGAACGAGAAAAAAAGATCGCTCGTGATCGATCGTCTCGATCAAATTGCAAAGGAGATCGGCCAGAGCGGTTCTGCTGAAAAAGCTGCCTATTATATCGTCGACGTTGCCAAGTCGATTCAAGAGACATTCACGGAGACTCGTATCAATGTCTCCGTGCAAACCTCAACAATCGAACGAGCAGCCTAGCGAACCTTGGCTGAAACGAGTGCAGAGACTTTCGCGGTATAGGACTCTTAATTTCTTCCCGCATTATTGTTGGAGATCGGCATGATTCTCAGCGAACCACAGCCCACGCAGGCTGATCTTCGGTTTCAGATTGCCGATATTCCGGTAAGAGTTTCGATTGGGTTCTGGGCAATGGCTGCTCTTCTCGGCTGGAATGTCTCCCAATCACTCGCCGAAGGTGATCAGCGAGCGATTCTTTATTATCTCATTGCCTGGATCGTCGTTGTATTCGTTTCAATTCTGATCCATGAACTCGGGCATGCGGTGGCCTATCGGGCGTTTGGTCAGTCAGCTCAGATTGTGCTTTATCACTTTGGAGGTCTTGCGATTCCGGATCGATCAACAGCTGGGATTCGAAAACCATGGAAACGATTACTCATATCGGCGGCAGGGCCGGGTTCACAACTGCTCCTGGTGGTGTTGGTGGTCATTGCTCTGCGGATAGGAGGCTACGAGTTTTCATTTCCAATCAGATACGTTGGCCACTGGCTGGGATTCGATCAAGGGCGACCAATCGATTCGGTGATCGCAAAAGTTGTGATCTGGCACCTTTTGTATGTGAATATTTTTTGGGCAGCGTTCAACCTCCTTCCTGTGCTTCCGTTGGATGGTGGTCAGATCACAAGGGAAGCGTTGGAATTGGCAGGTATTCAGGACGCCACTCGCGCGGCACAGATTCTGAGTATTTTCGCAGGGGCAGCCGTTGCCTGGTGGGCTTTTCAAAATCAGCAAACGTATGTTGCATTCATGTTTGTGATGCTTGCGGTATCAAGTTATCAAGCAGTAAACACAAGTGGTCCGCGATGGAGATGACCAAAAGAAGCAAGCAGTGCGATCTGAGTGCGTGAGCGTGCATGGCCCTGCAATCATTCGGTCTCCGGTCATTTCTTGGCACGCAGAAACAGACGACCGAATCATTTTACGAATGCGGGGGGCGTGTCTCAATTGTCGCCGTACGCATGTGACAATTGCTTACAGTACGGCGAGTGAAGGCAACGGGGGCTTTGCCGCATGTCGTGAGGCGATGGTTTCAACGAGTCGCTGGCAGATGGCTTCAAAAAAAGGTCGTGCGAGAGGATCATCAAAATTGGCTTCCGTGGTACCCGCGTCCCCATGCTCGCGAATTGGTATTTGAAGCGGAACCTCACCAAGGAAAGGAATGTCGAGTTCCAAGGCAGTTCTTTTCGCTCCACCGGAACCAAAGATATTCCATCGCTTTCCAGTATCTGGACATTGAAAGAAACTCATGTTTTCAACCATACCGAGCAACGGAATGTTGACCTTTCGAAACATAGCGATCGCCTTCGTAGCATCTAAAAGAGCCACGTCCTGCGGGGTGCAGACAATCACTGAACCGGTCAGCGGAAGAATTTGCGAAAGAGTAAGGGCAATGTCCCCGGTTCCAGGAGGCATGTCGATTATGAGATAGTCAAGCGGTCCCCATTTCGTGTCGCGCAGCATCTGGGTAATCGCTCCATGGAGCATCGGCCCTCTCCAGACAACAGCTTCTCCCGGAGGAACAAGAAATCCCATCGACATGACAGGCATGGTACCGTGGAGCATCGGTACAATTTTTCCTTCTTCCACGGCGGGACGACCCGAGAGGCCCAGAAGATGCGGCACACTCGGTCCGTAAACATCCGCGTCCATCAAACCGACGTGGCAGCCTGCACGTTTGAGACCGAGAGCAATACATGCAGCGATCGTGCTTTTTCCGACGCCGCCTTTTCCAGAGCCGACCGCAATGACACTTTTTGCTTCAAGACCAATCTCACCAAGCTTTGATGGTGGACGTTCAAATTTCTCGATCTCAACCTGAATGCTCGCAGTGGGATATTGTGTCGCGAGTGCCTCTGCGATGCGGCCGCGAGTTTGCGCCCAAAGAGGTGCCGAATGCGAACACAAACCGATGACAATTTGTATGTTCGAGCCTGAACAATCAATCTTCAGAACTTGCCCTGTTTGTGTAAGAGGTCTTCCCGTTTCGGGGTCAGAAATTTTTGACAAAAGAGACTCAACACCACTTTGATCCATTGACAATCTCCTCAGACTCATTGTTTATTGAGATGGTTCGCTCACTCTGTCAGTCACCGGCAACAAGTTGAGCGAACTGACGACCGGAGCTTCTCGCGACGTGCGATCAGGCACTTGCGAAATGGTAATTTCACTCGAACTATGCATCGCGGATGATTTCATAGAATTCGATTGGCCGGGAATGTTACGGGCTGTACTTCCTGCCCGGGTTGCTGATGCGAAGAGCCCTTGAGGTTGCAGGGTCACCATCACGAGCACCCCTGCACTCAGGAGCATTGCAAGACCAGCCGACAGGCCTCCATCTGCCTGCACACCACGCGATACGGGTTTAAAATACATCGCCGCGATCACCTTGAGATAATAGGCCGCAGCAATTGCCGCATTGAGAACGAGGGTAACAGCCAAACCAACAAACCATGTTCTGCGGCTTCCGAAGGACATCGGTGACAACCAATCGACCTCTAGGGATGAAACAACAAGCATGAGCTTCCCCCAAAATCCTGGAAGAGGAGGAATTCCAGCCAGGCTCAATAAAAAGAGTGTCATTGAAAAAGCCGCAACAGGATGCGCCGTTGAAAGACCGGCAAGATCGTCAATCGAGGAAACTTCCTCGCGAATGCGTTTAGAAATATTCCCGGGTTTCCATTCAAGCGCCTTATGTCCCAGGAAAGTAATGACCGCAAACGTTCCGACTGTCGCCACGACATAGGTCGAAAGATAAAAAAGTGTGGATCCCAGTCCATCGAGTCCCGCCCAGATACCACCAGACCCACCAGCGTCTGAACGCTGTCCATCACTTGCCGCCGCGACAGCAACACCAACGAGGAGATACCCTGCGTGGGCAATCGACGAGCAGGCAAGCAGCCTCCGCATATTTGATTGCACAAGTGCCATGACGTTGCCTATGGTCATCGTCAATGCAGCCACAATCACAAGTACTTTCCAAGACAAATCAAGATGCCATAACCCGGCCGACCCCACTGCCTCGCCTGGGGAACCGGTAGCCAGTGCAAGAAGTCTTGCGATGACGATCACACCAGCCACTTTTGGAAGCGTAGACAGTAACGCTGCGTTTCCAGGACTCGTTCCCTCGTAGACATCTGGGGCATAAAAATGCATTGGCACGGCTGCCATGCGAAAGGTCGCACCGGCGATGACAAGTGCCACGGCAATTGGAACGAGTGAAGTGGCGAACGATTCAATGGCAGGTTGAGAAGATCGCAAACGATCTGAAATCACAGCCAGACTTGTGGACCCACCGATTCCGTAGAGACATACGATTCCGTACAGGAAGAGTCCCGAAGCCATGAGTGAAAGATAAAAATATTTGAGACTCGCCTCTTGTCCTCGAGCATCGGTTCGGCCGGTAGCAAGCAGAATGTACGTTGGAATTGAAATGAGTTCGAGCCCAGCAAAAAGCAGGACCAAATCATCCGCAGCGCCCACAAGTGAAAGTCCACAGAGGAGGAGCAAGAATACGCCTCCCTCTTCGGTCGTCGAGGAATGACGTCTTTGACTTTCGCGAGATTGTCCAGCAAGCACGAGCGCCAAAAGAGCTCCGACGGAGAGCACCATCCAGCGAATGAATCCAGAAAAGAGATCAATCGCAAGCGGGCCCGAAAGGTTTGTATCAGCCGGTTGAAGCGTGGCAAAACCACCCGCCACGGCAATGCCAAGAAGAGCCGCCATCCACCCACTGCGAAACCCCAGAAACGCTCCAGAAAGAAGAATGACAATCGCAGCCGCAACGAGAGCCAACTCCGGAGCGATCAGAATAAACGTATTAAGCGAGGTGGTTGACTCGGTCATGGTGAAACAATCCGTGTGAGTTGATCGGAAGGAATCATTCGAGGACCAGTCAGCAGCAGACTGTGACGGGAAGAGAAAAAGAGGTTGGAAATATTTTGAGTTTCGTGAGAAGAAGCAGAAGGAAAGACGGAATCGGTTCTGGTCGTGACAGATTCTGAAAAAGTTTTTTGAGATGCCTTAACCCGTGCATCAAATACGTCACAGGATGCGCGAGTTGCGGATCGCACAGCACTCGACGACGGGGCAAGAAATGTCTGAGGAGTGATTCCAATCCAAACAACAAAAAATGCAAGTGGTGCAAGAGCCCCCCACTCCCACCATCGCAAGTCATCAATGGCCGTAAATCCGTGGGGATCTTTTTGGAGAGATGCCTGCGATCCCGAAGAAAGACCTGAAGAGCCTCGTTCTGCTCCAAAAAATACTCGTTCAACAGCCCAGAGCATGTACCAAGCACCAAGCACCACTCCGGCGACGGCCGCGAGACTCATCACCAGATAGAGAGTCTCCCAGTGAAGCGGAGCACCACGAAAGGAACGCTGAAACATGCCAATCAGAATCATGAACTCGCCGACAAAACCATTGAGACCAGGCAGTCCAATGCTTGAGAACGTGAAAAGCATGAAAAGAACAGTAAGCCAAGGAGCTTTTGAAGCAATGCCCCCAAGGTTCACAATGGAACGCGTGTGATATCGCTCGTAGATCATTCCCACCAGCGCAAAAAGCCCGGCGCTCGAAAGACCATGGTTGATCAACTGTAAATTAGCTCCTTCAATTGCCAGAGCATCCAGTGCAAACAGCCCCATCACGCAGTACCCCATGTGGCTCACGCTTGAAAAGGCAATCAATCGCTTGAGGTCTCGCTGCGCAATTGCGACTAAAGCGCCATAAACAATTCCAACGACACCAAGACTCACGAGCCAGGGAGCGGCCACGGCGGCTGCATCGGGAAGCATCGGAAGCGAGAATCTCAGGAATCCGTACATGCCAATTTTGAGCAGCACGCCGGCCAGATCGACGCTTCCGCCCGTCGGTGCTTCAACGTGCGCTAAGGGAAGCCATGTGTGTAGCGGAACGATCGGAACCTTGACGGCGAAACCGGCAAGCAACGCACAGAAGATCCACATCTGAAGCCACCCTGACTCAGCCGTCATGGGAATGGGATGGGCTGCGAGACCTGCTGTGAGCGTATCGATATCGAACGACAGTATCCCGGAGTGGGATGCATTCCAGAGAACAACTGACAGTAGACCGATAAATGTAAATACGCTCCCAGCGAGTGTGTAGATAAAAAACTTTGCCGCTGCACGCCGTCGATCATCGTGTCCCCAAATGCCAATTAAAAAAAACAGTGGCACAAGAGTGAACTCAAAAAATACATAAAAAAGTACAACATCGCGGGCGGTAAAAACGCCAAGCATCGCTGTTTCAAGGATCAGCAGAAGCATGTAGAAACCGACCGATCGCTCCTTAATCGATTGCCAACTCACAAGCACCGCCGTCAGACTCAAGAGAGCAGACAGACCAAAAATCCAGAGCGAAAGCCCATCCAGTCCAAGTGAAAATTGAATATCAAGAGCACCGTCCACAAGCCAAGGAACCTGTACGACGGCGTATGGAGCGCCGACTGCTGCCTCAGGACTGTTGAGATAACGGAGGATCAGCCAGCCGGTGAGCACAAGTGTGACCACTGCCGTAACCACCGCGCTTTGTCGAACTGCAGATCGACCGCGAGCGCCGAGCACCCAGACTAAGAGCGATCCAACAATCGGCGTGGCGAGCACGAGCAAAAGATGTGTGGCAGGAGTGAGATCAAAGGATGTCATCAGAATTTCCAAAAGCTTTTCGATTCCCGTTCACGCTAACCGCGCAACTGCCACACGAGGGCCAGCACAAGAGCCAGTACCCCGACAACACCAGCAACTGCGTATCGCTGAAGCAGACCCGATTGGAGCGATCGCAGCACGCGTCCAAGTGAAAACGGAACCCTTCCTACGGCATCGACGAGTCCATCAAGCACAGACGAGTCAAAAAAAGCCAGAAGTCGAGCAATGAATTCGAGTGGACGAACTACCACAAAAACGTAAATCAGATCGATATAAAATTTGTTTTCAAAAAGGGTGCCAACAGGACCGAGAAAGCGTTCTATGTGCGGCCCATCACTGCGTCGCCCTAAATGTGCAATCGCCGCAATTGAAATACCCAGTAGGGATGCAAGAGTTCCTTGAACTGCCAGATCAAGATGAAATACATGCGGCACCGCGGTTCCGGCGACGCTCGGTGCAGCCAGTGAAGGCGTGGAGGCAAGAAAAAGTGAGAGGGATTGTGTTCCAAAAATCCAAATCCCAGACACTCCGGAAGCGATTGCCAGAAGCACCAACGGCCCGGTCATTGTCGGTGGCGATTCGTGTGCATGATGACCAGCCTCGTGGGGCACACGAGTCGGTCCAGTGAAGGTCATGAAGAAGGCTCGGAATGTATAAAAAGCTGTGAGTCCTGCGGTGATCAAAGACATCCACCATAAAATCTGCCAAACAAATGGAGTATTGAGTGCCTCGAGGCTCGCCGGAAATGCGTCGACATTCGTGACGGATTCAACACTGCTCGTCAGATGCATGCGTGGAGCGATCAGTCCACTCATGGCATGTGATTCGTGCGACGAATGGTGCGCAGCATCGGGCCAGCCTTTTGTTCGAAGAGCGGTAAGAATCTCATCCTTGCTAAAGAATCCTGCGAATGGAGCGACGCCGGCAAGTGCCAGCGAACCGCAGAGAAAAGTGATTGCTGTAATCGGCATGACTTTTCGCAGTCCACCGAAGCGACGCATATCAATGACGCCGCCCATCGAGTGCATCACACTTCCCGCGCCGAGAAAAAGCAGAGCTTTGAAAAAGGCGTGGGTCATAAGGTGAAAAATAGCTGCTGTAAAACCGAGCGCCAAACCTGTTCCCAGACTGGCAAACATGTAGCCGAGTTGACTAATGGTCGAATAGGCGAGCACTCGCTTGAGATCGTTTTGCACTGTAGCAATAAGCGCAGCGACCATCGCGGTCGAGGCTCCAACGATCGACACGACCACGAGTGCCCCCGGACAAGCAACAAACAAAGGCGCGGTGCGCGTTATGAGATAGACGCCAGCGGTCACCATCGTTGCTGCATGAATCAGAGCGCTGGCGGGAGTTGGCCCTTCCATTGCATCGGGAAGCCAGACATGGAGGGGCAGTTGCGCACTTTTTCCGCATGCCGCCAGCAGCAAGAGAAGACACACTGCCGTTCCGATGGCTCCGCCAATAATTCCAGATTCATCCATGAGCCGGGTCTTGCCGAGAATCCCAGGAAGAATTGTTCCATTGGGAGAAAGTGAGTCGTGAAAATCGAGTGTGCCATAGGTAACAAATAAGAGAAACAGGGCGACGGCAAAACCAAAATCACCAATACGGTTTACAAGAAACGCTTTCTTCGCTGCTCGAGCGGCGTCCGGCTTTTGAAACCAGAATCCAATCAGAAGATAACTACACGCTCCCACCGCCTCCCAGAAGACATAAACAATGAGAAAATTACTTGCAGCGACGAGCATCGTCATTGAAAAAACAAACATTGCCACAAGCGCAAAGAATCGCGGATACCCTGGATCATCATGCATATAACCAATCGAATAGATGGCCACGAGTAGCCCAACACAGGTGACCAGCGACAACATTGTGGCAGTCAGTGGATCGAGTCGCAGCGTGACATCAATCGAAAACGGTCGTGTTGCAACTTGATTGGCATTGTGATCGACAGGATCAGATTCAACGCCGGCCCACTGCCAGAGCGTTACTATCGATTCATCCGGTCGAGCGGCCGATTCAACGGTGGTTCCTTCACGTACCCTCTCCACTTCAACAGCAAGCAGTACAAGTGCAGCAGCAGCAGCAATCGCGATGCTCGCAATCGCTGGAATATGGGCTTTGGAACCGAGCACTCGGCCAAGAATGATCGTCGCAACCGCACCAATAAAAGGCACCAGAGGCACCAACAACTGGAGGGTTTCGATCGACATTTCAGTTGAAAAAAAAGGCATGAAAGACATCACAAAAAAAGGAAAGTAGAACGGGACAAAGGACTCAGATGTGCTCTCGTTCGAGCAGTTCATTCTGGTCGATTTCAGGTTGAACGCCGGCAGGTGTCAGCCGAGGCCATTGCGGTGAAAGAGTGTCGACGGAAGGAAGTTCTCGATCGACTTGTTTCTCCATCGAGTCATTGCCTAACGATTGCCACGCAGCAACGTCGAGGATGCCGGTACGACCGAATACCCCCAGTACATAGACAAGTGCTATGGCCGCCTCACAGGCAGCCACCGTGAGAACAAAAATGACAAGAATGTGGCCACCCCAATCATCGTGAAAACGGCTCCATGCGGCGAGGCTCACCGATATTCCCTGAAGCATGAGTTCGGCCGAAAGAAACATCACGATCAGATTGCGACGAGTAAGCATGCCAACCAAACCGAGTGAAAAAAGCATTGCACCCACAAGCAACGCATTGTTGAGCAGGGAAGCTTCATTCATCTCGAAGACCTCCCCTCAAAAGTGTCTTGGATTGGGATTCTGTATTTCGTGACACAATCGCAATCGAACCGATGAGAGATACCAATAACAAAACACCGGCCACTTCAACCGAAACCAGATGACGTCCAAACATTTGAGATCCCAAACGAGCAACATGGTCATCCTGAAGAAGTTGCCTTTCGAGTAAAGCCGGATTATTCGCGACAAATCCTGCAAATGCGGAACTCTCGGAGAAGTTTTCGTTCAGTGACATCCTGCCAATGACAAGCGAGAGCAATCCCAGCAGCACAGCTCCAGAAACTGCGGAGAGAAAAGGTTCGTTTGACACACGATCGTACGGAGCCAGGCCGGATGGCTGCGCAAGCATGAGCACAAAAAGAAACATCACGAGAATCGCGCCAGCGTAGACAACGATCGTTGCCACACCTAAAAACTGTGCACCAAGAACCAGAAGCACTCCCGAAACGCCAGCCAAAGAAAGAGCAAACCAGATCGCCGAGTAGACCGGGCTTCGAGTGAGAATTGTGGCTGCCCCGGATACGACTGCGACAATCGAAACAATACTGAAGACCACCTCATCGCCGATGCATCCCATCCGGCGACCGCTCATTATAAAAGCGACGAGAGCAACTGTTCCAAAAACGTAACCTACGCCTCGGGCTGCGCGGGTCGAGGAAGATCGAGGCAGCAGCAACCACAGAGCGAGTGCCGTGAGAGTGACCGCTCCTGCCAGCAGAAGTCCGGGTGAAGAAAAAGGAGGAATTCTCACAGCGTTCCTCCTAACGATGCGGACTTCATGGGCTCGCTATCCTTTGTCATGTCATAGACACTCAGGAGTTTTTCTTTGTCGAAGATCATCTCTTCGCGGCTCTTTCCAGTCAGATCGAGAAGACTCGTCAATTCAATCGCATCGACTGGACACGCCTCTTCACACATGCCGCAAAAAATGCAGCGTAGTTCATCAATCGAAAAACTCTCCGGATATTTCTCGCGATCACTCCATGGACTTTCTGCTGCAACGATGTCGATGCAATGCGCGGGGCAGGCTGTTGCGCAGAGAAAGCAGGCAACGCACTTGACGCGCCCATCATCATCCCGATTCAGCCGATGCACTCCTCGGTAGATGAGCGGGTTACCGACTGTGGGGCGTTCCTCAGGGAAATGAACAGTCACTTTTGGACTGATCATGTGGCGGGCAGTTGTTGAGAGTCCCTGCATAAACAGCGGGAGGTAGAGTCTTTCCATGAGACCGAGCGGCTTATCATCAATCCAAGTGACGTGCGGATCAGTTGGTTTCATCGGCGTCCTCTCACAAGTTCCTGTTCGATGTCGAGTGGACCTGCGGTCAGAATTGGCCGGTTGTCAGGTTTGGAAGACGAAAGGAGTCCGGCGGTGATCCAACAGAGAAAAAACGTAGCCCATGGAGCACCCAGCGTCACGAGAGACACGAATGGTTCGCCCAGTGAGCCAGTGAGTTGGGGACGAAATTCTTCAACGGTCGCAATGACCACAAGATTGGCCAGTCCCAGTGGAAGCATCACCTTCCAAGCGAGATTCATAAGTTGATCAAATCGAAATCGAGGCCAGCTCCAGCGAACAAGCATAAAAAAGACGATGACTGAAAAAACCTTCAGCGAGAAGATTCCAAAGCGCACAATCGCTCCGATCCAGGTTATTTCCGACCCGGCTCCTGTTACTCCCCAAAGGTGCCAGCCTCCAAAAAAGAGAATCACAATGAGGAACGAAGCGGTAATCATGTGAAGAAATTCAGCAACAAGAAACAGGAGCAATCGGATTCCTGAATATTCGGTGTGATAGCCACCAACCAGCTCTTGCTCAGCTTCAGGGAGATCGAACGGAAGCCGTGCAGCCTCTGCAAAACTTGCGATCACAAAAACAAGAAATCCCAGTGGCTGCGCAACAACATTCCAGATTCCAGTTGTGGCCTGCGCATGGATAATGACGTCGAGTTTTAGTGAACCTGAAGAAAGCACGACCCCGAGCAGGCCAAGCCCCAGGGGAATCTCGTAGGCGACCAATTGAGCACTCGATCGCAAACCGCCAAGAAATCCATACTTGTTGTTACTTGCCCAACCACCGAGAAGCACTCCGTAGACCGCGATACTCGAAAGCGCAAATACCCACAACACGCCAACGTCGAGCGACGGAGCAACCAAAAGCGAAATGGGGTCAGGCAGACCAGGGATTCCCAGAGGAGGCAGCACGCTACCGAATGGAATTGCGGCGAAGATTGCTAAAGATGCGGCAAGAATCAAAAGTGGCGCAGCTGTGTAAAGCACTCGATCAACGTGACGAGGGGTGAAGTCTTCTTTGAGAATAATTTTAAGTCCATCAGCGAATGGCTGACCGAGCCCAAAGAGACGAATATTCGTCAGCGGAATTCCAACTCTGTTGGGGCCGCGTCGATCCTGCACCCACGCAGCAATCCATCGTTCCAAAAGAACAAAATAAGCAGCTGCAGTCATGAGGCCGCCGACGAGCAGACCGATTTTGATAAGCGCCGCAAGCGTGGTAATGGAAGGAATGAGCACAACAGATTCCAAAGTCAGGATTTTGTGATGGATGAGCGAACGGGAAGAGTTACAGATTCAGAAGCGAACGGGAAGGAGATTACGTCGAAGACGCGAGTTGGGAGATTCGTAGATCGATGCCGTGAGCCGGAATGTCATCGAAAAGAGCTGAAAGGGCCGCAGACCCTGTGGCGAATTCACGACGAATCACTCCCGGATCATAAAGGCCCTTTCGACCGAGCATATTCCAGAAGAGGCGACCCTCAGGCCACACCCCGGCAGGCGGACGTATGGCCCACGAAAATCCTTGCGCACGATGCGAGGCGTTTATCCATGTACCTGCACGTTCGGCAAAACCCACGGATGGCAATCGCCAGTGCGCCTTTTTTGTAAGCGGTGAGTCAAAAAGATCTTGCACCACAAGACAGCTCATTGTGTGAAAGGCATCGGCAGTGGTTTGATCGATCCATGGGAAGGGATAGCCACCAGAGATCCATGCGGCCGTGATTTCGCCGTTGCTGGCACTCGAAACCAGATCGTTCCAAGATCGAACGCTGGGATCGAACATTGCAACAATCTGTTCTACGCCCAATCGGTTAGGACATTTTTCCGCACGGATCATGAATCCGCCTGGAAAAGTTTCATCCGAACCGACGCTTGGAACATACCCCACCGCCAACATCGCCCCCGGATCAATCTCTCTGGCAAGCGTGCAAAGCATCCATGCTTCTTCAAGCGTGAGCATCGGCGAAACAGAAACACCGAGTTTTCCCGAAGGCCCAATCGCCACCCCAAGATCTTTTCTCAGTGCAACGACGACATCAGACCATTCGGGCGATTTTTCAGATCCGTTTGAGGGCGAAACAGATTCCGAGCGTGCAGCGGAAAGTATTCGTGCCGGATCATGAAGATGATGCCAGCCATAGCGACCGTCATCGCATATCCACCATTTGTTGATGTGCGGATTTTCTCTTGGCTTGAGACGGTAAACCGTGTCTTGATGAAATTCAGTTGAGATCGAACATCCCGTTGAGCAGCCGCCGCAAACATTGGGTTGGTTCTCAAGAAACCAGACCCGCTGCTGGTAGAGAAAATCCTTGTCGCCGAGTGCGCCAACCGGGCAGAGGTCAACAACATTTCCCGCCAACTTGTTGTCGAGGGGAAATCCAGGAAAAGAATCGATCTCTTCTTTTGACCCGCGGTTGATCACCATGAGTTCACTCGTTCCGCTGACCTCGCGAGTAAATCGTACGCATCGCGTACACATCACGCAGCGATCAACAAAAAGCGACACCGTCGGACCGACCTCACGACGACGACTTGTAAAAGGCTTAATGTCGGCACGCCGTTGCGCCTGTCCGTGTTCGAAGTGATAGTCCTGAAGGAGGCATTCCCCCGCTTTATCGCAGATTGGACAGTCAATCGGATGATCGATCAGGAGAGCTTCTTCAACGCGTGCTCGACTGGCTTTCACGATATCACTGTCAGTCACGAACACACTGCCATCAACTGCAGGAGTTTGGCAGGCCGGCACCAGTTTTGGCACCATCGTGATTTTACCCGTCGCCTTGTCGCGAGTACCGGTCTCGACCAAACACATACGGCAACTCGCTACCACCGACAGGCCTGGATGCCAGCAGTAGTGTGGAATCTCCACGCCGACGCGACGGGCAGCTTGAATGCCATTGAGGCGATCAGTCGCACCAATTTCGATTTCCTGTCCGTTGACAATCACGGTTTGCATAGTGTGTTTATGTCTCGAATCGTCTCGTTAAAAAACACAGAGAGTTTATGAAAAAACACTCTGTGGTGGTGTTCGTTGTCATCATGATTAAAAAAGTGTGAATGAAATAGAGTGAATCGCTAATGCCCATTCACGATGGCAAGGGCCGGCACAGGCTCGTTCACCATCCAGCCAGTAGGGTTGGTGCGTTTGACGTAGTCTTCGCATTCGTCGCGGAATTTTTTTATTGTATTTTTGATAGGCCATCCAGCACCGTCGGCGAGTCCGCAGATCGTGGTCCCAGGCATCATGCCGATCGTAGTTCCAATTTCAAGCAACAAATCGAGATCTTTGATTCGACCCTTCCCCGCTCGGATGCGTTCAATCATGCGCAGCGACCAGCTTGTTCCTTCTCGACAAGGCGTGCACTGACCGCACGATTCGTGGGCAAAAAAACGACAGGAATTATAAAGAAAATCAATCATGCTCACGGTTTCATCAAGCACGACCACAGCCGCCGTACCCAGGCCGAGGCAACCAACTTTTCCGGGACCAGAAAAGTCGAGAGGGGTGTCAAATTCAGCTTCGGTAAGAATGCCCATTGAAATGCCACCGGGGATCGCTGCTTTTGCTTTACGGTTTTTCCAAACGCCCCCACCAAAGCGATCAATCAGTTCCCGAACAGTGATTCCCAGCGGAGCTTCATAGCAGCCTGGGCGATTGACATGACCAGAAAGACAGTAGAGCTTTGGCCCGTAACTGCCAGGATCTCGGGGATTTGCAGGATCGCTCGGCACTCCAATCGATCGGAACCAGTCGACGCCGCGACGGACAATCTGTGCCACGCACGCGACGGTTTCAATGTTATTGACGACCGTCGGCTTGTGAAAGAGTCCTTCAACGGCCGGGAAAGGCGGCTTAATTCTCGGCCAGGCTCGTTTGCCTTCAAGACTTTCAATCAGGCCAGTTTCTTCGCCGCAGATATATGCCGCCGCACCGCGATGCAGATAGATATTGAGACTGAAAGAGCTTCCAAGAATTTTGTTTCCGAGGTAGCCGGCCGCATAGCACTCATCGATGGCCGACTGCATGCGATCCCACGAAGCAGGATATTCGTACCGAAGATAGATGTAAGCCGTGGTGGCGCGTGTTGCATAGGCAGAGAGAATCGTACCTTCGAGCACCTGATGCGGATCTTCCTCCATAAGAATTCGGTTATTAAACGTGCCTGGTTCGCTCTCATCTGCATTGATGCAGAGATAGATCGGGCCGGGATGGTCTTTTGGAAGAAATGTCCACTTCAGGCCGGTGGGAAACCCTGCTCCGCCACGACCACGGAGGCCCGATGCCTTTATGATATCGATCACATCAGTCGGCTTCTTCTCGGTCAGAGTCTGCCTGAGCGCAGCATACCCGCCCCGTTCTTCGTAGCTGGCCCTTGTAAAGCTGTCGGTAATACCGATCCCTGCAAGCAGCACGGGCTGAAAATCACTCATGACAGGAAACCTTTGAATGAGCAAGGAATTCGTTCATTTTTTCCGGCGTTAGATTTTTGTAAAGCGTTGATCCTGCAAGCATGCAAGGCGCAAAATCACACGCCCCGAGGCACTCTGCGACTTCAACAGTAAGAAGACCGTCAGAAGTGGTTTCTCCCGGTCTTACGCCCGCCTTGCGACAGAGATGCTCCATCACCTCTTCGCCCCCGCGCAGCGCGCAGGAGATCGAGCGACAGACCCACGCTCGTACGATTCCAGCAGGGGCATCCTGATGAAAGAACTCATAAAACGAAAGTGAATCCTGTACCTCGGCCGGCTTGAGTCCCAAAAGTTCTGCAACTTCAACGACGGCTTCCAAGGGGACGTATCGAAGGCTGTCGTTGACAATGTGCAGTGCCGGCAGGGTGAGCGCACGCCGATCGGGATACCTCGGCGCAAGGGCTTCAATCGCGGCAATCATTTCAGCGGTAAGAATCTTGCGAGGAGCAATCATTGCATACTGTAAAAAAAATGTTTTAGAACGAGGGATGAGGGAACTCTTGACTCAAAAATTCTAGCGATCAAGTTCGGCAGCGATGATGTTGAGACTTCCGAGAACAGCCACAACATCCGAGAGCGTGTGGCCTTTGATGAGAGATGGAAACAGAGCGAAGTGCAGCAGGCTTGGAGGTCGACAGCGGGCGCGGTAAGCAGCCTCTCGCCCGTCGCCAACAATGTAAAACCCAAGTTCGCCATTAGGAGCCTCTGTGGCTGCATACGATTCTTCGCACGGCACTTCAAATCCGCGATGAGCCATCGATAGTTCAAAGTGCGAAATAGTTCCTTCAATTGTGGAATAAACCTGCTGTTTCGAAGGCAACGCCGTCCGCTGATCGATGCCCACGTTCGCGGGACCTTCCGGAATGTTTTCAATGGCCTGCGATACAATTCGAAGGCTCTCTCGTATTTCAGCCATTCTCACGAGATAGCGGGCGTAGCAATCGCCTGCCGATGCGCAGCAAATATTGAAATCGAAGTCTGCGTACGAAAGGTAGGGATCGTCTTTTCGAACATCACGAGTCACGCCACTGGCTCGGGCAACCGGACCGGTCGCACTTCTGGCAATGGCTTCGGCTCTCGAAAGCACACCCACGCCTTTGGTGCGATCGACAAAGATGCGGTTGCGAGTGAGAAGCCGCTCCATGTCGTCGAGTGTACGCGGAAAGTTTTTAACAAAATCACGAATCTTTTGAACGACTAGCGGCGTGAAATCGTGTGAAACTCCGCCCACTCGGGTGTAACTGTTGGTGAATCTCGCTCCGCAAAGCGTCTCGAAAATATCGTAGATCACTTCACGCTGATAAAAAGCATAGAGGAAAAAAGTGAAGGCACCGACATCGAGCCCGACTGCGCCGTTGGAGAGTAAGTGATCGCTGATTCGGGCCAATTCGGCAACAATGGTGCGAATGGTTGAGCAGCGAGGAGTGAGCGTGATTCCAAGAAGTTTCTCTACGGCACCGTGCCACGCCACGTTATTGGCCATCGGAGAGATGTAATTCATCCGATCGGTAACGGTAACATACTGATTGAATGTGAGATGCTCGCCAATCTTTTCAAAACCGGAATGGAGATAGCCCATTTCAGGCATTGCATCAACGACTCGCTCTCCATCGAGCGTGAGCACTATTCGAAGCGTCGTATGCGTGGCGGGATGCTGGGGACCAAAGTTGAGTTTCCAGAGGTAATCCTCGGAACGTACGGTCTTGGAAGCATCGAGTTCTGGATGTGCAATGGACATAGAGTATGTGAAAACTATTTTAGCTGTGGTCGCGAGTAATAATGGGGAAGTTATGGCGTTCGCCACGGCCCTGCATGGGGTAGTCTTTTCGAAGAGGATGGGCTGTAAATTCTTCAGGCATCACCAGTCGCCGAAGATCGGGATGGCCTTCAAAGCGGATGCCAAAGAGATCCCACACCTCTCTCTCGAGCCAGTTGGCTCCCTCCCAGAGAGACACCACCGAAGGCACGCAAGGATTTGGATCGTCGAGGAATACGCGAAGCGTCAACCGCTGACCAGTCTCCGTCGAGGCCAGCAGATAGACCATGCCGTATCGATGCGGAGCTCCGCGGTATTCGAGGTAATCCACACTTGTCACATCGACGAGCAGATCGAATCCGCTGTCTTTCAAAAATGAGAGCACCTCAAACAATGCATCGGGTTGAACGACCACGCGCGTCTGGCCTCGAAAAGTTGACGTCGTCAGCGGTCCAAAGCGACCCAACAGCGATTCAAGCACGTCGTTGATTGGAGATGAGGTGGATGTCATACATGAAAAAAAGTGTGAGAAAATGGAACAAGAATCGAATTCTCGTCTGAATAAAGCAGATTTTGCGTCAACATTCGTTGTCTAGACAATTTCTCCTGTTCCAAAGACCGGTTGGTTGCCTGAGGTACGATCGATAAATCGTCGCTGAATGAGGGGATTACGCGATGCGTCGAGTGACACACCTTCGAAATCCCCGATGAGAGCGCGTTTGGTTGCTTGACGATTCTGAGTGTTGAATTCTCTGCCGTTGATCGTGCCTTCTCGCTGGATTTTGTCTTGTAAATCAATGATCGCTTGAATCAGTTGTTCAGGTCGCGGTGGGCATCCTGGAACATACATATCAACCGGTATGAATCGATCGATCCCCTGAACAACCGCATAGGTGTCAAAGACACCGCCGGTGCTCGCACATGCGCCCATTGAAATGCACCACTTGGGTTCATGCATTTGCAACCAGATACGCTGAAGCACCGGAAGCATTTTCATCACCACCCGACCTGCAACGATCATCAGATCACACTGACGGGGGCTAAATCGAAAAACCTCTGCACCAAAACGGGCAAGGTCATGCTTGCTTGCGCCGGTTGCCATTAATTCAATACCGCAGCATGCCGTTGCAAAGGGCATGGGCCAGAGACTGTTTTTTCGACACCACGAAGCCAGTTCATCGAGCTTGCTTACGACGATGTTCTCGGGAAGTTCTAACGCCATCGAAATACCCCCTTGCGCCAGTCGTACACAAATCCAATCACGACCATTGCGATGAAAAACAGTACCGAAAAAAAGACAAGCAGACGACTTGAAACAAGGCCTTCGGAAACCGCAGCATCGATACCGCTTGCGGTGCGACTTGCGACCGCCCATGGATAGAGAAACAAAAGTTCCACATCAAAAACGAGAAACGTAATGGCCACAAGATGAAAACGGATGTCGAACCGACGGCGAGTGTCGTGAAGAGGATCCATGCCACTTTCATACGGCATTTCCTTGACGGCACCGGGGCGCTTCGGGCCGATGAGTTGTGCAAAAACAACCAGACCGACCGACACCGCTGCAGCAATGGCAACAAACAACAAAACAGGAAGAATTGGTTCGATCATGCACGACCTATCGAAGGGTCAAAAAAGTTGATTGTGGGCCGAAAAATCGGACTTCGTGAAATTCATCACGAAGTTTTTGCCAGCACGAAAAGCCGTGGCTGATAAAGGCCTCCGACGACGTCTGGCAGGATCAGAGTTATAGCGTCAGAAAGCTTTTCAGACGAGCGGCCCCACCTGCGGAATGGGTTCCGGCTCTGAAAGAAAGAGGCAAAATCCGGCTCGACATCGTTTGAAAGAGAGATTTTGAGGGTCAAAGGATAATTTGTAGATACCTTGAACTGCTTTGAACGTAGGCAGGTGAGCGACGTGATCCAGAAGGATCGCATTGTGTCGTCGCGAGCTTTTCCAGTGTGCGGAAACTCAACGAAGGGGACAAGCGTTCAACCAATACGCATGAACGCTTGAGAAACGCATACTATTCTCAAGCATTCATTCTCACACAATCATTTTATGCTGGAGAGAATTGCGTCGGGTTCAGAAGTTGACCAATTCATTCTTGAATGAGTTGGCAGAACAAAAAGTGCGAGAGGATTGAATCACAATGATGTTGGATTTTTCAAACCTATCGAACCTTTCCAATCATGTCTCCACGTTGGCCGATTTGGTTCGCCGTCCGAGCGTGAATCCAATGGGACGAGATGTTTCTGGGCCTGAGTATCTCGAGACACGAGTGACAGATTATCTCGTCCAGCGTTTTCTTGATCGAGGAATTCCTTGCGCTCGGCAGCAGGTTGCTCCTGGGCGAGACAATGTCGTGGCTCGACTGGAAGGCAGTGATGGGGGCGACACGGTGATGCTTTGGGATGCCCACCAAGACACCGTGCCGGTCGAAGGCATGACAATCGAACCCTTCTCGCCGGTTGTTCGCAACGGTCGACTGTGGGGACGCGGCGCATGCGATGTGAAGGGAGGCATGGCTGCGATGCTCACAGGACTCGATCGGCTGTGTGTTATGAAAGCGAAGCACCCGACGATTCTGTTTTCCGCAACCGTGAATGAGGAATTTGGCTTCTCTGGAATCAAGGCACTTACCCGACTCTGGTCTTCTGATCGAGCAGACATTCTTCAGGGCGATCATCAGGCCCGAGAACTTCTTCCGCGAATCCCTGACGTGGCGATCGTAGCCGAGCCCACCGAGTTGAATATTGTCACCACGCACAAAGGAGCCACTCGGTGGCGAATCAAGGTGTACGGCCGCGCCTGCCACAGTGCGTATCCCGAACGCGGCGATAATGCGATCTATACTTCGTCGCGAGTGGTTGCTGCCATCGAGACGCTTTCAAGGGAACTTGCAAGACGCAATCCCAGTCATCCGTGCGGTCCGCCAACGCTGAATGTAGGCACCATACGCGGTGGCTCGGGAGTCAATCTTGTCCCTGATTTTGTGATTCTGGAGATAGAACGGAGACTTGTGCCAGGTGAATCCTCCGACGTCGCTCGGCGTGAAGTAATCGATCGAGTGCGACACGCAACTCCAGGAGCTCGAGTCGATCACGAGGAGCCGTTTCTTGAAAGTCTGGGATTGCCCGAAGATTCCGGAGGTGCATTTGTGGAGCGTCTGATTTCGGCAGCACTTGCTACCGGCGTGCATGCGGAAAAACTTTCAGCAAGGTACGGTACCAACGCCAGCGTATTGGCGGCATCGGGAGTCAAGAGTGTTGTGTTTGGTCCAGGATCGATCGAACAGGCGCACACCGTAGATGAGTGGATCGACCTGGATCAAGTTGATCAAGCCGCATCCATTCTGGTTGAGCTAGCGAGTGCTTGGAGTGAAAAGCCTGCAAGGAGAGCCACTCCCCGACCTAGAACACGTCCAGAATAAAATGATGTCCTTGATGATAGCGGCGCGCTTTTGGATAGTAGTTCTGCCAGTCGCGGTTGTAGACAGGAACTCTCATCTCTTGCGGGTATCGATGATAGAGATCTTCGGCGCTGCGCATGTAGGTATCGGAATAAAAGTTTTGTGGATAGAAGACGTAGGGATAGTGAAAAAAGCGATTCCAATCATGGGTGCTATGAGAGTAGCCCCACTGTCGACCAAAGGCCTGCGTACCCTGCTGCCCCGGCGGAGGGTTTCCAGATGGCTGCTGAGCATTGGCGGAGTGAACTCCCGGCACAATCACAGCCGCGAGCAGAAAAGCGGACACGATTAATTTACATGACATCCATCACCCCCCTAAAATAGTGCGCTGATTCTTAGAAAAAGCAGTCGATTCACCGGGTGGTCGAACGATGTGTGCCCCACCTGCTCCCTCTCAAGAAACCATCGGCAGGCGATGCAACCGTTCTTCATGGTTTTTTCGGCAAAATCGGTCGGATCGGTAAAGACGGAAAGTCTTGGCAGAGATTGCCGATTGAAGTTGTGGCAAGAATCTGCAAAAGAGCATTGTGCGAGCCGAGCGTGGACGTCACAAAAGTCTTTGCTGGCCAATCAACGAAGAGTTTTCAGGAACGTTTGAGCGACTGCGGAATTCGCAACTCATCGGGCATTCGACCTTCGGCAAGTTCTTTGTCCCACTGGGCCATCAGTGGCCATTCCGGCGCACAAGTTCCGAAGTCAGCAAGCTGAAGATAGCCCCGCAGGCGAAGGATGGTAGCGGCTAAAAGCGCATCATCTTTTCGAAAGATCGGCCCGTGGCTCGGCAGCAACCATGTCACATCACTCGCCGCAATCTTTTCAAGAGAGCGAATAAACGATGGAATATCGCTGCCATGGTGCGCATCGATCGCACCCACGGAACCGTCGCGATAAATGTTGTCTCCTGACAACAGAAGGTTGTCCACGCGAAACGCAAGTTGACTATCTGTATGGCCGGGTGTGTGCCACACCTGCAGCTGCAATGAGCCAACGTCAATTGTATCCCCATCGACAACCGTTCGATCGACTTTGATTGGAGGCATATCGAGATGAATGCCCTGCGCGGAAATCTCTGCAAATGTTTTGATTCGATCCCCAGACTCGAGCGCCTCAACCGCTTTGACGTGCGCGATCACCGGAGCCTTGAGAATGGTTTTTGCCTTTGAAAGTCCTTGAATGTGATCCACGTCTGCGTGTGTGGCAATCAATGCCCGGCACTGTGAAAGCGGAAAGTCCATCTGACGGATCATTTCAATGATCTCATCAACATTTTCGGAATAGCCAATATCCACAAGCGCCCAAGATCGATCGTCATACACAAGATAGACATTGCACCCGATTCGCCATCCCGCCTGATGGTTCAATTCAATGACCCCGGGAAAGAGAGGACGTCGTGCAAGCATAGGTGGAAGACTCCAGAACGGTGTGCAATTGCCAAGTGAGCGATGGTGAACGACACTCGACGAGCCCCGAGAGAGTTTCGATGTCCATGACGGCAGAAAAGAAAATTCCGGCGTCTGGCAGATGAGTTCTCGCGTGGTGTTTGTCGACACACTCATCAAGCAGTGTAGCGCGATGGGATTTGAGGAACAACCGGACCTGTGTCCGGCTCAGGTGAAACCGGTCGGCTGGAGATCTGGAAGTGAGCCATGAGGTTGATCTACGGCACTCTGAATGCCCCCTCTTTTTTGCATGGGCCTTTGACGTGCAACGACTCTGCGAGATTACTCGCCTCCTTGAGCCGACTGCGGAACTTCTGAAAATCTCGGAAAACGTATCGCGAAGTTGGCGAGGACTCCTGTTTTCAAAACTTGAACCACAACTCACTCGCAAGCCTGTGCTGGTAGTTGCTGTGTGCGGTGGAACCAACACAGGGAAAAGTTTCGTTGCCAATTATCTTGCCGGAACATCGATGAGTCGATCTGTTCCCGAGGCGGCTCGCACGCTGCACCCAGTTGCCAGCCTGCCTCAAGGAATGTCGGTCACGATGCCAGTGCATGAATTGTTTCCGGGTTTTGTTCCATTTCGATGGAGCAGTGACTCCGATGCGATTCAGGAGTGCGATGAACATCGGATCGTATGGCGTGAGGATGAAACAGGACGACAGTCACAGCGGCTCATCATTCTTGACACGCCAGATGTAGATGGGCCGCTCAGAGAAAACTGGCGGCGAGCAGAATTAGTTCGAGACAGTGCCGACGTAATCGTTGCCGTGCTCACTCAGCAAAAATACAACGACGCCGCCGTGCGTGAATTTTTCGCCGCTGCGGGCGCTGCCCACAAAGAGGTGCTGATTGTGTTTAACATGCTGAGTCTTCCAGAGCAGCAAGAAACTGCAATCGGTTGGCTCAGCACCTTTCGCATGGAAACGGGAATCGAACCACTCGCAGTGTATATGGTTCCATGGAATCGTTCGGCTGCCGATTCAGGCACGCTTCGTATCTGTGATGCTTCAGCAACGCGTGACATTCTTCGAGATTTATCGGAACTCGAAATTGATCGAATCAAAATTCGTTCAATGAAAGGCAGCCTCGCTCTGGTGCTTGACGAGTCGGTAGGGGTGCCGGCCTGGTTGGAAGCGATAGAGTCTCAGTCAAAACAGTGGCAGAAAATACGTCAAACGATTGCCAATGAAGTGCGAGTAGAGGTGTCACTTCCACCGGCTCCACGAGAGATTATCTGGAACGAAATCTGGGAATGGCTCGAGCCGCGTCGTTCGTCAATCGATTTGAAAGTGAGCAAAGTCTACTCAAGCCTTGGGCGACAAATTCTCTGGATGGGTCGCAAAGTAGGGGTACTCAAGAGCCAGGAACAAAAACAGGAAGACTTTGCTGCAATCGAACTCGACGCGCTGACGAAGGCGATGAGCGATCTTGTCGATCGCCTCGACATACTCCGCACTCGCAGCACACAGCTTCATGGCATTCTCAACCACGCATTCGTGGAAGTTGACCGAAGCGATTGGTACGCCGATCTCGAGCGTCGTCACAAAGTATTGCCGCTGGTTTCCGACGACTATCGAAAGTTTGTACGATCCGAACTCGATCGGTATGCGAAGGACAATCCCGGCGCGATTGACTTCATCAAACATCTACTCACAGCTGCCGCGGTCGCACGGCCGGTCGTTACGATTGGGCTCTTTACAGCCGGTGCCGCAGGAGCGGCGATGGGCATGGGGTTCGTGCATCATATAGGAGATATTTTGGTTGGAACTGCGACCTCGCTGGCTGGAGAGGGAGCTATCGGACTCACCGCGTCAAGCCTGAAGCCGTTGCTTGAATCACTTTTTGCAGGCTGGTCGTCCGAAAGGGCAAGAGTCCTTGCACGCACCCTCGAAGAGGTCGTTTTGGGGGATCTCCTCACGGAAATCGATCAGCGTGCGTGCTGTGGCTCGCAATCTATTCTCAACGAAGCGAGATTGCTTGTGCGGTCATTGCGTGAGGCATCTACGCATTCAATGTAACCCGAGAGAGAAGCGGCAACATACCCGGCCACTTGTTTATGACGCGCAGCAAAGAGGATCTAAAACAGATGCCATTTTCCACACCTCATACAAGAGAGATGACAAAATCTCTTGCCGCATCTGTGTCGAACGAAGATGAAAGTTCACGTGAATTTTCCGCGTTTGACGAATTGATTGCATCAATTGATGTGTGGTCCGATTCGCTTTTGCAGTGGCCGCCTGCCGCGGCAGTGCGTGCAGCATGGTCTGAAGTGCACGATCGTCTAGCGAGTGCGAGTCGGGAACAATCCCGAATGCTCGTTGTTGGAATTGTGGGGGGGACTGGAACCGGAAAAAGTACGCTTGTCAATGCACTTGCCTGCCGGAATGTCAGCACTGCGGGCGATCAAATGCGTCCCACGACCGTTCATCCTGTCGTGATTGCACCGGAGCGAGCCGATCTCTCGTGGCTTCCTCTCCAGGAAATAAATGCTCGTGTTGTGAACAGCGACGCAGAAAGTATTTCCCAGATTATTCTCATTGACTGTCCCGATCCCGACACGCAGCCAACAATCACAAGCTCACCGACGCATGTGGTTCGACCAAGTGACTCGAATCAGAATCGACAATTGCTCGAGAAGGTATTGCCTCTGTGCGATGTGTTGTTTTTAGTATCGACGGCCCAAAAGTATCGATCATGGGTTGTTGCAAAAGAGCTGGCTGCTTTTGCCCCTGGTCGACCGATGCTTTTTGTTCAAACCCACGCATCTCGCGATCCCGATATTCGTGAGGACTGGAAGCGAGAACTCGTCTCTCAGGGATTCTCTGTACCCGTTATTTTTCGACTCGATGCGGTAGAGGCCAATCGACGACACGCTGTTGGAGAACAACCCGACCAAGGCTTTCAGGAAATTCTTGACGCGATCTCTTTTGAACTCAACCAGCGGGGTGCCCGTCGAGTGCGTCGCACCGGAAGTCTCGATTTAGCGGGCTGGTTTTTGCGCAGCGTTCGCAGTTCACTCGAAGATGTACGAGAACCAGTTGCGGCACTTGCAAGCGGAATTCGTTTGCAACGACAGTCGCTCGAATCGCAGATGGCACGCGCGATCGGAACAGAATTGGTGTCGTGTCGTTCGGCATGGCAGCAGGTGCTTGTCACGGATGTGCTCCAGCAGTGGCAGGGAGGTCCATTTTCAATGTTCCTTCATGCGATCGTTGCAATCGGATCTTTGTGGCCGCGATTGGCATCTCTTCCGGGAGGCATGGTGAGCAGAATGCTCACCAACTCGCGCGGCGTGAGGATGGTAACGACAGTTCCACAGTGGCATTCAATCGCTGAAATTGGAATTTCACAAGCTGCCGTTGAGAGATCCAGAAGCATTTTGTCTGGCATGGCTGCACGCGCTGCTATTCATGAGCCGTTGGTTGGTCGCGTGAAGTTTGAGAATTCTCGTGAGAGCGACACCATTGCCGGGCTTCTGGGTCGCACAGATGCATGGCTTTCAACAGGAGTTCAGCGACTTCTCTCAACGCGAAGAGCAGAAGTTGCTGGGCAAGGTTTTCGTCTGATCTTCGAACTGCTTTTTAGTGGCATGGTGGCATGCGTTTTAGGCCGAGCGGCATGGGGATTTTTTTATGGACAACTCTGGCTTGGACAATCATCAGAGGGAACTGGTTTTCTCCAAGAATCATTGGTGTGGATGATTCTTTGGGGATTGGTACTTCGATGGCTCGTGCTGATGAGGCTTCGAATCGGTTTGAATCGCGACATTGATCAGCTTGTTCAAACGCTTTCTCAAGCACGACCAACAGACCCGCTGCTGGCAGATTTTGAAGAGGCCGCAATTCGTACCAGCGAATTCATCGCTCGTGGTGATGCAATTGAGGCCGAATGGTCTGCGATCTCTTTGCGATTGACAGAGCATCTCGGTCCACTCGGTCGACTCACGGAGGAAGCAGCATGCGATCGTTTGCGGAATTCTTGACAGCGATTCTTTTTTCATTGGCCTGTTTCGTGGAATGCAACGCCGATGATTTGAATCGCATCCGTGAACGAGGCGAACTTGTGTGGGCTGCCGATCAAGAAGGAGGTGCACCCTACGTTTTTCCAGACACAGAAAATCCCTCAAAGGTGATTGGCTTTGAGGTTGAACTTGCAGAGATGGTGGCCGGTGAGCTCGGAGTGAAAGCTCGTTTTCAGCAAGGACAATGGGAACGGTTGCCGCTTCTGCTGGGGCGTTCTGCAGATTGCTGCATAAACGGAATTGAAATGACGCCCGAACGGTCGAGAGATTATCGATGCTCGCGTCCGTATTACGCCTTCGGTCTTCAGTTTCTCGCCCCGAAAGATGGACCACTCGATACCGTCAACACACTTTTGCACCCGGGGCCACAAGGTCCGTGGCGAGTGGGAGTATTGACCGGCTCGGCAGCGGAAATGTGGGTGAGCACTCAAGTAAACCTTTTCGCGGTGTCGTATGACAATTGCGTTGCAGCAACGGATCACGTTGTCAGCGGATCAATCGACGCGGTCCTTCAGGACGATTGCTTCGTCAGTTGGTACGCCGATCGATATCCATCGCTGCGGGCCGTTGGCAGGCCATTCGACGGCGGTTTCTACACGATTCTTACATCAAAGAGCACGCCGATTTTGTCAGCAGCACTGAACGATGCCCTTGGGACGATCATTACCGATGGACGGCTGAAGCAGCTTTATGACCGATGGGATTTGGCGGGGCACCAACAAGTGACCTTGGTGCGACATGCGTCGGAAATGATACCGGCAGTGCGTAGTTCGTGGATCGAGTTCCTTTACGAAGTTATGCCGTTGTTGCTTCAATCGGCAGGCATGACCGTGCTTCTGTCTTTCCTCTCAATGCCAATGGCCATTGGCATTGGATTGGCGATCGCTGTTGGCAGGCTTTACGGTCCTCCGATGGTGAGGCCTCTGCTTGTAGGGTATGTCGAACTGGTGCGAGGCACCCCGCTGATGCTTCAACTCTACGCAATCTTTTTTTTACTGCCAATGATTGGATTAACGCTTCCTGCAATCGTTGCGGCGATTGTAGGATTGACAATCAACTACTCGTCATACGAATCGGAAATCTATCGCGCTGGCCTGCGTGCGGTCTCACCGGGGCAGATTGAGGCGGCAATGTCGCTTGGGATGACCCGTCGGCAGGCGCTTTGGAAAGTTGTGATCCCGCAGGCTGCACGGATTGTCATGCCTGCGGTAACAAGTGATTTTATCGCACTCTTTAAAGACACGAGCGTTTGTTCTGTGGTGACGGTCATCGAATTGACAAAAAGATACAGCGTGCTTGCAATGTCAACGGGAAGGATCGTCGAGCTTTCGATGATAACAGCGATTCTCTATCTTCTTATGAGTTGGCCAATGTCTATGCTTGTGCAGCGCCTCGAAAATCGTCTCGATACGAATCGGCATTACAACTGACTTTTGTGATCGTCGGGCGAATTCGAGAAAGGATGAAGCATCGGTGATTCTCAACATCAACGCTTTGAGCAAGCGCTACGGAAATACGCCAGTCCTTGAAAATGTAAGCCTTGCCGTCGAGAAAGGCTCTGTAGCGGTGCTGGTAGGCTCTTCAGGAGGCGGGAAAAGCACGCTTCTTCGCTGTATCAATGGATTGGAAACATTTGACTCCGGATCGATAGAGATCTGTGGTCACGAGTTAACCGCTGGGGCGCACGCCTCCAACGTACTTGTAAAACTGCGTCGTGATGTGGGCATGGTTTTTCAACATTTCAACCTCTTTCCACATCTCTCCGCGTTAGAGAATGTGGCAATGGCCCCAAGACTGGTAGAGCAACTGAGTGAAGAAGAGGCTTTTCAGCGAGCATCTTCGCTTTTAGACAAGGTTGGACTTGCCGCTCATGTTTTGGCAAAGCCGGCCACGCTTTCCGGTGGACAGCAGCAACGGGTTGCGATCGCGAGGTCTCTCGCAATGCGTCCACGGGTCATGCTTTTTGACGAACCGACCAGTGCTCTTGATCCAGAGATGACAGCCGGCATCGTCGACCTGATTGTCGACCTTGCTGCATCTGGTCAAACGATGGTGATTGTGTCACACGATCGGGATTTTTCACGAATCGTAGATGCACGAGTGTTCGTCATCGAAAAAGGATGCGTTGCCCGCTGCGGCAGTCCAGCGGAAATCTTTTCCGAGCGTTCAACGCGGAACACTCGATCGGTGCAATATCCTTGAGATTGCCCCAGCAGCAATTGTCGTGAAACAATAAAATGGATCGTTGATTTTAAGGGTTTGTGCATAAAAAAACTCCGCCCAGGATTTTTATCCTGGGCGGAGCTCACTGTCCTAAGTCGGGCAACTGACGACCGACCGAATAAACTTTGTCTACTTCCAATCAATTCGCACGGACCGTGCGGCTGACCTGAGTCACGCGGCTCGAACCCTTTTTCGATGCAGATGCATCGGCGGGTACTGGAGCAGCAGGAACTTCAGTAGCAGCATCAATCGCACCACAAGCTGGTTCGCAGCAACCGTTGCCGGCTCCGCAATCAGGCTCGCAGCAGCTATTGCTGCAGCAGCTGGTGCTGCGGCAACGTTTCTTGGCTTCGTGCATCGCACGCAGGCAGTCAAGAATCGGTGTGCCACGGCATTTCTTCTTGCAGCAACCGTTACCGGCATCGCAAGATGGCTCGCAGCAACCGTTACCGGCATCGCAAGCTGGTTCGCAGCAACCGTTACCGGCATCGCAAGCTGGTTCGCAGCATCCGTTGCCAGCATCGCAAGCAGGCTCGCAGCAGCTACGGCTGTGCTTCTTCTTGCAATGATCAAACAGGCCCTTCAGGCCACCGAAAAGATCGTGCTTCTTGCAGCGTTTCTTGCCACAAGCCTGTGCGCCGCACGATGGCTCGCAGCATCCGTTGCCCGCATCACATGCTGGTTCGCAGCATCCGTTGCCAGCATCACACGCTGGTTCGCAGCAGCTGTCGCCAGCATCACATGCTGGTTCGCAGCATGAAGAACCACAGCAGCCTTTGCTTCCGAGCATCCTGTCGAGGAGCTCAAAACCGAAAGACTGACTACAAACAGTTACGCCCAGAACCAGCGCACCGAGAAAAAGCATCCGCTTCATCGAGCCACATCTCCTTTACTTGTGAATCACGTGAGTTGACTGGCCGTTGGGCTTCGTCACCCCGAGGTTGATTCACGACTTTCTTGCGGCAGGTCCGTCGAGCCGTTCCATGACTCGAAGTACGTCGGATGATTGCCGCCCCCTTTGGTTGCCCGACGGGCACAGTGATTGCCCCGGGGGACAGACTTGGCTATCGGACAAATTGAGCGACGTGCTTGAACACACCTAAGTTTTTTTTTGCAAAGGACTTACGTCACGCATTAGGCAAAATGTAACGTTCATTCCGCGCGTGAGTTTTGTACGGTTTTGGGCCCTACAGTCGTTAAGGTTGCGCGTGAAAAAACTGTGTAGATGACAAGGTCAATCAACATCTTTGATTGTGCGCACGAAAACTCGTTTCCTTGACAGTTGCATGTTGGTCAGTAGGCTTCGAACAACTCTGGTGGCAGGACGTCTTTTGGAGGCGTGCTTGCAGACAGGGAACACCGGTGAAAGTCCGGGACGGCCCCGCCGCTGTGACCAGGTGATGAAATCGATTGCATCTCAGTGCCATTGCTCACACTTCGCAAGAAGTACCCACGAGCGAGAAGGCGTGCGAACGATTGAGCCTGGAAGTCAGAAGACCTACCACGAGTTGAGGCGTTTGATCTATCTGCGAGGGCGGATTTTCAAACACGGCGTGCGTGTTTCACGCTGATGTCTAATTGTGTGTCTGTTCGACTTGTCTTGTAGTGAGTCTGTGGGGTTCTTCAACATCATCTCAACTGCATTTTTTATGCAGGAAAAAGATTGTGTGTGGAGAATTATTGTTGCATGCATTCATCAATGCATAGCCACTACAAAGACGAGAGTTTGTAAAAGGAGAATCACGAATGATCGAAATAATGACGACGCGTGCTCGCGTGTGCGATGATCAAATCCAAAGTCGAGCAGTCAGTATGACTCGCCGAACCGCTCCCAAAAATTCGTTGTTGTGTCATCCAATTCGAAAAGCATTCACACTTGTGGAATTGCTGGTTGTGATAGCAATCATCGGCGTGCTCGTCGGGCTTCTCCTGCCGGCAGTGCAGGCCGCCCGGGAATCGGCTCGGCGAAGTTCTTGCAGCAATAATATTCGGCAACTTTGTTTGGCTCTACACAACTACTCCGACACTCGTGCCGGAAACATGGTTCCCTATAAAAGTGATGATCCCGCTGAAATAGCCTATGCACTAGGGCAATCGGGAGCCCGTGGAACCATCAAATACTGGTTTGGGGAAGTCGATTTTCGAAAGACGGATCCCCTTCAGCAACTCACATTCGACAATGGACTTTTAATTCCTTTTGTTCAGAATGCCAGAGCAGCTCTTCGATGTCCGAGTTTCAATGAGAACAACTTGGATCTGATTCGTTTCGGTACGGTCACGAGCGCTTATGCGTATAACGGTCATTTTCTCGGACCAGGCACGACCTACGATTGGCCGCCCCCCACGTACTCGCCAATTCTTGGAACCAAGCCAGCATCCTATGACATCGCGCATGTCAGGGAAAGTTCCCGAACGGTTGCTTTTGCCGACAGTGCTCTTTGGAATACGTGGAGTTACTGGCCCGATTCAAAATTGATGGAAAACTGGATTCTTGAGCCACCAAGTTATGCTCAGCCAACCCTGCATGGAAGACATTTCGGAAGTTCAAACGTCGGCTATGTTGACGGACATACGGAGACTGTTGCGGTCAGTGTTATCACGCTTCCGTCATGGTTTTCACCAGCTGACGTGGAGGCCAACTCGAATCGAAACTTAGGATTTGTAGGCACAGATGATTCACTCTATGACCTCGAGTAATGCGACTGAATCGCATCGAATGTTGGATGGAGTGAGTATCGCAACTCGACAACCCTTCGCGATTCTTCTTCACAACTCGCTGCTCAGCGGAATTATGGTAACGACTCTGTTTTGTGGTTGTTCTACAAAGACCGTAGATCTTCCCGTGGCACAAAGTTCCGAGGTCGTCTATTTCTGTCGGGAAACAAAGAAGTTTTCTCGAGCACCACGAGCGGAATTGCCGGCAGAAAATCCGATAACTGGAAGAAAAACTCTTCAGTTGGCCCTTTACTGCGAACGATGCAAAAAGTGGTATCCAGTTCCATCCGCAGATACATTTTCAGGGAATCCGCTTTCTTACCGTTGTCCAAAAACGAACAATCCAATGTCGCAGGATGGTCCGCTTCCACGGTGATGGCTGAACTGAGCCAACGTCGAGCATTCTGGAAAATTGTTCCATGTCGATTTCATGGCCGCCAATAACTTCAGGAGAATTGACTCAACAACAGATTGTGCGAGCGGCGGTTCTTGAGCACAATGCCCGCGCGTGGGACCGTCTCGCAGGAACCGGCCAACCGCTTGCACTTCCAGCCCCAGACCGTGCGTTTGAAGATCCTCATGGATGGCTCGGTGGAACACATTGGTTGCCTCAAAATCTGAGCGGTCTCAAAGTGCTCTGTCTTGCTGCAGGTGGTGGAAAACATGGACCACTCTACGCTGCTGCTGGTGCGCATGTCACGGTGGTCGATCTCTCTCCAGCCATGCTGGAACTTGATCGGCGAGTTGCGCAGCAGCGACAAATTGACCTGCAACTCGTGTGCGGATCAATGGATGACCTCAGCATGTTTTCTGCAGCGATGTTTGATCTGGTGATTCATCCGGTGAGTACCTGTTACCTTCCGGAAATTCAGTCTGTATTCCGCGAGGTCGCACGCATTACCAGGCCTGACGGGCTTTACGTGAGTCAGCACAAGAGCCCGACAAGTCTTCAGTCATCCTTGACGCCGGGTTCGAACGGCCGCTACGAGTTTCAGTATCCGCTTTCCAATCAATCCCTTGATCAATCATCCCAGTCGCTCAATCCGATTGAAAAACATTCGCGCATCCGCGAACACGGAACGCTCGAATTCGTTCATTCGTTGAGTGATCTGATCGGAGGGATCTGCCGGGCCGGATTTTGGATCGAAGACTTTCTGGAGCCGCAACACGCGGTCATTGACGCGGCGATTGGATCATTTGCCGACCGCGCGAGATTTATCCCGCCGTATCTTCGTGTCTGTGCCAGACGCTCATCGGCCAAGGGCAACCCTCGTCCCGGTATTTTTCTCTCTTAGCCGATGCCGCGTTCAGGTCTCTTTGTGCCTTGACGAACGTGGTTACACTCTGTCGAGGCGTTCTCGCAATCTGTCTTGCAGGGAACCGAATAAAGTTTTGAAGCCTTTGCCAACTCGGGTAGAGACAGTTCTTGAGTACTCTATGATTTTTTTGAATGTACTGCTGCTCGTGAAGGATCCGTCGCACGTCGCTGAGGTGCGAGAGCATCTCTCGAAGGCAATGCGATTAAGTCGTCGAGAGCCAGGGTGTCTTCGGTTTGATGTGTATCACTCTCATCAAGAACTGAGACGATTTGTGCTGATTGAACACTGGGCATCTCAAGAGGCTCTCGATGCCCACCGTCTTGCTGAGGCGTACACAACAATTTACAAAACTCATGTGATGCCACTCATTGAGCGAGAAGGGCACCCTGCTACGTTGCTTGAATGATTGGTATGCTTGGGAAAATTTTTAAGAGCATTTTTTCAAGCATGTCTTCTGTAAATACTCTTTTTTGAAATGCGTTGGGCGATGATTCTGATCATCGATAATTACGATTCATTTACCTGGAACCTCGTCCAGCGTCTTGGAGAGATTGCGCCTGGAGTTGCACTGCAGGTGCATCGGAATGACAAAATCACGCCGGATGAGATTGCCTCTCGGAATCCAAGTCACATTGTCATTTCTCCCGGGCCACGTACACCGACGCAGGCTGGCATTTCCTGCGAGGTTGTGAAGCGTTTTTCGGGACGCATGCCGCTTTTGGGCGTGTGTTTGGGGCATCAAGCAATCGGACAGTCTTTCGGTGGTCGAATCGTGCGAGCCGTTCGATTGATGCATGGCAAAGTTGACCAGATCATGCACGCAGGCAAAGGGCTCTTCGAAGGACTCACCTCCCCGCTTGAAGCGACTCGCTATCACAGTCTTGTGATCGATCCATCGAGTCTGCCGCGTGAATTCGACGTGGATGCATGGTCGCATGCGCCGGATGGAAGTCGCGAAATTATGGCGATTCGACATCGGACAATGCCTGTTTTTGGAGTTCAATTTCACCCGGAAAGTTTTCTGACGCCGAGCGGCTACGACCTTTTAAGACGATTCCTGGAGAGTGGATCAGCGAGTCAAACTTTGGAATCCTGATCGGACAGGTTCGCGACGCTTTTTTCTTAGGTTGTTCCTTTCAGCAGGAGGCATGCGTGATCGATCTTTCTGAAGCACTGGAACTCATCGAAGCCCATGCGTTGACTCTTGCGCCGCGTCGCATTCAACTGTGCGATGCATTTGGCTTGACGTTGGCGTCTCCCGTGATTGCTGATGTTGACTCTCCTTCATGGGATCGTGCCATGATGGATGGTTTTGCGGTTTGCAATGATGATTTTATACGATCAGAATTGGCATCCCCCGAAGCGGTCTCATTGGAAGTCATCGCCGATGTAGCCGCCGGAGATCCTTCTTCGATCACAATTCGTTCCGGTACCTGCGCCAGAATTATGACCGGAGCGCCACTGCCAACTGGAGCCGATTCCGTTGTGCCGATCGAATGTGCACGTGGCACTTCGCGCAGTGCCCATACAGGCTCAACAGTCACTCTTACCGACAAACATTTTCACTCGGGTCAGCATGTGGCCATACGGGGAACATTTTTCGGTTCTGGAAAAGAGGTGATGTCAATTGGAATGCAACTCGGTGCGGCTGAAATTGGTCTTGCGACAGAGGCCGGGGCGACTCATGTAACGATTCATCCGCGAGCGCGAGTTTCTATCTGTTCCACCGGAAGTGAACTGGTCGAACCTTCTGAAATACCAGCTTTTGGCCAAACCCGAAATAGTAACGGCCCGATGATCTCGGCGGCTGTGCAGACTTGTTTTGCGGAACCGATTCCGTTGGGCATAGCGATCGATCATCCTGAGGCAATTCGTGCAACTGTTGCGCAGGGACTCGCCGCAGACGTACTGATTCTCTCAGGGGGAGTCTCGGCAGGAGATTACGATCTTGTCCCGAACATTTTGAGTTTGTGTGGAGTCACCAACGTCTTTCACAAGGTGCGTCTCAAGCCGGGAAAGCCTGTTTGGTTTGGTGTTCTCGATCGTGATAACGGGCCACGCACGCTGGTCTTCGGACTGCCTGGAAATCCTGGGAGTAGCTTGGTCTGCTTTGAACTCTTTGTGCGGCCTGCACTTGCAAAGCTCCACGGTCATTCATCAGAGCGTTGGCACATGCCACGAGTTCAAGCCCGTCTGACTGGGGCGGTGAAGCTCGGAGGAGATCGCCCGGTCTTTTCGCCATGCCGCCTGTCGCGATCGATAAACAATTCCGAACTGTGGACTGCATCGCCGATGCCATGGGGAGGATCCTCAGATTTGATTGGATTCTGCGGAGCGAATGGATTCCTCGTTGTGCCAGTCGGCGTGGGCATGCTTCCGGCCGGGAGCGAGATTACTGTTGCGGTGCGCGATCAGCCGATGCGGCTGTAAAAGCGATGCGGCGAGGTGTCACGAGGAATTTCTTTTTTTGATTCGTTCAGGAGCTCGGCGCGCTTCGATGAAAATGAACATGCTTCCATCGACCTAAAATCCGTTGCCAGATACGGGTTTCTTCATGACAGCCGGTCGTTGGTCGACCATCGCTATCCACACGCTGCACAAGACGAACAAAAGTAACAACGGCAGAATCTTCCGAGAGCATGCGCACCTTGGGGCCAATGAGCGTTGTCACCACTCGCGATGGTGGGGCTGGTCGATCGCTGGAAAGCGAAAAATAGAACTCGTGAAATTCAAGGCCCTCGACCAATTGGCCGCGAGCCTCTGGTTCAAAACAGCTCAAATCATCCGCAACGAGTTCTCGATACACCTTCCAATCACCCGTACTGACGGCGGTAAGCAGCCGGCGGGTCAGATCGATCAGTTGTTGTTCGGTGGATGAAGTGGACGTGGTCATGGAGATTCTCCATAGAAAATGGTTATTGACGTGATTCTGTCAGCCTGCGGAGTCTGAACGAACGAGCCCAAGCGAAATCAGTTTGTCGCGGCACTCATCTCGTTCGCGACAACGAGTCATCGATTCCCACGTTGGATCTTGAGCGATCATGAAGGACGCATGATCAGCAGGAATCCCTCCGAGTGACGACAGTCGCTGCACGACACCAATCTCGAGGCGAGTGAGTCTGAGTGCCAGAACGCGGTAGTCAAGAAATGCCTCCCACACCAAAGGAAAAAGAGGCGCAATGATCTGCTCTCCGATCGCCAGAGCGTAGCGGCGAATTTCCTCCTGCGCATGAGGATCCATCCGCAGTGCAATAAAATGAAGTAAATTGTGCAGATCGATTTTCCAATAGGCCTCCGTGTAAGTGGAGAGTGGAAGATCCTTTCTGGCTTGTTCCCTCGCTATTCCGGCATCGAGCCGTTCTTGATAGATACGCCTTGCAAATGTCTGAAGTTCTTCCTCGGCCTTTGTCATAACGGCCCCGAACTCCTCGCTCAGCGGTTCGCCTGATCCTTGTCGATTCATCGCAGCCTGCGTGCGCCACTCCGCTGGCTCAGTCGTCTGCATGCTGTCGATAGCGAGTGAGTATCGGGTTGAATATTCGTTGATGCTTGCCGTTCGATGTCGAATCCACTGTCTCCAACAATCCATCGGCACGCGAACAAGAAATTTGAGTTCGACCATCTCAAAAGGAGTTGTGTGGGCATGTCGCAAAAGATAACGAATCAATTGGCGATCATCGCTTACCTTCCGAGTGCCTTCGCCGTAGCTCACTCGCGCGGCTTGCACCACGGAGCCGTCGTCTCCCATGCAATCGACCAACGACACAAAACCATCATTTAAAACAGGAAGTTTTTTCCAACGGAGCTCATTCAGGAGCTGTTCGCGTGAAGATTCGCTCATAGTATTTTTCAATCGCGTGCGTGTGGTGTCAGTGTATCAATGTGGCGTGTTGGGCTAAGACTTTTGCAGCAACTCATTGAGCAGTGCAGCAAGTTGTTTGGCATCGTCGTTCTCTCGAATACGTTCGACACGAGAGGTGGAAACACCAAGCTTTTCAAGGCTCGAGGAGACGGTCTTCCAAAGCCGTTCCCGTTTCTTTCCTTCAGAAAGATAGAGATCTGTCACCTGTTCGCCGAGTCGCTGCAGCAAAGCGGTGTCGAGGTTGGCGTAATAATTTCGGACGATCGACTGTTGGTATTTGCTGAGATCTTGCTTTGCCACGGATTCTCCATCCCCTCCTATTTTTCACTTGACTGGAATCAATGCGTCAGCCTTTCATTTTTCAAAAATACGATTGCCGCAGACGTGAGGGCGAAATCGTCACGACTCGCGACTGCCGCGACAAGCCCCCGGCATCGATCTGGCTGGAAGCAGGGGGGCATCGTGGATAGACTGCTGAGAAGTCGGTCCGCGCATTGCGGCCTCGTCGCGAGTTTTTGAATTATTTCGAGTCGGAGTTTTTCATGCCCACGATCACGTTCACGAACGAGAAAAAAGAAATTCAGGTCCCGGAGGGGGCAAACCTTCGCCGCGAAGCGATTCGGGCTGGCGTGCAACTCTATCCGGGCATTCACCAATATCTGAACTGCCATGGCTTAAGTTCTTGTGGAAGTTGTCGCGTGCTGATCACGAAGGGGATTGAAAATGCAAGCCCCAAAGGAATTCTTGAATCGGCTCGACTCGGTGTTTCGCTCGCGTATATCGGCAATGAGAAAACGATGCGGTTGGCATGTCAAACTCGAGTGAAGGGCGACATCTCGGTTGCTACATGCCCGGCGATAAATATCTACGGCGAGAATTTCTTTAGTTAAACCGCATTTTCATTTCTGTTGTGATTGATTTTTAACCTCGCACATCGCATAGCGTTAGAGGTGAGTGAGCGATGAAAGAAGTGATCGCAGTCGTCAAACCATTTCTTGCCGAGCGGGTGCTCGAATCTCTCAAACGAGCGCCGCTCGAGGCCTGCACCGTACGCGAGGTAAAAGGCTACGGACGACAAAAGAGCTATCTCGACCAGTACACGGACACTGAATACTCCCTCGCCTTTCTGCCGAAAATCGAAATTCACCTCTGGGTTGATGATTCGCGGGCCGAGGAAGTGATCGAGAAAATTGTTGAAGTCGCTCGCACTGGAAGAATGGGTGACGGGAAGATATTCGTTCTGTCAGCGACTGAGATTGTTCTCGATGAATACTCCCCAACGCACAGTCACGACGCGAACGAGTGATTGTCTGTCCGGAGTTCTCTTTTTAAAGACCGGAGAAAGTCTTCAGCGAAACATGATACCGGTTGCGTACCAGACATTGTTTTTTCCCCGACGAATATCGTATCCAAAACGTGTCTGAAGGCTTTTGACAGCGTTCCAGTGTCCTGGCGAATGCCGCCAGCTGTGAACGCAATCTACGCATGAATCCAGGAGATCTTGATGTTCCCAACTCTGGGCAACAATTTCTGTGGGATGGCTTCCCGGGAAAAGTATTTTTGAAAGAATTCGCCGAGATCGTACGTGCCAGTTGTGATGTCCTTGTTTTCCAATCTGTGCCTGATACAGCGAATGGCTCTGAGCTTCTTCTACAAGTATCGGATCGAGTGTGCCAAGAATGCTCTTGGGATGCTCGGGATGAATACGAACTGCGAGAATCATTGATCGTTGCGTAAGAGTTCCTGGAGGAAGCGTTGCGATTTCGTTCATGTGCGACGGACTGAATTGATAGAATTTTCCGGGTGTTCGTGGAAGAATCGACACAATGCGTGCATTGATTGCCGGATCGTCGTGGGCGTAATCAACCACAAAGATTCCAGGGCCGTGACGTAACTCCGCGAGTGACGGATGATCCACCAAGCGTGTTTTCGAACCGTCAAGATGAATTGTGTCAGTGATCGCGATGCGGCAGAAAATCCACGGTGTTTGGCTATTCAGAAAGAGTTTCTGGATAGCTTCTTGGTCGAGCCATTGGCCGACGACATCGTCGGCGTCGATGCTGGTGCAGTTCGGTTCAATTGACACAAGCAACATCGATTGCGATTGGATCGCATTGCACGTCGCCTTTTCGTAATCATCGATTCTTAGAATGGGAAGATCAGCACTTGCCTCACCAACCATTCCGAAGATACATGGCACAAAGAGCCACGTGACCCACAGACAAACGCGACGATGATCGCAGTGACCGCTGCGATTGGGACTCTTTCGCGGAGCATTGAGCGACATAGAAGAAGTTTTTTAGGGGGATGAAAGATCTGGACTTGCTTGTGAAACGAAAAGCAAGAAGTGAGAATCACGAAGGACAGCCTGAATAACAAAGATTGCATCAGAGGCTTTGGAGCATTCAGGCCACAGAATTTTTGCAACTACAATCGTTGAATATTTATAGTATAGCGGCTGAAAAATAGGATTGTACGCTCGTTTGACAGACGCAGTCGCTACGTTCCTCACAGTTGCTGTGGAGGAAAAAGAGCTGAACGGATTAGACTTTCAACCCTAAGCTCGGTTGAATTGATAGAGAAAAGAGGAGTCGTCTTGCACGGCCTACAAAAAGCTTTTCGATGGCGTTCGTGACGCGGGCGCGAGTTTCCAGAGAGAGTTCAAGAAATTTCTCGCAAGGAACTCCAAAGCAGGCGAGCTTCGGCAGATCATCGTGACGACGAAGTGTCGGTCGTCACAGCAATATGAAATGGTAATTCCTCGAACACGAAAATGGTAAATCGAATGAACTGTGTACGTAAATGTTTCTCTTGTTTTCTATGCCGTCGAAGTGACTTCCGTGCTGCAATGATTTTTTTGAACATTGCTTGCTCGGTCTTACTCTCATTCCGGCCAGTTCGAGTAACAGACGCAGCGGAAGATCTCGCTGGGCTTTCAGAGATGGCGATATTGAAAAAAGATTCATTCAAGGTGCCAGTAACGGAAACGCTCGAGAATGCTGCAGCGAAACTTCGAGAAGCCATCAAGCCTCTCGATCGTCTTCTTGTGCAGAGCCCAAGTGGTGCCGACTGGAAAACATATCTCAACTGGCCGGAGCTTTTGAAGCAAGCGTCGGATCCGACGGGGGCTGATCTCAAAACAGTACAAATGCTTGAAGGCCTTTTTTTAGCTGACGAAAATGGGCTGGAAATGCCAAAATTTTCCCACGTTGGCCGAGTGCTTTCCAAATATGCCAGGTTGCTGGAAAGTTCGAAAAATCCAAAGTCCTCCGAAGTATTTGCGTCACGATTGGATCAACTCTCTCGAGCGTTGTCTGTTGGTGCTACCAGTGGTGCATCTGCAGATCTTGAAACGGTTGGACCGATTCTTCGCGATCTTGAGGATTCGGGACAGGCAGAAGATGTGGTAGCCCGAGTCCGAAAAGTACTTGGACAGCCGAACCTTTTTGTGGAAGTGGATGAAGCTCTCCTGAGCCATTCGGTCAACCGGGATGTTGATCAAACGGCACCGGTGCGAGAAGTGGTACTTGGAACACAAATCAGTGGCACAGGTCACACCACAGGGCGCGTAACGCTCAACCTCGTTCCGAGCACGGCTGCCGCTATGTTCGACATCACACTCGATGCCACAAACCATTCCAATACGGTTGGGCACAACGGCCCCGTGACGGTACGTACCACAGGAACCACAAAGCTCGATGCCAGAAAGCGACTGACAGTAAACGATCAGCGAGTGAACAGCATGCCGGTCGAGGCAACGGCATCGACCGACACAGACATCACGGGAGTGTCTGTGTCGGCAAAATTTGGGAAAAAAATTATCCGAAAAATTGCCAACCGAAAAATTGCACAATCAACTCCACAGGCGGAAGCGATTGCAGAAGGACGCGCCCGCACGCGACTGAAAAAAGAATTCGAATTACAGACAGAGCCAACTATTTCAAAGGCTGCTGCTGAATACCAGTCAAAATTCCGAGATCCATTTTTGAAGAAGGGGGCCTTTCCAGAATCACTCTTATTGACCACAACCGATCAGTCGTTGCGAGTTGTTGCGATGAAGGCGATTGATAATCAGATCGCCGCAGCGAGTTCGCCTCCAGCAGCTGATCCGGATGCAATTCTGTCGGCGCGAGTGCATGAAACAATGATCAACAATACGGCTGAAAAAATGCTTGGTGGCCGCACCATCACGCAAGAAGAGGTCGAAAAACAGATCAAAGAAAGTAACGTGAAATTGCCAGAGTCACTCGCAAATGACGCAGATCAGCCGTCATGGTCGATCACATTTGCCAGAACAAAACCGATTGAAATCGATGCCACGGATAATCATATCCGGTTGACAATTCGTGGAAGCCGTTACACATCAGGCGAGCGTGAATTCGATGCGATGGACATATGGGTGGGCTATCACATTGAATCGGCCGACGGAAAAACAAAGCTTGTGCGAGAAGGCGATGTACAAATTTATCCTCCCGGATTTAAACCAGGCGGTGACGAGAAGTTAACGATCACGCAGACCTCACTGCGTCGCATTTTACAGCGACGGTTCGGGAAGATTTTCAAAGAGGTGGTGGACGTCGAGTCGCTTGAACTTCCCGGGGAAATGAAATCTGCCGGCCCGCTGCCGCTCCAGCAGTTAGTCGTGAGCAAAAGTGGGTGGATATCTGCCGGCTGGCGAAAACGAGATGCCGCTGTGGTGAGCGAAAAAACGATTTCCGAAAAGCCACCTGTGCTGCTTGTGGGAAACGATTTCGTTACTCTCCCCTAGAGAAGACCTCAAACACAAGAAATCAAAAAAGATCCACGTTTTTAGGAAAAGCAGGTTGGGGCTCTGGTGATCCCAGCAACTGTTTGAGAGACGATCAACAGTTTCTTTCTATTGTTATCGTCTGGAATATGAGCAAAGTTGGGATTGTGTTGTGACGTAACGCCAGTGATTTCGAGAACGCGTTGTAAAAAGTTTTCGAAAATTGAACAGGGATTTTACATGTGTTGAACTTCCGTTGGTGATCGCCATCATCGGAGTTCTTGTTGGCTGCCTGCCTACGACAGATCATGCCGCTTCGTTGGCGGCGAAACGTTTGTATCGCGTGAAGAGATCCCCCAACGTCTTCTTGCGTTGCGATAATCTCAATCAAGAACAGCAAAGTGATAGAAAGTTTTGCTCTCGTTGTGCGAGGTCTTTCTCAAGAATGCTTCTTGGACTCGCCATGAAAAACAAAGTGTATGCCTGTCGTGCCTGTCGGTGTGTTGCCTGGAAGCTTTCTCACCGAATGCGGTCTGTCATCGCCGGTTTTCTGTTGCCGGGAATACTTTGTGGAGTGTTGGGGTGCGGGGGATCAGGCACTGCAAGAGTGAAGGGGCATGTCACGCTCGATGGCCAGCCGCTCCAACAA
>Ga0194051_1000124_pt1 | contig 41703 bp, 40 predicted proteins | sample SepL2320m_MetaG_FD_161275 | JGI IMG/M metagenome (GOLD analysis project Ga0194051, IMG submission 161275) | Anoxic zone freshwater microbial communities from boreal shield lake in IISD Experimental Lakes Area, Ontario, Canada - Sep2016-L239-20m | ecosystem: Environmental > Aquatic > Freshwater >... | reverse complement strand
GGATATTTTCTTCGCATTAAATGCTCGAAAATATGCTCAAAAGGTTTCCGATTCCCTCACGCAAGCGCTTTGGCGCTTGCTTACGTCACCCATGCTTTTTTACGTCCGCTATCGCGGACTGAATTTTTGACTGGGTGACTAGAGGGAATCGGACCCTCGATACCGGTTCCACAAACCGGAGTTTTACCACTAAACTATAGTCACCATATAGCAGCCTTCTGCACCTGCATATTGCCACAAAAACCTCTATTTTAAAAGGGCTGGGGGTATTTGGTATCTTTTTCATGAAAAATTCATTTTGTTTTGGTAGTATTGATAAGTAATGGATGGCATCAATATGGTGTTGAGTGTGATTATTTTAATCAACTTAATGTTGGTGGTCGTTTCGTCTTCGGGTCACAAAAAAAGTAGGGTCGGTTTAGCCCACTCTGTGTACCTACTAAATATTACTACTGTTGTTTGGTGGTTAGGTAGCATGGTCTTTCACAGAATATCTAACCAGGTGAATATTGATTACACATCTAGAAATTTATATGCCTCAGCCACTTTTATTGCCAGTAGTTTCTATTATTTTAGCTTTATGTTTCCAAATCTGAAAAATGAACACCGAGGTAGGCTTTTTGGTGTAGTTCTTATAAACATTGCTCTAGTTGTATTTATATTTTTAACACCACTATTTATTAAAGGAGGTAGTATTGTTTCTGTGGGTGAAAATGTATCATTTTTTGGGACCTACTATGTGTTATATGTTGCTTATATTTTATATTTCTTTTGTAGTAGTTTTTACCGCCTGTTTCTTAAATACAAGAAAACTGTAGATAAAGAGATTAAGGCACAGTTGCTTTACCTGTTCACTGGTTACACAATTTCAGGTTTTATCGCATTTGTTACTAATCTTCTACTACCCTCCATAAATAATTTCGAATATATTTGGCTCGGTCCAGCCTCAACTATATTTCTGGCTATTGCCATCACCTCAGCCGTCACGCGTCACCATCTATTTAATATAAAAATAATCGCCACAGAGATATTTGTGTTTGTGTTGTGGGTTTTTACATTAATTAAAATATCAGCATTTGAACCATTGGAACCATACGAGGCACCAGCAACTTTTGGTCATAGTGTTACGCATGTCCTGTTTTTACTGGTGTCAATTATTGTCGGAATCCTTCTTATTAAAAGCATCAGAAAGCAAGTTGAACAACATGAAGAAAATATACATTTGGTACATCAATTGGCTGTGGCGAATAAACAACTGAGGGAGGTAGACGAGGTAAAATCAAAATTTGTTTCACTGGCACGTCACCAGATGGCCAGTCCTTTGACCGCGATCAACGCGTATTCTTCTCTGTTGAATGATAAAGATATTGACTTGGACAAAATTGGTTTAAAAAGCCTGCAAGGTATTATTGATCGGTTCATTGTTATCGTGAGGGACTTTCTAGCTATATCCCAAATTGAAAGTGGGGAAGTGGCTTATTCAAAAGAGGTTGTTGATTTAAAGCAGGTTATTAATAATGTACTGTGCGATAATAAGATTACTCTTGACCAACATAATATCGAAGCTGATCTACAGATTAATAGTGATGAGAATTATTCTGTTCTGTGTGACAAGGAAAAAATTACGACGGCAATTTCAAATATTGTAGATAATTCAATCCAATACTCTACATCGTCTACAATTGCAATCAACCTTTCAAATACTAAAAGTCTTTTAACTATTACAATTCGTGACCACGGTGTTCGAACTTTACCGGAAATCTCGCCGACCCTGTTAAAGAAATTCAGTTCAGAGGGCGATGGTTTTGAAGCAACTTTGATGGGAAACGGTCTTGGTGTGTATATTTCAAAATGTATTATCCAGGCACATGGGGGTGATTTAAAAATCCAAAAACCTGCATCAGCTGATTTTTCATGTGAATTTATCATTACACTTCCAAAGTCTGATCTAATGGGACAAAATTAGAGACAATGATATTATACTGTTATGACAACAATACACACTATAATTCTCAGTGTAATCGAGGGTATTACAGAGTTTCTTCCAATCTCATCGACCGGGCACATGATTCTCGCAGGAAAAATCTTGGGTATTAATAGTACTGACTTTACTAAAAGTTTTGAAATCATTATTCAGCTCGGTTCAATTTGTGCGGTTGCGGTTCTCTATTTAAAAACCCTATTTAAAAATCTAGATTTATTAAAGAAAACCTTCGTAGCTTTTTTACCAACCGCGGTTCTTGGTCTCATTTTTTATAAAATAATCAAAACCTACCTTCTTGATAATGTGTGGGTTGTCCTCGCCAGTCTATTTATAGGAGGTATCGTTATTATTTGGTTTGAAAAGAAGTTAGCTAAAACTGCCCCTGATCAAAAAATTGTCCCTATTGATTCAAATTCAATAAGTTATAAAAAAGCCTTCTATATAGGTCTGGCCCAATCAGTCGCCATGATTCCAGGGGTCTCTCGTTCAGCGGCGACTATTGTTGGGGGACAGTTATTGGGCCTCTCTCGTACTCAAATTGTTGAATTTTCATTTATCTTGGCTATACCAACTATGGCGGCGGCCACCCTCTTGGATGTTTACAAAAATTATCATCTTTTTAGTAGTGCAGACATAGGACAGCTGAGTCTTGGTTTCATTGTGTCATTTGTGGTTGCTCTCATTGCCATTAAAACGTTTCTCAAATATATCAAGAAGAATAGTCTGTCATCATTCGGATGGTATCGTATTGTTTTAGCTATTATTTCCTTTATTGTATTTATCAAGTTATAATCTCCGTAATTCATGAACGGAGAAGAGAAGCATAAATATTTTGTAACAATCCTGCTGGCTATATTTTGTGGCATCATTACTTTTTCTGTTGTCGCGAGGGTGTTTAAGATTCAATATGGGCATTTCCCTCTCGCAGCATACTTTGAAAGTATGAAAGGGGATGATCAAGACAAAGATGAGATCCGTATCGATGACCCAAAGAAAATCGATACAAGTAAGTTGGTGGGTACCACTACCGTAGCCACAAAACTTGCCACGACCACCCAGTACGTGTTGATGGCGTTTGACGGTTCCAAGTCTATTCAGTCTTGGGAAAACATTTTAAACTTTGCACAAGAGATGAAGAGTACAGGTACCACCGTGCATTTTACTTTTTTCATAAATGCAGTTTATTTTCTCTCTTACGGAAGTAAGGATAATTATATTTCACCTGTAGGAAAGGTGGCAGGAAGTGCCATCGGTTTCTCGGATTACTCCAAAGATATTTCAGACAGAATTGTTGAAGTGAACCGGGCACTCATGGATGGTCACGAAATAGGCTCTCACACCGCAGGTCATAATGATGGTTCCAAGTGGACAGTGGATGAATGGGCTCATGAATTTGATTCGTTCAATTATATTCTTTCAAATATTCAAATGCTAAATCCAGGCCTGGTTCTTAAAGAGGCCTTACAGTTAAAAATGACTGACGTTGTCGGATTCCGCGCACCAAATCTAGGTGTAAATAATAATTTATATGCATTACTACATGAAAGAAAATTTATGTATGACTGTAGCCAGGTGGCTAAACCCTTCTCGTGGCCATTTAAAGACTCCGCAGGCTTGTGGCACATTCCATTAGGAACGGTCAAAAATAAAAATGGAGGCATTATTATTGCTATGGACTACAACTGGTGGGTTCACCAAACGAGTGCCAAAGATATTTTAAAGAAGGGGACAAAAGAGTGGGACGCGGCCAAAGCCGAAGTCTTTGATGCATACAAGAACGATTTCGATGCGCATTATAATGGCAACAAATCGCCGATGTCCATTGGCCACCACTTTTCATTATGGAATGATGGAGTCTATTGGGAAGCATTAAAAGATTTTGCAAGTTATGCATGTACCAAAAAAGACGTGCGCTGTGTTTCGCACAAGGAATTTGTTCAAGCTATGGAGGGTCAATAATATTGTATATAATTAAAAGCGATGACATTTTTCATGTTTTTTATCACTAGTATAGGTAGTCCAGTCAGTTTTTACTTACTCTCGTTGGCCCTGATTGGATTATTGTGGCTACATAATAAAAAGAGAGACGCTCGCGGTTTCTTTTATGTGATGTCAATTTCTGCCATTCTAGCAGTGCTAATTAAATATGCAGTAAGACGTCCGCGACCACCTGTAACTTTTTATCCGGAGATCGGGTATTCGTTTCCCAGTGCTCACGCTTTACTCGCTCTAATTTTCTTTCTCTGTATTGCTCTGTTTTACGAGAGTCATTTTAAGTCAAAGGTGGTCAAGAATGTATTCATCATTTGTAACATTTCGATGGTTATATTGATTTCTTATAGTCGTGTGTACCTCGGAGTTCATTACTGGTCTGATGTTATCGGCAGTTTGATTATTGGTTCCGGAATCTTTCTCATCTATTTTTACCTCCGCAGAAGACACCTAATCAAATCATAGTATATTTGATTTACCTCAGATGTTTGATATGGTTAAGTACATCTAATTGACGACACTATGAAAATCCTCGACGGTATAGAATTGAAAAAAGAAATCCAAGAAAAATTGGCAAAAAAGATCCAAGGATTTGATTCTGGATTACCAAAGCCGAATCTGGTTATTATCCAAGTGGGCGACAACACCACGTCAAATGTTTATGTGAGACAAAAAATTGGTTTTGGTAAAACTATTGGTGCCAGCGTGAATCATGTAAAGCTTTCAGGGAAAATAGAAGAGAAAGAGTTGATTATTTTTGTTCGTGAGGCCTGTGCAGACCCGCTTGTTCATGGGGTAATTGTTCAGTTGCCTTTGCCAGAACATATCAAGAAAGATAATGTGTTGGACGCAATCGATCCTTCAAAAGATGTTGATGGAATGACTTCTGTTAACGTGAAAAAATTGTGGTCAGGGGACAAGACGGCAATTGTTCCTGCGACTGCTCGTGGGGTTGATACAATACTTGCAAAATACCATGTTGACCTTGAAGGCAAACATGTGGTTATTGTGGGACGTTCGATGTTGGTCGGTAAGCCAATTTTTGCCTTGATGATTGAACGCGGCGCTACTGCCACTATTTGTCACAGTAAAACTGTAGATTTAAAAAAATACACAAGAGAGGCTGATATTATCGTGTCCGCTGTTGGTAAAGCTTCTCTCATTACTAAGGACTATGTGCGTGCGGGACAAATTGTTATAGATGTGGGGATAAATGTTACAGAAGAAGAAGGAGAAAGGCACCTCAGAGGAGACGTAGACTTTGAAAATATAAAAGACATTGTCGAGATGATTACACCAGTCCCGGGCGGGATTGGACCCCTTACTGTTGCGTGTCTTTTTGAAAATTTGGTAGACGCGTATGCTAAAAAGTTTTTGTCATAATTAGTCTTTGGAATTGTGTTATAATTCTACACATAGAGATATCAGTGTTTATTAATTTTTTAATATTTAAAATATATGTATAACGAGCAAAGAGAAAAGCAAATTAATTACTATTTGAAATTAAGTGGTGCGATCCTTATATTGCTGACCGCAGTATTTTTGGTTGTCGTGTCAGGATCTTTGGCTCACTACCTAGATTCAAGTGCTTATAAAAAGACAATAACAGTTTCAGGTTTTGCTGAAATGAACATTGCTCCAGATATGCGACTTGTCTATATTAGTATCGTAGGTAAGGGAAAAACTGAAAAGGAGGCTCAGTCAGATGCCAGTAAAAAAAGTCAGAAAGTGAGTGACGCTCTCAAGGCGCAGAAGACTGCAGAAGCTGATATAAAAAATCAGGATCTTTCTACGTATCCTGAATACCAGACCAAAACAGATTGTCCTAATGTAGAAGCTTCACCTAAGGCGGTGTATAACACAATGCAACCTTACTATCCATGTAATCAAAACTCTGTAATCACGGGTTACAAAACGACACAGTCAATAGAAGTGACGCTTCGAGGCGAGGCTATGAAGCAGGCGGGGGATATGGTCGCGAATTTAACAAGCGATGGTGTGACGGTGCAAACAAGCGAAGCAAAACTTGAGAATCCGGAAACTTCAAAGACTGAAGTAAGAAGTAAGGCAATTGTTGATGCACGAAAAAATGCTGAAAAGACAGCAGAGTCTCTCGGCGTAACTCTGGGCAAGGTTGAATCTTTCAGTGAAGACAATAGTGGATATGCTCCCGGAATGTATAACATGCAAACAAAGAGCATGAGTGCCTCAGACGAATCTGCGCCTGCACCAGTCATTTCAAATGGCTCACAACAAATTACATCAACAGTAAGTGTTTCCTTCGAGATTCGTTAGTGATATTATTAAGTCCACATCGGTTAGTATTGTTTCGTTAATTAAAAAATTATCAATTGTTCTTTTCTCACATGACTAAAACATTAAGTAAAATTAAAAATATGACAGCGGATTCTAAACATTTTTGGCAGCCTCTTTATTTCTTCGTTCTTCTTCTCCTCGGCTCTCTTGTTATGTATCTTGGTTCTCTTTCCTATTATTCTTTTATCAGTTCAGACTCTTACTATACTGGCACCATCACTGTGACTGGTCACGGTGAAATAAAGGTGACACCGGATGTACGAAGACTTTCGATTGATATTGTTCCGAGTGAATCTGTGACAGCTGATTCTTCACAACAGGCAACTGGGACTACAAGTAAGAAAACAGTATCGCCAGTGAACTATGTTCAAAAAATAACTAGTTACTTGAGATCTAAGGGCGTATCCGATGCTGATGTTAAAATTCAGTCTTCTTCATTCGTATCAGTTAAGTTGCATGGTCAAAATATGCTAGACGTTGATACTATTTCGAACGATATAGAGGCCTTGTCACGTAAGCATATTTTTGTGACTGTAGAAAATGCCGAAGTTGAAAGTTTGGCCAAAGCCCGCGCGAGCGCTCTGGACGCTGCTCTAAATGATGCAAGAATTAATGCCATCAAGGTGAGTAGTGCTCTAGATGTTGACCTTGGAAAGGTTACTTCTTACTACGATCAAGGTATTTCAAGTCCATCTTCTCCATATTCAGACCCTTACACAACAAGTCCATACGATGCATATTCAGGGTCTTCAAATGAAGTATCAGATTCATCAGGTGCGTCTTCATTGGGCCCAGTTGAGCCAGTTACAGTAAATTCAGACATCTCAGTTACATACCAAGTTCGATAATTGACAGTCAGCGTTTTGGAGAGTATTATGTTCCCATATACGCAAAAACACCCGCAAGGGTGTTTTTAAATAGAAAAGCATAAAAAAACAAATATATGTCACTCATTCAATATCTAAAAGACACAAAAGCAGAGATGAAACACGTTAATTGGCCGACTAAATCACAGGCCATTAACTATACTCTTTTGGTTATTTTCCTTTCGGTAGCAGTGGCTGCAATTCTCGGATTGTTAGATGCGGTATTTTCAGAGGGACTTAGTAAGTTGGTTACAAAATAATCGGTTTATCATTTTAAATATTAATTATCATGTCAAAACAAGTACAAGGAGAAAGAAATTGGTACGCAATTCACACGTACGCAGGTTACGAAAATGCGGTACTCAGAAATTTAAAACAGCGAATCGAATCATTGGGTATGGAAGACCGAATTTTTAACGTGGTCGTTCCAACTGAAAAGAAAATCAAGATCAAGGGCAATAAGCGTGTTGAGGAAGAAGAAAAAATCTACCCAGGTTATGTACTTGTAGACATGATCGTGACTGATGATTCATGGTATGTAGTTAGAAATACACCCCGAGTAACAGGATTCGTTGGGTCAGGGGTAGTACCTGTACCTCTAGAAAAGAAAGAAGTGGATACATTGTTCAGTCGAATGAATGCAAGCCAGACTAAACACGTTATCGATTTATCAATAGGAGATCTGGTGGCTATTGTTGACGGACCATTTAAAGAATTAGAAGGAAAGGTGAGTGAAGTAGATAGTGAAAGAGGGAAGGTTCGTGTGTTGGTCTCAATGTTCGGAAGAGAAACTCCGGTTGAGTTGGACTTCTTGCAGGTGAAGAGAGCGTAATATTTTAAAGTACAGAAAGCAAAACAGGGCGCGCTCCGCGAGGAGGGCGCCCTGTGTGGTTTTGGGGTTCGGATTTTTCTGCAGCCCTACATGATGAGGATCCCGTAACCCGAGTTCACCAATGGGGTGACGTAGGCACGAAAGTCCTTGTTGTTGCCGAGGCAGACACCCTCGATGTGGAAGTCGTGGCCCTCCTGTTTGCTGTTGCGTACCTTCGTTATGGAAAAATTGAAGGTGTTGAGTGTGCCATGACGTTCGCCCTTTTGTCCCTTCCTGCTTTTGATGATTGGCCAGATTGAGATGCTGATTGGATCATCTTCGTGTTTCTTGCCCCTCAGGGAACGGCAAATTTCTTCCCAGGGAAGTTCCAGGGCTATCCGGTATTCTTTTTCGCCTTGTTTCATGTGAGTGTGAGTTGAGTTTCTGAATTGGTTTCAAGAGACGGGGTTGTACGTCTCCCGAAACTCTACTACCAAAGACCCAATATTGTCAAAAACCGCTTTTTACGGTAATGTACTAGAACTTCTAACTCACGGTGTGCTTCTCATACGGAGACGGAAGCAAGTGACAAAAATTAATTAATAACAAAAAACAATGGCTAAAAAAGTAGTAAGATTGGTAAAACTTCAAATTCCAGCCGGCAAAGCTAATCCAGCTCCACCAGTAGGTCCTACCTTGGGAGGCGCCGGCGTAAACATTGGTGAATTCGTAAAACGATTCAACGACGCTACAAAGGAAATGGGTAGTGAAATTGTTCCTGTTGTTATCTCCGTATATGATGACAGAACATTTAGTTTCATTACAAAGACTCCTCCAACTGCAAGTCTTATTTTAAAGGCTGTAGGATTGGAAAAAGGATCAGGCACACCTAATTCTGCTAAGGTTGGTAAAATCACTAAGGCTCAAGTTAAAGCAATTGCTGAACGCAAGATGCCAGACTTGAACGCTAAAGACATTGAAGGCGCAATGCGAATGGTTGAAGGATCATGCAAAGCTCTCGGTATCGAAGTGAAGGGATAGGGAATAGATAAAACAAAGATTTCCAGAATACCCGTTGTCAATTAATTGACAACGGGTATTCTGTTTTTATACAGGACTTGACCATTCTATATTTGAGAGGTATTTTAATAACTGGGACCAGTTCCCATTTCAGTAGTAAACAAGTCATCTACGGGTGATTAAAGCACATCAACAAAAAACCACCACCGCAATTCCAGAAGAAACTGAGGTATGCCAGATCAACCCAAACCATCCGTCCTTATCGTTTACAATGCAGTACCAGGTCCAAAGCTCCGGGCACTTTGCCGGAGATTGGAGAAGGAATTTGTTTGCGAGATTCCTATCGAAGCGGCGAACTTCCGCTTCCTGAATCGCAAGACCGATAGCCTGCCAGTCGAGATGCCAGACATCTTAGTCGTGCTGTCATTCACAAATCATTTCCCCGATTTGATTTATGAATTTCTGATGGTGTCACGAAAGATTCTTGTGTTTCCGACTGAAGACGGGCTAAGTTCACAAACGCTCAGTCCTGCAGACGTTACCGGCTTCGCCCAGGTAGACCTGCGAGCTGATGTAGGGCCTGCCGTCGAGGCGGTTGTGTGCTTGGTCCGAAGTCTCCTCTTGCCGGTTCACTCAAGGATATAGTCTTGCCTTTGCCGGCGCCCCACAAGTTAGGGGCGCCGGTAGTTTTTTATAAAAAATTTGACTATTTTTATTTCAAAAGTAATCTGTATAGCGGGAACAGTTCCCAAGTTCACAGAAATTCAACCACCTAAATTCAACCTTAAGTTTAAAGAGAGAGGAAGTTTAAAACCATGATGAGAATCCGTTGCGTTTTTGCCGTAAGGAATCCCCAGTTAACAGCTAGATTGCGCGAAGTGATCACCAGGGCCACCGCAGGCATGCTTTTCGAAGCGAGAGATGTAACATTCGAGGATGAGTCAGACACTGGCCCCGTCACTCTTGTGCTGATTATCTCCACCAGCGAAGACTTTTCAAGTTTAGTCTGTCGTCATCCACGAGCCGTTGAAAACTGCAAGTACGTTGTCTTCTATCCGGCAGAAATTGAAGAAACGTTAGCAACTCGCTCGGCGATGGACGCTCTCGATGTCGGAATTGTGAGATATGGCGGAGGCATACTTGATCTGAAAATCTGGATCGAAGCTTTCATTCATATCATCGACAAGTACGAGATCATTACAGCATTGTGAAAACCACCCACATCAACTTAACCACCGCCGGCCCTTCCCAGGTACCCGGCGGTTTCCCTTTTTAGGCTTCATTTTAAATACATTTAATAAACAAAAACTTATCCACAGCAACAAACTAGACAGGTGAACTATAGTTCACTATACTATAAACATGGATACGCGGGACGGAAAGGGGAAGGTGGAGGACTAGCGAATCTTCCACAATTTACAAAAAATATTTTATACAAAACCATGATGAAAAGATTTACACTTATATACATGATCTCACGAGAGATCCGAGAAATTAACAAAGTAATCGATAAAAAGATTACGAAAGGTCTGTCATACGATAGGGAGGCACGACGACACAAAGATCTTGTTTCAAAATTGCGCAGAGTAGAGAGTCAGGCGGCATTTGCGCGAACACTAGCATTCTTGTTCTAAGTGCTTGGCTAGTTTTGGTTTATACTATAGACACTCATGTCATACCAAGAATATAAAAATAAAATTGTTCAGTTCTATAAAAATAATCGACGCGTACCGGGGTACGTAGAGATTATGAAGTTGGTTAGTTTCAAATCCAAGAACGCCGTCTACAAATTAATTAACAAGATGGTTGATGAAGGGATATTCTCAAAAGATTCTAGGGGAAAATTAACCCCCTTACATCCTTTTGGGGAGGTTGCACTCCTTGGTCTCGTAGAAGCCGGCATTCCGACAACTGCCGAACAGGAATCATTGGATACAGTTAGTCTTGATGAATTCTTGGTGGACACTTCAAAAGATTCTTACATGCTCCGTGTAAAAGGTGACTCGATGATTGATGCTCATATCAAGGAAGGTGACTATGTGTTGGTGGAACGTAGGCAACATGCCAAAGATGGAGAAATAGTAATTGCCGATGTAGATGGTGGTTGGACAATGAAATACTATCGCTGTCTGAAAAACGGGAGACCTTGCTCGCCATATCTACAGCCCGCTAATGAACTTTTCTCTGATATTCACCCCGAGAATGACTTACAGATTGCTGCGGTGGTGAAGGCGGTGGTGAGGAAGTACTAGCGCCTATTTCTTCTTTTTAGTAGAACCTTTTGCTTTTTTCTGTATATCTCGGTCTCTCCAAAGTTGTGGGATCATAGCCTGTGGAGTCCACATTTTCTGTAGCTCATTAATATCATCAGAGGGATTATATTTTCCAGTCTTAGTGTAATTTTTTGCTTTATCCAAAATCGGGCCAGTTTCAAAGAATATCAGTTGGGCAATTCGACGTCCAACAACAAGGGGAATGGTGTATTTACGTGAATTGTTCGTGATTTCCATTGTCCATCTATTTATATATCCAACATCACCCCAGCCCGCACACTTGCATACCTCGATAAAACTTCGCCCCATTGATGAACGGGCTTTCATCATGGTTGTGATGTGATTTTTCCCACCGATAAATTCATTAGAGTGCGCAAGGATCGTTTCTCCTGGTTCAAGAATGATGACCATGTCGTCAGGGGAAATTCCCTTAAAATCAAATTTGTATTTAGCAAAGGCTTCGCTGGCTTTTACTGCTTTCATCGGTTCAGTTCCCCATACATGCTCTACGTGTTCCTTATCGTAAATATTGAAAATATGTTGAAAATGTTTAGGTGGTCTTTCAGGGAAAAAATATTCACCAAGAGTTAAGTCATAACTTGAGGTAGCAAGGTTGTCTCGATTAAACGGGGTAATAACAATATCCCCCTTTTCCATCTCTTCTAGAATTTTTTTATCAGAAAGTGCCATAGTTTTGTCGTTGATTATTTTATTAATTCGGTGTTACGCCTTTTTTACAATATCTTGCTGTCCACGCTTTATTGTAAATATATCTTCGCTCATATCACAATGAATTGCAATACCGGGGACTGTGATTTTGATGAATTCGCCCATTTTTTGAGCAATCGGTCGAAGGGTTGGGTGCACAGTTTGAGAAGATCTTAGTTCAGCCGTGTAAATACTGGCTGGTAAACCGTAGGTAACTTCACAAGCGACTGTATAGCCAATGGCGGTATAGTACTGCTTGATCGTAGGGTCGCAATCAAGGTTTTCTACATCTTTTTGTAACTTTGTAATACTTTCCAAAGCCTCTTTTTTAAAATTTTCTGGTAATTGATCGATATACCAAGGATAGAAACCATGTGTGGTAGTAAGGAGGGGCATTTCACAGACACCACTACGATGTCTTTGAAGATCTCGGAAAGACCCAAAGTCTATTCCAAAAGTAAAAGTAATTTGACCGTACTTTTCGAACTGAGAAGGCAGTTCAGTTTTTTGTGGACGAGTGGAAAGGAGGTCTTTGTGCTTTGAGAGTGCTGGTATATTTAAAGTATGTGCAGTTTTAAATAAGGGCACTTTTTCTAGATCAAAATAAGCTGTTTGTTGTATAGATTCGGCCAAGTACTTTTCCTGATCATCATATGTTTTGTGGCTGAAACTGCTAGGATATTTTTCTTTGAGTGAATTTTCAATTCTTTCTGCGAGATTTCTAATTTCATCGAGAGGGTGATGTTTCATTATGTGGATGTGATCATAGGCTTGACGTAAATTTGTATGCCAACTTGCAAATGTGGTGACACCCGCCGGAAGAAACCCGCGTCCGATATCAAAAGCTTTTGCTTTGATGGCCTTTTCGTATGTTGCAGGGTTTTCTCCGTCGCCAAGAGGGAAGCGTCTCTTTAGGTCGGGGAGCAAATGCTCTAAGGTTTTGTTATATAAATCCATCCAGCCTGCAAGAATTTTTTCGCCCACAGTTGTGCCTAGAGGATTGATTATTTCTTGCTTTGTAAAATCTATATATCGCGTGCTGGCCTCCTGGCCATTGTAGAGCCTCCAGTTTTGGATTTCTTTTGCACCTAGCAGGCTAATCTTTTCTGCAAAAATTGTGGTTGTTCCGCAATCTCCAATACTTTTATGTCCATAACCAACATAATATGAAGCCATGAATTTTTGCCAGCCAACTTCGGCGATTCGATCCATATGTACCGTCACACTTCGAGGGTCTCTCGAATAGAGTGCTTGTGCCATAGCAATAGCCTCGGGGTTCAAATTGTCGATGACAAAAATGTCAGACTGTGGTGTAGATATAATTTTATGAGATTCTGTATTCATGTCTGTATTCTAAACTTCGAGTATGCTTTCGTCTACTTGCAAAATGCTATAGAATAGTTGTATTAATAGAGGGCATTTTACATCATATATTACCAAAAACCCATGAAAGACAAGCAAATAAAGAAACTGATCGCTCTCGAAAAAAACCGTCAAAAAAAGGTTATTAACCTGATTGCTTCTGAGAACTATGTATCCAAGGACGTTTTGGAAGCTCTAGGTTCAGAACTGACTAACAAGTATGCCGAAGGTTACTCGGGGCATCGCTATTATGGTGGAAATGAACTAGTAGATAAGATCGAAAATATAACACAAGAGCGGGCATTAAAACTGTTTGGTTTGAATGAAAAGCAATGGCACGTAAATGTTCAACCGTTGTCAGGTTCACCAGCAAATCTTGCTGTATATGTAGGACTGATTCCGCAAGGTGAAAAGATTATGGGAATGTCATTGACTGATGGCGGACACCTTACTCATGGTCACAAAGTTTCAGTGACAGGAAAATTCTGGAGGCAAATTCCATTTGGTGTTGATGAAAAAACTGAACGAATTGATTATGAAAAAATGAAAGCTCAAGCAGTCGCTGAAAAACCAAATATTATTGTGGCCGGTTTTACTGCGTATCCTAGAATTGTTGATTGGAAAAAATTCAAAGAAATTGCGGATGCCTGCGGTGCAATATTGATGGTGGACATGTCCCATGTTGCAGGTCTCGTAGCAGGAAAGGTGTACCCAAGCCCATTTCCATTTGCGGATATCGTTACAACAACGGTACATAAAACATTAAGAGGGCCACGTAGTGCTCTCATTTTTGTAAGAAAAGATAAATCATTAAAAAAAGAATTGACACTTAAAGATGGCTCAAAACAAATAAAGGAATCTACTTTTGCAGATCTCATTGATAAAGCAGTCTTTCCAGGTCTTCAAGGTGGTCCACATTTAAATCAGATTGCAGCCGTATCAGTTGCTTTGAAAGAGGCAGATTCAAATGCTTTTAAAAATTATGCAAAACAGGTTATTAAAAACGCACACACACTTGCCGAAGAGCTTCATAAATATGGATGGCGAGTTGTTTCTGGAGGAACAGATAGTCACTTGGTTCTTGTAGACACATGGATGGGTGGAAAGGGTATTACAGGAAAGGTTGCGAGTGATGCACTAGAAATGGCTGGTATTATTGTTAATAAAAATACTATCCCAGGGGAAACTCTAAGCGCGGTTGATCCATCAGGAATTCGACTAGGTTCTGCTGCAGAAACTACCCGTGGTAAAAAAGAAAAAGATTTTAAGATAATTGCAAAAAAGATTCACGACACGCTGACAAAAGCTTCCAAAAATAAATAAAAAATGCTGAAAAAAAATAGAGGCCAAAAAATCAAAAAAGGAAAAATTATTGTCCTAGATGGCCCTGACGGATCTGGGAAAAGTACAGTAATGGAAGCGATCAAGGAAGTATATAATAAATCCGCATGGTTTAGTCGTGAACCAGGTGGAACGCCTTATGCAGAAGAGTTAAGGGTGATTTTTAAATCAGAATTAGCAAAGGGAGCCGACGCTTTAACTCAGTTTTTAAATATCTGGTCTTCGAGGGCGGATCACATTGCACGAGGTGTTAAACCTCAGGTTGAAAGCGGAAAACATGTATTCATGGACAGAGGGGATTCTTCCACCTGGTCTTACCAAATTTTTGGTCAAGAAGGATATGAATTACAGAAGCTATTCATTGATGTGCGAAAAATGGTTTTTGGTGAAAACGAGCCTGACCTTTATATAATATTTAATCTAGATGCGGCTACGGCAATGGAAAGAAAGAAAGCGCAGGTAGGAGAGAGAAGAGATCATTTTGAAGTTAGAGAGTTGGATTTTCACCAACGAACTATGGATGGGTACTTAGATTTCGTCAAAAAACTCAAGGTCCCTCACGTTATCATCGATGCATCGAAAAGTATCGAGCATGTGAAAGAGCAGTGTTTGCGTGCTATATATAAAGTTTTGAAATAGGCTCTGTGGATATCGTTGAAAAATAAGCTTTATTTTAAGCAAGATTGATCAAAAATTTATCTTCGTCAAGTAGTATGTTTTCGTATCAAAAATTATACTTATGAAAACATCCATGACCCCAAGCTTTGTCACAACTCAAACATTTAATCGAACGATGAAAAGCATCCATCACCGTTTTGAAGAGGTAATTAAGAGACTTGATTTTATATACAAGGATATGGATGATCAGAAAGTAGAAACAAGAAGGGTTGATACCAACTCCGCCGAGAGATTTAATATTTTTATGGAACATGTGAATGAAAGCTACAAAGCAATTATGGAACATCCCGTCTTCACGAACTATAAGGCCTAACTTTTCTCCCCCTGATTTCTAGAGTATAGTATCGGTATATGAAAGAGATTCTCCGAGATTCAGTGAATAAGGTGGTTTTAGGAATGGGTTTAATGGCCCCATCTATTTTGATTGATTATCCAGCAGAAATGTCCCACGGTGATCTGTATACAAATGTAGCCATGACGCTTGCTAAAACTGCAGGAAAGAACCCGTTTGATTTGGCCACTGAAATTGCTGAAGAGTTGAAAAAGCTTTCTATAAAAGACATCACCAGTATCGATGTTGTGCGTCCGGGATTTATCAATTTTTCCATAGATGATTCGTATTTCGATAAATCGGTTAAGGAAGTGCTTCATAAAAAAATGCATTATGGAAAGAATGAATCGATGAAAGGAAAGAAAATATTGATTGAACACACGTCAGTCAATCCTTTCAAGGTTTTTCACATAGGGCATATTATGCAGAACACTATCGGCGAGGCGCTCTCTCGTTTGATGGAATGGACAAGTGCAGATGTCCAGCGTTTTTGTTATCAAGGTGATGTGGGTCGCCATGTGGCCCTGACAATATATGGTTTACGTTTAATGGAGGTTCCGTTCCCAAGTGATAAAAATTCTCTTCAAGAAAAAGTTAATTTTTTAGGTCAAGCCTATGCAAAAGGCGCAACCTATTTTAAGGAACATCCTGAAGTAGCAGATGAAGTTCAAGCAATCAACAAAAAAGTCTACGAACGTACAGATGGAGAGGTGAATGATGTCTACGATACAGGTCGTGAATGGAGTCTCGAATATTTTGAAGAGATGTTCAAAATCTTAGGTTCAAAATTCGATAGATATTTCTTTGAAAGCCAATCAGCAGGGCCTGGAGTAAAAGCTGTGAATGAAGGTCTATCTAATGGAATCTTTGAAAAAAGTGATGGTGCCATTATTTTTAACGGCGAAAAGTACGGAATTCATACAGATGTGTTGATTACTAAAGTTGGTCTCCCGACCTACGCCGCAAAAGAAATTGGCTTGGCCGAAATTAAATATAATGCGTTTCCGTATGACACAGGAATTACCGTTACCGCCAATGAACAGAATGATTTTTTTAAGTTAACTATCAAAGCTATTCAATTATTGTTTCCATTTCTAGAAAACAAATTGAAACATGTCTCGCACGGTATGATGAAGTTACCTGAAGGGAAGATGTCTTCGCGAACAGGGGATGTAATCGCTGGTCGTGATTTTATTGATGAAACGGTTGCTTCAGTTTTAGAAAAAATGACTGATCGAAAAATGTCAGAAGATGATAAAAAAATAGTTTCAGAAGAGATTGCTATCGCTGCTATAAAGTTTTCAATTCTCAAACAAACATTAGGAAAAGATATTGTATTTGATCGTACGAAGGCACTCTCATTTGAGGGTGACTCAGGTCCATATGTTCAATATTCATTTGTACGTGCTGGATCAGTTTTACGTAAAGGTGAAGAAAATGGATTTGTGATCGATGAGAATTTTGTTGATAAAGTGGAGAGAGATATTGTTGTTTCGATTACAGAGAATAGTGAATCTGTTTTGAAACGCCTCATCGCACGCTTCCCGGACGTGGTCACTCGCGCACAGTCCGAGTACGCTCCACACTATGTCTCTCAATACCTCCTTACTCTCTCTGGTTCGTTCAATAGCTTCTACGCCTCTAGTCCTATTGCAACCTCATTACCTCGCCTGGCCCTTACTAAGGCCTTCCAGTACACGGTACACAATGCGATGTGGTTATTAGGTATCAAGGTACCTAAGGAAATGTAGATTATTGTAAAACCTAACGTTTTGCGCTATAAATTAGGTCACATTATGTCACAATTTGAAATTCTTCTTTATTATAAGTACACCCCTGTTAATCGACCTCACCTCTTTGTCGATTGGCATAAAGAACTTTGCAAGAACCTTAATTTAAAAGGGCGTATTTTGATTGCGAGTGAGGGTATCAACGGTACAGTTGAGGGGTCATCAGAAATGAATGTTGAATATATCAAAGCGCTCACGTCACAGGACGCGAAGGGTGGACAGGATAAATATGGAAACACATTAAATAGCGACGGAACATTTTGCTATGGAAATTTTTCAGATGTTGTGTTTAAAAAGAGTGTAGGTGATGGAAAGGCTTTCCCAAAAATGAAGGTGAAACTACGCGAAGAGATTGTGGCTTCAAAATTAGGTGAAGAAGTGAACCCTGCTGAATACACAGCGACACATTTACCAGCGGAGGAGCTCCACAAATGGTTCCGCGAAGGAAAGAAATTTAAAATTATTGATATGCGAAATGACTACGAATATGTCGTAGGACACTTTAAGGATTCGATAAATCCAGAAATGGAAAACTTCCGTGATCTTCCAAAAGTCCTTCCAAAAATTGAAGATATGAAAGACGAACCTGTTGTTACAGTGTGTACTGGGGGGGTGCGCTGTGAAAAAGCTTCTGCATATATAAAGAAAAAAGGTTTTAAAGAGGTATACCAGCTCGATGGTGGAATGGCGACGTATATGGAAAAGTTTCCCGGGAAAGACTTCGTGGGCTCACTGTATGTTTTTGATAATCGTGTGGTGATGAATTATGACGATAAAGTAAAAGAGGGGAAAGAGGGACAGCTTCATGAGGTAATTGGAAAGTGTATGAAGTGTAATATTGCATCAGAGCGATATATAAATTGTGCCAATGATTTGTGCCATCTACATTTTATTTGCTGCGAAGGTTGTGTCGCAGAGGATGGAAAGTCTTATTGCGGGCGTAATTGTGTTGAGAAGAATTTGGTGAGAGTGAGGGGAGAGTAGGTGATATCTTTGTTGACGCTTTAAGAACAGAGGAGTACGATTTTACCTGGACTTCCCGCAATGAGGCGAGAAGTTTTCAAAGGTAAAAACAAAAAGCCACAACAAACCACACACCATGCCAAGGGCCCAGAGCACAGAAATGCGGGGGACGTATATCACGTTCCATTTCCACAGCATCAGTTCGCGTCCACTTCAGATGACTCACAAGCCTAACGGGAGACCGTCGGGCAGAGATCGCAGACATTGGCCTCCGCGCCAATAGGCTTCACCCAGCCTACCTTAGAAACCGGGGCGTCCCAGACGTCCCGGTTTTCCTTTGATTGACATAATTTACAAGATGTTGCTTGACACCAAAAGCCTCAAAGTGTAGTATTTTTGACTGGGCTCCGTGCACACCGCATGGGGTTCATCCAGAAAAAAACAGCACAAAAAAACAACACAAGATGGAATCCGTCACAGGCAACGAACAAACCGTCGAAACCGCTGATGAAGCCTCCGCCGTCGGAAGCGAGTCACAGTCACCTTGGCAAGAATGGCAAGAGCCGGATCATTGGCTTGATCATTCACCCAAGTCCGCCAGCATGAGCCGGCGGAGCAAAAACCAACGTGGTCGTGCCCACCGGGAACACCCCGCAACACGCCCCAAGTACTGATAACACACGACCTCCTATGGCAAACCAAACACCACCGGACCTCGATTGGCGTCACGCACTTCAACAGTCTGTCTCCAGAGGGGAAGTCCCTCCCGAGAAGCTGAAGCACGGAAAGCGGAAGAAGCATCCGCGACAGAATCGCTAGGCCAGGACCACCCCTAGGCCTTTCATAACAAAGCCCGGTGGGACGCAACGCGCGTCCCACCGGGCTTCACCTTGTCTGGTATTTAAGTGTCTTTTGAAATACCCCACATTCAGTGCTAATATAGCCATACCCTATATATGAAATCTGAAACAGATAAACCTGAAACTAAAAAAACCGAATCTGCCTTACGTGAGGAGCGAATCCTTTCGTATTGGCGTGATAAATCTATTTTCGAAAAAACTTTACAAAAATCTTCTCCAAAAGGGAATTGGGTTTTTTATGATGGACCACCCTACGCGACTGGACTTCCGCATTTTGGACACATACTACCGACTACTATTAAGGATGTTTTTCCACGTTACAAAACTATGCAGGGCTATCACGTTGAGAGACGATGGGGTTGGGACTGTCACGGTTTACCTATTGAAAATCTGGTAGAAAAAGAATTGGGTTTAAAAAATAAAAAAGAAATTGACGAGTATGGTATCGATAAGTTCAACAAAAAAGCTCGCGAAAGTGTTTTCACATACGTGAATGAATGGAAATCAATTATCCCACGTCTTGGTCGCTTTGCAGATATGGATAATGATTATCGGACCATGGATGCATCATTTATGGAAAGCGTTTGGTGGACCTTCAAAACTCTTTTTGACAAAGGTCTGGTTTATGAAGGATATAAAGTTATGTATGTGTGTCCTCGTTGCGAGACACCACTTTCAAATTCCGAAGTCGCATCTGGCGGATACAAAGACATCACAGACATTTCTGCTTTCGTCTTGTTTAAATTGGCTAAAGATTTTAAGAAGCATGACAATGTTTCAATTTTGGCATGGACCACTACTCCGTGGACTCTTCCTGGAAATACAGCGATCGCTGTTAACTCGGAATTGGAATATGTATTGATTCAGACAACTGATAAGAATAATCTTGAACATAAAGTTATTTTAGCCAAAGCTCGTCTTGAAGCAATTAAAACAGAATACAAAATTCTCGAAGAATTTAAAGGTTTAGATCTAGCTGGGCTTTCGTACGCTCCTGTCTTTCCATATTATGCAAAAGAGGGAACTCTGATCAAAACTGAAGAGTCAAAACGCGCACATGGTTGGAAAATATACACAGCGGATTTTGTAACGGCGACTGACGGTACTGGTGTTGTACATATTGCACCGGCTTATGGCGAGGATGACTTGAATTTGGCCAACGCTCACAATATTCCAGTTATTCAACATGTTGGTATGGATGGATTAATGAAGCCAGGGGCATTAGATTTTATTGGAATGCCGGTCAAGCCAAAGGCAGCTAATGCGAGTGATCATCAAAAAACAGATATTGAAATTATTAAGTGGTTGGCCAAAAATGGATCACTGTTTGAAAAATTAAAAATCATACACTCATACCCACACTGTTGGAGATGTGAAACTCCGCTTTTGAATTATGCGACTACTGCATGGTTTGTTCGAGTGACTCAATTCAAAGACCGAATGGTTGAACTGAACAAGACTATTAAATGGTTACCAGAAGAAATCGGTGAAGGTCGTTTTGGAAAATGGTTGGAAAATGTGCGCGATTGGAATATTTCACGCAGTCGATATTGGGGAACTCCTCTTCCGATATGGAGAAATGAAAAAGGGGATGATGTTCAGGTTTTAGGTTCAATTCACGACATAAAAAAGAAACTGGATATACGCGGAAACAAATACGCCATCATGCGTCATGGTGAATCGGAATCTAACGTTCTAGGTGTCATTGATCATAGTAATGTTAAAAAACACCCGCTTACGGAGAGGGGAAAAATGGAGGTTACTGAATCTGTTAAGCGTTTGAAGAAATCTATAGAAGAAAGGGGTTTAAAAATATCTTGTATCTACACTTCTCCAATAGAACGCACCCTTGAAACTGCTAATATCGTTTCTGACATTTTAGGCATACCACAAGGAAAAATTATAGTCGATCAGCGGCTCCGTGAAATAAGTTGCGGAGAGTTTGAAGGTAAAGCATGGACTGACTATCATAATTATTTCAAAACAGATGAAGATAAATTGATGGAAAGATTGCCAAATGGGGAGTCAAATGCTGATGTCAAAAAACGCGTCGCAGAATTTCTCTATGAGGTTGATGCTAAGCATGAAAATGAGTTGATTATTGTGGTGACGCATGGACTACCGTTAAGGTTGGCACATGAAATTGCTGCTGGAAAAACCAATAGAGATATGTTGCGTAAGGGTTGGGAAGATGTAGCAGAAGACACGGGCTCTCATCAGTGGGTTGATTTCGTTGCCCTTCCTCACAATGAAGAGTACGAGTTCGACATGCACCGTCCATTTATTGATGGTGTGACCTGGAAAAATGAAAAAGGGCAGGTGATGAAGCGTGTGCCAGAGGTTTTTGATGTGTGGTACGACTCGGGTGCCATGCCTTATGCTCAAAGTCATTATCCTTTTGAACATCAACATGACCTTACTAAAAAAGGAGGGGCAATGTTTCCAGCAGATTTTATCGCTGAAGGGTTGGATCAAACGAGAGGGTGGTTCTATTCATTGACGGTCTTGGCCTGCGCACTCTTTGACAGTGTGGCTTTTAAAAATGTAGTAGTAAATGGTTTGGTCCTTGCAGAAGACGGTCGTAAGATGTCAAAACGATTAAATAACTATCCTGACCTTATCCCAACTGTTGAAAAATACAGCGCTGACGCTTTGAGATTTTTATTTGCACAGTCATCCGCGGTTCGCTCTGAAGAAGTAAAGTTCTCAGAAAAAAGTCTCGATGAAGTAAATAAGAAAGTTTTCTTAAGACTTTCAAATATCGTTACTTTCTACGAAACCTACAAGGGTGAAATTTCAGACTTAAAATTTGATCGACCAACATCCACTAAGCACATCTTGGATGCATGGATTCTGGCACGTCTCGATGAGACCTTGGGTAATGTGACACGATATCTGGATAATTATGAACTAGACAAAGCTTCACGTCCTATTGCTGATTTCATTGATGATATGTCGACATGGTATTTACGTCGTTCACGAGATCGCTTCAAATCAGATGATATAAAAGACAAGGAAAGTGTGATCGCAACGACTGGGTTTGTTTTATATACTTTGTCTTTGATTCTTGCTCCGATCGCACCATTCTTCGCTGAAGATTTGTATTTAAATCTCACAAGAGGTGAGGCACTTGATAGTGTTCATCTTGAATCGTGGCCAGTGTCTGAAACACCAGATCAGACGGTGATTGAAAATACCCGGCATCTTCGTAGTGTGGTTGAAAAAGCTTTAGCACTTCGTTCAAAGGCGGGGATGAAGGTTCGTCAACCTTTAGCCTCACTTTCTTTGGACTCAACAATGTATCCATTATTTAAAGCAGGGGACTACGCAGATATTCTGAAGGATGAAATTAATGTAAAAGATGTCTTATTGATTACGATGCCAGATGATGTAGAAAATCCAGATAAGATAAAATTAGATACACATTTGACCGAAGACTTAACAAACGAAGGAAGGGTGCGTGAATTAACACGTGCTATTCAAGAATTGCGCAAAAAATCTGGCTTATCAGCTGGTGATCAGATTGTGCTACAGATTGCTACTGAGGAAAATTTCTCTAAAGTGATCAAGCAATTTTCAAAAGATCTGATGTCTACGGTAAGTGCCCGAGAAATAAAAATGATTGAGTTGCACATCTTTGATACCACAATGGCAGAGCACGGGCATACTGTAGGTAGTGAAAGCATCGATATTGATGGAAGTATGGTTCGTGTGGCGTTATTTACTTAATGCGTGAGCATGTCCCATCATATCTACAACACCAAGTCGTTTGTCATAGACACTATACCGAGCGGTGAATCAGACTATATGGTCGTGATGTATACCGAAGACTTCGGATTGATTAGTGCTATTGCTAAAGGATTACGTGAGATGAAATCAAAACTTCGATATTCACTCCAAAAATTATCATTTGGGACAGTTGCTTTGGTTCGAGGTAGGGAATTATGGCGAGTGACAAATGCCAGTACTGACATCTCACTTTTTAACAAAGCTTTACATTTGAGCGCTCGGGATTCCCTCGCATCCTTACTAAAGTTTGTGCAACGATTTTGCCAAGGGGAAGATCGAAATGACGATATTTTTGAAAGTATTAAAAATTACTCATCGCTTATATTCCGTAACCAAAGAGATTTGTCGGCTGTAGATTTAGAAATTGCACAACTGGTCACAAAATTACGCATTATGTACAGTCTAGGATATGTAAAAAATAGTGCAGTTAATAAAAATATCCTGACAGAGTTATACACGATAGAAAATATAGAAACCTGGAAGGCAGATGAAGATCAGATTCGTTCTATGATTGATGAGGCTGTGCAGATCAGTCATTTGTAAAAATTGCCCTATGATATAATGAGTCACACCAGATGAACCCCTTTGATCCTCAGAATAATTTGAATACTATGCCACATGATGACTCTCATAAGGAGACTCCTGAAAGTCATGGGTTTGACGTACTTAAAAAACACTTACCTTTGAATCGTCCACCGGCACATTTTGAATCGGTAGATGACAAGAGCCGAATCGAAGATTTAAAGAAGAAACTATATTCAAAGAGCATGACCGGCATCGACAAGATCCGTCGTCCCGGGCTCCACGAGCATTCGGCTATGATTAATGAATCTTGGGCAGAAGAACAGAAATCTACTCCCAAAATAGAAGTCTTTCCAAATTCAGCTAGGCGCAGGGTGTTTTTTAAAAAATTCCTTACTTTTTCTATTTTTGTATTTCTCATTGCAGTAGCGTACGGGGCGTATCAAATATTGAGCGGTAATAATTTTGTGTCTTCAGCCAATATCGATATTAAAATCACCGGCCCTGTTTCAGTGTCATCAGGTGACACCTTAACACTCGACGTTGATGTCACTAATAAAAATAGTGGAGCGATTGAACTGGCCGATCTTGTCATGACGTATCCTGAGGGTGCACGAAAGACGTCTGACAACACCCAACCACAAATCACTGATCGTATTTCTATCGGTACCATTAATGCAGGAGAGACTAAACAGGAGAGAGTGCAGGTGGTTCTTTTTGGTGAAGAAGGGGATGCTAAAAATATTAGTGCGGCAGTCGAGTATCGTATCCCAGGTTCTATAAGTATTTTCCGTAAACAAAAAGACGTGCCAATGGCCATTGGTAATTCTCCAATCACATTGTCAATTGATACTGTTAATCAGGTAACTGCAGGACAGGAGGTCACTTTAACCTTGAATATCAAATCAAACTCCTCTCAACTATTGAGAGGGATATTGGTCAAAGGAGAGTTTCCATCAGGTTTTAAATTTAAATCCGCGAGCCCCGTCCCTTCGTATGGAATCGATACTTGGAACTTGGGTGATATTGCACCTAATTCAAAACAAGAAATTAAAATCATTGGAACAATGAATAGTGACGAGAACCAGGAAAGGATTTTTAAATTTAATGCCGGCACAGTTGATCCAAAAGACGAAAACTCGATTGGAACAACATTTATCGCATCCAATGCTTCACTCACAGTGAAAAAACCTTTCATTGGAAGCGATATTATATTAGATGGTAAGGCGGATAAAATAGTTTCAGTTACAGCAGGAGATGCACTTCAGGGTGAAATCGTATGGCAAAATAATCTCGATGTGCCAATTAATGATATCGTGATCGAAGCGAAACTTAATGGTAATTTCTTGGACCGAAGTTCGGTCAAGGCTGATCCAGGTTTCTTCAGATCAAGTGATAATACAATGGTATGGGACAAATCAACTGTCAGTGAATTGTCTGGTTTAAGGCCAGGAGGAACTGGTCGTGTGACTTTTGCTTTTGCTTCACCACAGCCAGACAAAGAGAATGTGGCGCGGGTCAAGAATCCAGCGATTACGGTTGACCTTACTGTGCATGGAACCAGACTAAATGAGAATGCTGTTTCGGAGGACATTCAATCTGTTGTGACAAAGACAGTGAAAATTCAATCTGAACTGGCTATGAACACGGTTCTTGTTCGAAACGTTGGTCCATTTCAAAATACTGGGCCGTTCCCAACTGTAGCCGAGAAGGCTTCAACATTTACTGCAAATATCCAGGTGTCCAATTCATTTAATACAGTGAAGGATGCTATGTATAAAACAACACTTCCGAATTATGTAGAATGGACTGGTAAAGTTTCTCCTTCAACGGCCCAGGTGTCTTATGATCCACTTACTCGTACGGTTTCTTGGAATATTGGAGATGTTACATCTGGAACAGGCTACTCAAGTCCTGCTAAGTCTATGTACTACCAAGTTTCATTTAAGCCAAGTGTTAGTCAAGTAAGTACTGCCCCGACGGTTATAAAAGAACAATCTGTTTCTGGCACAGATGCATTTACAGGTGATGTTATAAAAACAACTGGTCCGATTATGGATATTAGATTAGAAAGTGATCCGACCTATCAATACGAACAAGATCATGTGTTGGCCCATTAGTTTTAGGTCTTGCTCGAAGAGAGGTTACCCTTTATAGTAGATAGATATATTCAAAAATATGGCTGATTCATCATCTAAAATGGAAAAGATTATTTCGCTCTGTAAACGCAGAGGTTTTGTGTACCAAGGTTCAGAGATTTACGGAGGTCTTGCCGGGACGTGGGATTACGGACCGCTAGGAGTGGCGTTAAAAAAGAATATTGAAAATCTCTGGTGGAAGAGATTTGTGACAGATCGTGAAGATATGTACGGAGTAGATGCCGCAATTTTAATGAATCAGAATGTGTGGAAGGCCAGTGGGCATGTGGATACTTTTACTGATCCGTTGGTAGAAGATACAAAAACAAATAAGCGTTATCGCGCAGACCATCTACTGGAAGACGCAGGAATCAATACAAGAGGGCTCAGTGTGGAAAAAATGAATGAATTGTTGGTTGAAAAAAAGATTAAAAGTCCGGATGGTAATCCACTGGGTGAAGTTCGAAAGTTCCAGATGATGTTAAAGACCAATATTGGTCCTGTGGCAGATGATGCATCAATTTCGTACCTACGACCAGAAACTGCAGGAGGAATGTTTGTAAACTTTAAAAATATTATTGATACCTTCCACCCTAAAATGCCTTTTGGTATGGCCCAGATAGGTAAAGCTTTCAGAAATGAAATAGCACCCAGAGATTTTATTTTCCGAGTGCGTGAATTAGAGCAAATGGAAGTTGAATACTTTGTAAAACCGACTGAATGGAAAGAAGCTTTTGAATCCTATAGAAAGGGAATGTGGGATTTTATCACTGAAGACTTGGGTTTGAATAAATCTAGCGTACACGAATTGGAAGTGTCAGATGAGGATCGAGCTCATTATTCAAGACGAACTATTGATTTTGAATTTGACTTTCCATTTGGTAAAAAAGAATTGTATGGATTGGCCTACAGAACAGACTTTGATTTAACTAGTCATGCCAAAGCTTCAAGTGTTGATTTGTCGTATTATGATGAAGAAAGCAAAGAGAGATTCGTTCCGCATGTAATTGAACCATCTTTTGGACTTGGCCGCTCAATCCTTGCGGTCCTTTCTGATGCGTACTCTGAAGACGAGTTGGGTGGTGAAACTCGAGCCTTCTTGAAGTTTTCGCCCAAGGTTGCACCAAACTTGATCGCTGTTTTTCCACTTCTAAAAAATAAACCTGCTCTTGTGGATAAAGCACGTGAAGTCTATTCAGAACTTAAGAAAAAATTTACTCGTGTTTCATTCGATGATAATGGAAATATTGGAAAGAGATATCGAAGACAGGATGAGATCGGCACACCATTTTGTATAACAGTTGATTTTGATACGGTTGAAAAAGATAATACTGTGACTGTACGAAACCGTGACACTGGAGAGCAGGAGAGGGTAGTCATATCAGAGCTTGTTGCACACATAGAAAAGAAAGTGGTATAAGATCTGTATCTTATGGCTAAAAAACTCAAAAAAGGCTGGTTTATTCACACCTTGCCCAATGGTTTACGTTACATGTTTATTCGTCGTCCTGAAATGACGAGTGTGACGGCTATGGTCTTGGTTGCCACTGGTTCTGAATATGAGACTAAGGACCAGAATGGCTTGGCACATTTTCTAGAACACATGTGTTTTAAGGGGACAGTGAAGCGTCCGGATTCACTTGTTATCGCCAAAGAGTTTGAAATCCTCGGGGCGCAGTACAATGCCTTTACCAGTTCTGAATACACCGGTTACTATGCCAAAGGTCAGGCAGATGACGCCGGACTTCTTTTGGATATCTGTTCAGATATATTTTTGAATTCGACATTACCTGAAGCTGAGGTCCAAAAAGAAAAGGGTGTCGTGATCGAGGAAATAAATATGTACGAGGATGATCCACAATCAAAGGTCAATCAAGTGTTAGATGAATTGATGTTTGGCGACCAACCAGCAGGACGTGATACAGTTGGAACAAAGGAGACGGTTTCAAATTTTACAAAAGAAAACCTCGTTGACTATCGCACTAGGAACTATACGCCAAAAAACAGTTTGGTTGTAGTCGCCGGAAATTTTGATGCGAATAAAATTTCCAAGCAAATAAAAAATACGTTTGGAGTGATGAAAAAAAGTAAGTCGCCTCAAAAGCCCAAAACAACTGTTGATCAAAAATATCCAGCTATTAAAATCTTTCATAAAAAAAGTGAGCAAACCCACATCATTCTTTCTTTTCATGGGTATAATCGTTTCAGTGCAAAGAAAAAAACTGCAAAGATCATGGCGCACATTCTAGGGCAGGGAATGGCATCGAGACTTTTCCATTTACTGCGCGAAAAGCTTGCTGTGTGTTATTACGTGAGCGCTTCCTCATCTGGCGCAGAAGATCATGGACAATTTTCAATCCGGGCGGGTTTGGCAAATGATAAAGTCATTCAAACTATGACAGAAATTGTTAAAGAGCTTAAAAAAATAAAAACAGAATTGGTTTCGCATGAAGAATTGGATCGAGTAAAAAAATCTATCACTGCAAGCAGCAAGATCGGGCTTGAAACTTCGGACTCGTATGCTGACTATTATGGTTTTCAAGAATTGTTAGGATTAAAAATTGAAGAAATACATGAAAATGTTGCCAAGTACCAAAAGATTACTGACAAAGAAATACAGAAAGTGGCCAAGGAAACTTTTACTTCACGAAACGCAAACCTTGCTATTGTTGGCCCACATGAGAATCAGGCTGAGTTGCTAGAAATCCTTAAAAATATCTAAATTTAGCCTTAATTAAGACAAAATTCCGGCCGCGCTCCAGTGGACGTCAGCGCGGCACGATTCCGCTGAATCGCCCATATTTTGCAAGGTTTTTTATCCTGGTACGTCTAACGAGTTGAGTAGCCACTATAATGTGCTATTCTAAAGCTAATGGATATCAAGAAACAGGCCATCACAATAGAGACCGGAACGCTCTTTCGAGTGTTGATTTTTGTACTAGGAGCCTACGCGGCATTTGAATTGCGTGGACTAATCGTTCTTGTGCTTGCGGCGGTTGTGGTAGCGTCGGTCATTGAGCCGGGAACCAGATGGTTTATGCGTCGGCGCTTACCACGTCCAACAGCTGTAGTTATAATGTATCTAATTGTGCTAGGCCTAGTTGTCAGCTTCTTTACATTTATTCTTCCACCGCTTTTTAGTGAAACAATCACGGCATTGAATGGATTGCCCAAAAGTGTAAAAACTGCAGAATTGATTAGTGCCAAAGGAAATCTTTCCAGCATCCGTAATCTTTTTCCAGATCTACCTTCATCTATTTCACTTGGAGATATTAGCTCTATTGTTGTAAATGCAATCTCGAATTTTTCTGGAGGAGTTTTCGATACTGTGTCTGGTTTTGTCGGCGGGGTGATCGGTCTTGTACTTATTATTGTAGTGTCGTTCTATCTGGCTGTCCGAGAGGATGGGGTAGGGGAATTTTTAGACATCATTGTACCCATCCGTTATGAAAAACATGTTAAAGATTTATGGAGACGAACTCAAAATAAAATTGGTAGATGGATGCAGGGGCAATTAGTTCTTGCTCTCATTGTTGGATTTCTCACCTACGCAGGTCTTGCACTTCTCGGTATGGTCTTTACTGATATTCCACACCCACTCCTTCTTGCATTCGTGGCAGCATTCTTTGAACTTATTCCTGTCGTTGGATTGGTACTTGCTGCCGTTCCAGCCTTCCTATTCGCTACACTCGATGGTGGTCTCGGGCTAGGACTTATCGTGATTGCCCTATATTTGATTATTCAACAAATTGAATCACACGTTATTTATCCTTTAGTTGTACGAAAGATTATTGGCGTACCACCACTTCTCGTTATTTTATCTTTGGTAGCCGGTGCCCAGTTGGCCGGAATTATTGGTGCATTGTTATCAGTGCCAGTTGCAGTAGCTATTGTCGAGATCTTGGCAGATGTAGAAAGGCGAAAGAGGGTATCAATGATTAGTGCTTCCATTGCAGAGCCTATCCCAGATGAGGTCTTTAGGGGAGACATCACTACTAATGAAATATAAATATATCGATATTCACGCACATGTGAATTTTTCAGAATATGATACAGATCGTGAAGCTGTCATTAAAGATGCCGATCAAAAAGGGATTATTATAATTAATGTAGGAACAGATCTAGAAACTTCCAATCAAGTAGTAGCTTTGGCAGAAAAATATCCAAACTGCTATGCAATTGTGGGTATGCACCCTACGACGGCTAATGAGACCGACTTTGACTATGAAGCCTTTAAGAAGCTTGCCATGCATGAAAAAGTGGTTGGAATAGGGGAATGCGGATTGGATTATTTCCGAGAACCTTTCTCAAAAGAAAGGCAAATAGCGGTGTTTAATGATGAGATAAGATTGGCTATCGAATGTAAAAAACCTTTGATGATTCATGCAAGAAATTCATACACGGATATTTTAACAGTTCTTGATCAGTACTTAATACGAACAGATGTAGAATTGCGGGGGAATGTACATTTCTTTGCGGGTAGTGTGATGGAGGCAGAAGAATTTATTAAAAGAGGATTTTCTGTTTCATATACTGGGGTGGTTACTTTTGCAAAACAATATGAATCTTTGGTTGTGGCAACACCACATGATTCAATCATGTCTGAGACCGATTGTCCGTTCGTGACTCCGGTGCCCCTTAGGGGACAAAGGAATACCCCCAGCAATATACCTTTGATTGTGGCAAAAATGGCCGAAATAAAGGGTCTTTCAGAGGAAGCCCTTGCAACAGCTATAAGGGAGAATGCTCAGAGGATGTTTGGTATCATTTTCAGCTAAAGCTTGAAAATCTTGGCACCCTGTGTTACATTGGGAAAATGACAAAAGATATAAATGAAATGGCTTTCGAGGAGTCAGCGAGCCGAGTTTACGAACTTGGTTTTCACTTGCTCCCGACCGTAGCTGAAGCAGATGTACCTGTACAATTCTCGCAGCTAAAGTCAACAATAGAAAAACAGGGTGGAACCTTTATAGCTGAAGGAGCTCCAAAACTTATCAAGCTAGCGTATTCAATGTCTAAGACAATCAAAGCTGAGAAAAAGCATTACGTAAATGCTTATTTCGGTTGGGTTAAATTCACATTGGAACCAGAAAAATTAGAAGCAGTAGAAAAGGACATTAAAGCCTTTGACCCTATGCTTCGTTACATTATTGTTAAAACTGTAGCTGAACACACTATGGTGACTGATGGCGTAAAAGCTATCGGGTACAGTAAGGAATCAGAGGATGAAACTTTCACAGATGAGGTTGTCGCTAAAAATGATATACTTGTCGATGAAGCTACTCCTGAAGTAGTCAAGGAAACAATTAAAGAATAGTGAAAGGACATAACAGAATAATATGTATTTAAACAAAGTTTTTATCATCGGGAACATTACAAAAGATCCAGAATTAAAAGCCTTACCGTCGGGAATGCAAGTAGCCAGCTTTTCAGTCGCAACAAATCGCACTTGGAAAGATCAGGCCGGGGCAAAGCAAGAAGCTGTCGATTTCCACAATATCGTGGTTTTCGGTAAACAAGCAGAGGTAATCGGCCAGTACATGAAAAAGGGTAGTAACATTTTTATCGAAGGACGAATCCAGACTCGTAGTTGGGATGGTCCAGATGGTAAAAAGAATTATCGAACCGAAGTGATTGCTGAACGATTCCAGTTTGGTCCAAAACCAACAGGCCAGGGGGGTGGATACTCGGGAGGTAGTGAAACAAAATCTTCAGGTCCTTCTGAATCAGGTAAGAAGACTGCATCAGCTCCACTAGAACAGATTGAATACCCACAAGAGGAGATTAATCCAGAAGATATCCCATTCTAAACAGAAGAACTTATACAATTAATAAATTAAAGAAATTACTATGAAAAAGCAGTGCTATTTCACTCAAAATAATATAAAACACATCGATTACAAAGATGTAGACCTTCTAAAGAAGTTCTTGAATCCTCACGGACGTATCCTTTCTCGAAAGAGAACTGGTGTGACTGCCAAGAATCAACGACAGCTCGCACTTGCGATCAAGCGTTCTCGATTTATGGCTTTGATTCCTTTCGTGGCCGCGTAAAAAGTGACGTTTATATAAAACAAAAACCTCCCAGTTGGGAGGTTTTTGTTTTATAGGATCAGTGTTATTTCGTCACTCGGTCTACGTATTCTCCAGTTTCTGTATTAATTCGAACAATGTCTCCCGGTTCTACGAACATTGGGGCGGTAATTGTTGCACCAGTCTCAAGAGTAATGACTTTGTTGCCACCTTTAGCCGTGTCACCACGGACAGCAGGAGGGGCTTCTTTTACCAAAAGTTCAACTTTGATAGGGAGTTTTACTCCGAATATCTTGTCTTCGAATTGAAGGGCCTCAATTACGCTATTAGTCTTTAGAAACTTTCTAGAGTCACCAATTAATGTATCCGCAAGTTGAAATCTGTCTGCTGGATTGTTTTCACTGCAGAACCACCATTCGCCTCTATTTGTGTACATGTATTTTACTTTTCGAGATATGATTTCAGCCTCTTCAGCTTTATCAGAAACATGAAAAGAATGTTCCATGACGCGGCCATTTAGAAGGTTTCGTAGTTTTGTTGCATTAACAGGCTTTCGCTGTTGTTTACGGAAAACATGCGCATCGAGGACTTCCCAAGGTTCATTTTCAAAGACAATATATTTTCGTAATGTGATTTCGTTGTATTCCAGCATGGTGATGTAAATTAAATAAGTATTGTTAGATTCTATACGAAAATGGGGGATTGTCTACTTGAAGTTAAATCCCCATTTTCATATATATTTTTTAGAATCTTACTCCCCACTAACCACTAAAACCGGATCCTTGAGGTGTTCACGGATCTTGCCAAGTATTTCCTCAGCAACATCCTTATTCTCTCTTAAAAACTGTCGTGTCGCGTCATAGCCACGTCCCAGTTTCATCTCGCCATATGAATATGAGCTTCCCATTTTTGTCACAAAACCCATCTTTTCACCAAGAGCGATGATCTCACCTTCACGAGAAATACCCTCGTTGTACATTAGATCGAACTCTGTCTGACGGAAGGGGGCAGCCACTTTGTTTTTAACCACCTTTACGCGCACTCGTCCGCCCATGATTTCTTCACCTTTCTTGATTTGGGCAATTCGTCGAATATCTAATCGAATAGAAGTGTAGAACTTCAAAGCCTTTCCGCCTGGAGTTGTTTCAGGATTTCCAAACATCACACCAATCTGCATTCGGATTTGGTTTATAAAAATAACAATGGTCTTACTTTTCGCTACAATGGCAGTTAGCTTTCGAAGCGCTTGTGACATTAGTCTCGCTTGCTTTCCAACGTGGAATGCACCCATATCACCTTCAATTTCATCCTTTGGAGTTAATGCGGCTACAGAGTCAATAACAACTACATCAATCTTTCCAGTTCTGACTAAACTTTCTACAATTTCCAAAGCTTGTTCACCTGTATCTGGTTGCGAGATCAATAGGTTGTCGATGTTTACTCCAATTTTTACAGAATAGTCAGGGTCCATGGCATGTTCCGCATCAATGTACGCACAAACACCACCTTTTTTCTGAGCTTGAGCAATAACATGAAGGGCGAGGGTGGTCTTCCCTGATGATTCTGGGCCAAAAATTTCTACGATTCGTCCGCGAGGGAGTCCTCCTACACCAAGTGCCGCATCGAGTCCAATTGATCCAGTAGGTATTACATCAATATCAACTTTTGGTTTTTCACCAAGCGTCATGATTGAATCTTCACCGAATTTTGTTTTAATCTGTGCCAGAGTGTCATGTATAGACATAGAATTGCTATCATTTCTGGTTTTTTCTTTCGGTGAGTCCATCTCGTCATCTGTGTTTGTTTTTCCTGTTTTTTTTATTTTCTTTTTCATGTAATTTTGCAAATTATTTATATCTTGTATATCACCTCGATCATTTTTTCTGTACTCGCACCGAACTTGTCTTTACCAAAGAGCTTGATGACGTTGTAGCCGGGGAAGAGAAGTACTTTTTCATCAAACGCACCTGTCTCATCAACTGAAATAGGCCTGTCATTTAATGAAATTGTGGCTATGTTTTTGGCTGTTCCGCTAAGCTTTATTATATCATCATTGACCACCTGGGGTGAGTTAAATGAACCATCTAAGCTTATTTTAGGACCGTAGATTAGATTCTTAGACTGATAGAATCCATAACTCACGATAAACAATATGAAAACTAGAACAAGTACCGTTTTTACTATTACTTTTCCATCATCATATGGTTTGATCATACAGCTTGTTGATTAAAGATTAATAAACTTTTTCTAAATAATTGATGAATTATCGCTATTTTCATCTGAACCTCCTCCTGTCGAATCGCCCCCTCCATAGCCGATAACTTCACGAGGGCGAGCACCGTCTGCAGGTCCAATTACTCCACGTTCTTCTAATATATCCATCAAGCGTGCTGCTCGGGCATAGCCAACACGTAATTTTCGCTGAATATATGAAGTAGATGCCTTACCGATCTGCATTACCATCTCTTTTGCTTCTTGGTACAGCTCGTCATCATCTTCAGGGTCAACTCCGCTCTCAGCTGAAGCAGAGAATATTGGGTCATTCACTGCACTACCACCATTTTCCTCGTTATCAATCTGGATTTCTTCAGTAGTTGAATCTATGTGATCAACAAGGTGTTTTACTACCTTCTTTAGTTCCGTTTCGGACATAAAGGCTGATTGGATACGGCGAGGAGATGACATTTCGGCTGATAGATAGAGCATGTCCCCGGCACCTAGCAATTCTTCAGCCCCACGCATATCAAGGATGGTTCGAGAATCGATCTGGGAGGCTACCTGAAGGGCAATACGAGATGGAACGTTTGCTTTAATGAGACCAGTGATGACGTTTACCGAAGGTCGCTGGGTAGAAAGGATAAGGTGAATACCAACGGCACGACTCATTTGTGCAAGGCGTACAATGGCAGATTCCAACTCCCTAGGATAGGTTTGCATAATATCTGCAAGTTCATCTATTACGATTACAATGTATGGCATGCTGTCAGGTAGTTTTGCTTCTATGTATTCGCTCGCGTCCTCTTCGCCCTTCTTAACCTTTAAGTTTTCGTCAGCCTTGATTTTTTCGAGTTCAGGCAATAGAACATTTTTATGATATGAAGCGATGTCTCGAACAGAACTTTTTTCCAAGATGTCATATCGTCTATCCATTTCTTTAGCTGCCCAACGAAGAGCAAGAATGGCTTTTTTGGCGTCAGTAATAACCGGGGTCAGAAGGTGAGGAATCTTGTTGTAAAGAGTGAGCTCTACACGTTTTGGATCAATAAAGATTAGTTTTAAGTTGTCAGGTGCATTTCTGTAGAGAAGGGAGGTAATAACAGTGTGAATAGTTACAGATTTTCCGGAACCAGTAGCACCGGCGATAAGAAGGTGAGGCATTTTTGCCAAGTCATCGAAATAGGACTTTCCAGAGATACCTTTTCCAAGTGCAACATAGAGAGGTTTTGTAGAATTCTTGAACTCTTCTTCTCCTAGCAATGATCCAAGACGAACCATGGTTTTTACACTATTTGGAATTTCGATACCCACTAATGATTTACCAGGAATAGGTGCCTCGATTCGAATCGGGTGAGCAGCAAGTGCAAGTGACAAGTTATTTTGGAGGCCAAGAATTCGAGAAAGTTTGACGCCTTCTGCAGGCTTCAAGGCATATCGAGTGACTGAAGGTCCTATAGAAACTTCATCCATTTCGACATCAATACCGAAGTTTTGGAGAGTCCTTTTGATGATATTTGCATTGGCCTTTATATCACCAACATCTGGCTTACCCTTGTCTCTTTCAAGTAGCTCAAGTGGTGGGAACTCCCACTTCTTACCCAATAGTACACTCTTACGTATCAGTATATTAGGAAGGGGCGAATCCTTAAGGTCACCATTCGAGCCTTTGTTTACAATGTTTTTTGTGCTGTCCTTTTGTATAGAACCGTTCTTGTCTTTTACGCCTTCTGTATTTTCTGAATCTCGGGTCTCAGCATTTTTTGTCTTTGACAAGTCTTTAACAGCTTCAGTCGCTTTGTCCAATTTAGATGATTCTTTCGCATCCAATACGTCACCGTCCAAGTTATCCACACCCTCTTCATTTTTCTTTAAAAGACGCCAGAAAAAGAAATATTCTTTTCTGATCGCTGTGTCGAAAATAACTACAAGAGAAATAATAATAAGTCCGACAAGGAAGACATAGCTGACTGGTCTATCAAAAAGAGGTATTAAAGGTTTGGTTATAAGATCACCAAGAAAGCCCCCGCTGTTCTCCGAGATCATTGAGAATAATCCAAGTCCTGAGACAAAAAAGATAAACGCACCAATTAGTTTAGAAGTCGGAAATCGCCTTTCTCTATCAGCAAAAAATGACATAGAGAGTATTAATAAGAGTAGGGGAACGAGGTAGTAACCGAGACCGAAAAACGAGCCTAGCCATTCATGGATTTTCTCGCCCACTATCCCAGCCTTATTAAAGGCAGAGATGATAAAAAATATTGATAATAAAAATAATAATAATCCCCAGACACTTTGAACAGTTGAATGCCCTAAATCAGAGAATGCCCCCTTTTCGGATTTTTCACTGTCGTTGTAATCTACATCTTTTCTTTTCTTTCTTGCCATATGTTAAATGATAGCACGCAAGGCTATACAGGAAAAAGTTGCATTTATAAATGTCTTATATATACTAGTTTTAGCAATAGGACATAGATGGTTAGTTACAGGTCCCAAATCTAAAAGTCAGAAAATGAAAGGTTAGGATTCTTAAAAGACAGTCTATTATTTATTACTACTAAAAAATGAACGATAACAGAATTACATCTCAAAATATCGATAACGTTGGATATCGGACATTGTTTACCGGAGATGTTTATTTGATGTATGTCCACAAAAAAACTCATGGTATTTCAAGGGCGGTATACCTTATTACAGACTTCTTCGATGACAAAGAGCCTATCAAGGTCAGGATGCGCGATCTAGCATGTGACTTAGTTTCTTCTGCTTTGTCTTTGAGTACTGAACTTTCACCAGAAAGAAAAAACCTCTTGGACAACATGATCAGGACAGGAGTGTCCCTTATCTCATATTCTGAGATTGCCATGTTCTCTGGAATTGAATCTCAGATGAATCACTCTTTGTTAGCAAAAGAAATTCAAAGCCTATTAAGTACTATTGAGGAAAAAGAAATGCCATCACATCTTGGGCGACATTTTGTCCTTGACGAAGCTTTTTTCTCAAAAGATACTTATGATCATAATCAACATTCGCATTCAGCGCACCACACTACAGCTTCTCACCGAACCCACCACACTCTACCTTCTCAACCTAAGCTAAACCCAAGAACCTCTCAATTCAAAAAAAATAACACTAGCGGGGCAGAAAGCCAAGCGTCACTTGGTTCCCAGGCGGCTGACCAGAAAAAGACACAGCGTAGAAACTCTATACTCTCTATTATAAGAACAAAAGGAAGTCCTTCTATAAAAGATATCGCTGATGGCATTACAGATTGCAGTGAAAAGACAATACAACGAGAATTATTAGACATGGTGGCGGGCGGTTTGTTGAAAAAAGAAGGGGAAAGACGATGGAGCAGGTACTCTATAGCAGCTTAGTGCCGGTCAAGGTGACTTAAAGGACATCGCATGTCCTTGATTCTGTCAACAGGATTGTGTATAAAACCCTTGTATATTCAGTGTATATTCTGTAATATTAGGTTTCATAGAACGTCATAGTTCTTGAAGGGCGTGTTTTTATTAACCCGAATTGTAGTTTTAAGCCTCAGAATAAGCCTAAATGGGCGTACGGAAGCAGTTTCCGACAACGAGAGGATTAGAGTTTCAATTCGGGTTCATAAAGATCTTGACCCGGAGACGATGTGCGCTTGCGCATTATAAAATCTTATAAAGTAAAGCAAGTTCGTATCGTCTATTACAAAATTAAGCTTAATTAATATTTAAAAATGAAAAGAATAATCACGGTTGCTCTTTCATTGGCTCTTGCATTCTCAGTAGTTGCTCCGGTAGCTGCTAGTGCTCAGTCAATGACAACAACATTAACTGCTCCTCTTACTATTGGTAGTACGGGCAGTGCTGTAGTTGCACTTCAGAATTTTTTGGTGTCTAAAGGACTCCTTACAATGCCTGCAGGTGTATCTATGGGTCACTTCGGTCCTTTGACTAGATCAGCGGTAAAGGCTTACCAAATGGCTAAGTCAATCAGTCCTGCATTGGGTTACTTCGGTCCAATCACAGCTGGCATCGCCAACTCTGACATGGGTGGAACAACTACAACAGTAGCAGGTTGTTCAGCTGGTGCTATGTTTAATGCTCAGACTGGTGCATCTTGTACAACTACAACTACAACTACAACTACAACTGTATCTAGTAACGTAGAAGGTAGTCTAGATGTTAGATTGGCTTCAACTCCATCTGACAACTTGAACATCAAGACTCAGACAGATGTTCAAGTTTACGGTCTAGAATTGCGAGCAAGAATCTCTGATGTAACTGTTCAGACTATCGACCTTCAGGTTGCAGTTTCAAACGGTTCATCAAATGAAAACCCATCTACTTTGATTAACACAATCAAGGTATGGGATGGTTCAAATGTTATCGCAACTCTTCCTGTTAACTTGACAACATTCACTAAGGATCAAAACCAGATTTACTACGTAAGAATTCCGGCTTTGAACTTCGTTGTTGCTAAGGATGCTACGAAGACTTTGACAGTTTCATTCTCTACTAACTCAATTGATAATGACCGTGGTGTTACTATCGATGGTTACAACAACACCTCTCTTCGAGCTGTGTCAGGAAATGGAGTGTCTAGCTTCTACTCATTCGATTCAGCTTCAGGTACTGCGTACACTAGAACACACACATTCAAGAAGCCTGGAACGTCTACTTTGACGCTCTCTTCATCTGGAACTACTCTAAGATCTGCTAATAATCGTGTAAACGGTGATGCTAATCTTACAGACGTTGTTATAGGTACATTCAACCTTCAGTCAAGTTCAGGTGAGTCAAGACTGTTAACTGTTAACGCATCTACAACTGCTTCAGGAACACTTCCTATATCATTGTACTTGTATAACGGTTCAACATTGTTGAAACAGAAATCTGTTCCTTCAAACGGTTCAGTTTCATTCGACAACCTAGATACAACTAATGGTTCATTGGTCCCTAATAGTGAGACACCTACAACATTCACTATCAAGGCTGAATTCCCTTCAACTGCTGTTAACGCAACATTTGCATCTACAACAATTACCTCTGTTGTATACCAGACTCCAAATGGTAACACTGCAACTGCTTCAGGAAACGCGGTAAACAATGCAAACCAGTACGTATACACAAAGGCGGCTATCATTACATTGGCTGGTACACCTACAATTACTGCACAAAATGCAGCAATCTCAGGAGGTACTTCTACTGTAACTGCTGTCTTCCCTCTTAATATCAAGGCTTTGGGTGGTAACGTGATCCTTCCTGGAAACGGTGATGTCACAGTTACATTCTCTAATGGTATTGCCGCAACAGCTGCAAACACTGTAGTAGCTACTCTCCCAAGTAACGATATCTCTAATGGATCTAGTGCTACTGTAACTGTTACTGCTAAGAGTGTTGGATTCGCTGCTGGTCTCTACAACGCTGGTATCACCCAGATTAAGTGGAACGCTGGAAACGGAACAACTACTCAGACTTACGGATTCGATGACTTCAAGACTTCTGCAGCTGCTAACCAGCAATAATATTGCTTAGGCAACAAGGATAGTTTCGGAGACAATCGGAAACGATTAGTTTAAACAAAAAGCCACCCGCAAGGGTGGCTTTTTGTTTTGGAGTATTCACATTATAATAGGTACGTGATTGATAGAACGTCTACTAAATTAATTGTCGGGTTCATTGGCCTTCTTGTACTAGGCCTACTCTTTTTTGCGATTAGCTCCGTTGTTCATTAATATTTCTTTATTGACATAAAATAGATTTACCGTAATATGTAGCGCATAGGCTTCGAAGACCATAGGCACTGTTATTCATTAACTGTAAGCCCTATGCAGAGGTCGGAAACACTGATGTGTTTTCACCCCTATCCTTCGAACAAGCGCCTAACGGCGCTTGTTTCATTTAAAGACAGGCCTAGGTCGAAAAGCAAAACAAAAATCAAAAAAAGAAAAAGCGTCGCGCTTTAATGGACGGTGCGCGACGTGATTTCGCAAAATCAAATGGCACTTAGTAAAGCAAAAAAGACAGAAGTAGTTGATTCAGTACGAAAGATTTTAGACAAAGCAAAAACAATTGTTTTTGTGAATTTCCACAAATTAACCGTATTGGAAACAACTCAAATTCGAAAGGCTCTAAGAGAAACTCAGGTTGGATATTTTGTTGCGAAGAAAACATTGATCAAGCGTGCGCTTGCCGAGAAATCATATACCGGTGAAGTGCCAGCTCTTGATGGTGAAATCGCTCTTGTATATTCAGAAGATCAAATCGCCCCAGCCCGCGAAGTGTATAATTTCCAAAAGAAATTTGATAACCGAGTGGCAATTGTGGGAGGTATTTTTGAAGCTGGATACAAGGACAAGGTTTCAATGCTTTCTATTGCAAACATTCCATCCCGCCAGACTCTCTACGCGCAATTCGTCAACCTTATCAATTCTCCAATTCAGGGTCTTGTTATCGCGTTGAATGGTATCGCAGAAAAGAAACAATAATTATTAAAATTTAGAAAAAACAAACATATGTCAGACGAAGTAAAAAATGTTGAAACTCCTGCACAGTTCAAAACAGTTGTTGAATCAATTGAAAAAATGAGCGTGTTAGAGCTTCACGAATTAGTAAAGTTCCTAGAACAGAAATTCGGAGTTTCTGCCGCTGCAGTTGCAGTTGCAGGTCCTGCCGCGGCAGCTGTTGAGGAAAAATCAGCATTCGATGTAAATCTTACAGAGGCTGGTGCGAACAAAATCGCAGTTATCAAGGTTGTGAAGGAAGTCCTAGGACTTGGCTTGAAAGAAGCAAAGGATCTAGTTGACGCAGCCCCTTCAACGTTGAAGGCTGGTATGAAGAAGGAAGACGCTGATAACCTTAAAAAGCAGGTTGAAGCAGCTGGTGGAAAGGTAGAGTTGAAATAGATATAAAATACAAAAAACACAGACACGGAATAGTTTTCTGTTGAAAACTTTCCTGTGGCTCGGAGCCAAGCTCCTGCGCCAAGTCTGTGTTTTTTTGTATTTTATATCTATGTGGTATCATCTATACCTATGACAATTCTAGAGAAAATTTTTGGTGGTAGTGGTCGAATCAAGATTATGCGCCTTTTCCTTTTTAACCCTAGCCTCACTTTTACAACAGAGGATGTATCAGAGAGGGCCAAGCTTCACCCAGCAAAGTGCCGCTCCGAACTCGCATTTCTTGCTAGCGTGGATTTAATCAACAAGAAACTAAATTCCTCAAAAAAGGCTATTTGGACTTTGAATGAAAATTTCTCGTATTTGAATGAATTTCAAAGACTTCTCCTAAAAACCAGCTTGATCACTCCTCAAGAAATTACTAAAAAGATCGCGAAGGTGTGCAAGGTTAAAATGATTGTTCTCACTGGACTCTTTACTGAATACTGGGAAGGAGGATTAGACATTATGGTCGTCGCAGATAAATTCAAGACAAATTCAGTCGACGCGGTCATGTCGCAAATTGAAGCAGAAGTTGGAAGAGAAATTCGTTATTCAATATTGGATACTGATGATTTTAAATACAGACACGGCATAGGGGATAGGCTGGTTCGAGATGTGGTGGATTACCCTCACAAGATTATTTTTGATAAATTGAAGGTGTTGTAGGTTAGAGGTTTTATTTGACTGGACAAATTTTTACACTCGATAATAAATCCCTTGTCTTTTGATCAGGTATTTGAGAGCAGATAGAAGGATCTCTCGTGTCATGGATTAATGT
>Ga0194051_1000122_pt1 | contig 41890 bp, 50 predicted proteins | sample SepL2320m_MetaG_FD_161275 | JGI IMG/M metagenome (GOLD analysis project Ga0194051, IMG submission 161275) | Anoxic zone freshwater microbial communities from boreal shield lake in IISD Experimental Lakes Area, Ontario, Canada - Sep2016-L239-20m | ecosystem: Environmental > Aquatic > Freshwater >... | reverse complement strand
CGTCGACTCGAATGGTGTGCTCGTCGACGGGCCACGGCTCCGCCGCGGGCTGCTCGACCGGCAGCCCGTCCAGTTTGATCATTCCCATGAAGTTCTCCGCAGGCACGAAAAAGCCCGCCGCGGCGGGAGGGCCGGGCGGGCTGGACAGCGGACACGAGGTCCGCCAGAGTAGGCTTTTTCTTAGCCTATTCCTGCTGAACTTGTCAATAGTTCCGAAAAAATACTATTAGAGCAGCGATTCGAGGGCTTCGCGGGTGGTTTTACCCTCGACCACGGGCACGACCTCGAACTCGACCACTTCCTGCCAGTCGGCGATCCAGCGCTGGAAAGTGGTGATGTCGTCGGTCTCCATGAGCTGAAAGCAGCGGCCGAGATCGGCCGTGACCCAGCTCGACACGAAGGTGAGCCCGTCGGGTAGCGCCCGCCCCTTGTCGCGCAGCTTGCGGTAGACGGCCTTGCCGTCCTGATTCCTGAGTTTCTCGACCACCATGAACAGCATGCCCGACTCCCGCATTGTCTGATTTGTAGGATATTGTCTGACAGACATTGAGGACAGGACCATACAAATGAAGATCGCCATTGCCGGCGCCGCCGGCCGCATGGGCCAGATGCTGATCCGACAGATCGCCGCCACGCCGGGCTGCTCCCTGGCCGGCGCCCTCGAAGGCGCCGCCAGCAACGCGCTCGGCCGCGACGCCGGCGAGGTCGCGGGCGTGGGACCGAAGGGCGTGAAGATCGTGTCCGATGGGGCGGCCGCCATCGGCGCCGCCCAGGTCGTGATCGACTTCACCGTGCCCGCCGCCACCGTGGCGCATGCCAGGATCGCGGCCGACAAGGGCGTGGCCATGGTGATCGGCACCACGGGCCTCGATCCGGCGCAGACCGCGCTGATCCACGAGGCCGCGAAGAAAGTGCCCATCATGTGGGCGGCCAACATGGCGCTGGGCGTCAACGTGCTGATGGCGCTGGTCGAGAAGACCGCGTCGCTGCTCGATCCCAGCTACGACATCGAGGTGCTGGAGATGCACCACCGCCACAAGATCGACGCGCCGTCCGGCACGGCGCTGGCGCTCGGCCGTTCGGCCGCGGCGGGGCGCAAGGTCAAGCTCGAGGACGTATGGCGCAAGAGCCGCGATGGCCACACCGGCGCCCGGCCCACCGGCGAGATCGGTTTCGCCACCTTGCGCGGCGGCGAGGAAGTGGGCGTCCACACGGTGTACTTTGCGGCAGCAGGCGAGCGTCTCGAACTCAACCACCGTTCCTTCAGCCGCGAGGGCTATGCCCTGGGCGCCATCACGGCGGCCCAGTGGCTGGACGGCAAGAAGCCCGGCCTCTACGGCATGAAGGACGTGCTGGGGCTCTGACTTCCTCCGAAGCCAACCCCAACCGCTTCGGCGCCATGTCGCCGCTGCTGCGCTGGTTCATCTCGTCCAGCACCTTTGGCGTGCCGCAGGCGGCCGGGCCCATCGCGTTCTCGCTGGTGGCGCTCAGCCTCACCGGCCAGACCAGCGGCGGCGCTGCCATGATGCTCGCCATGACGCTGGCCCAGGTGGCGGCGCCATACCGATTGCCCGGCTCGGCAGGAGACTGCCCATCGCAACGTGCCTTCGGGTGCTGGTGGTCATCCGGACGCTGGCCCTGGCGTCGATCGCCTTGCTCGTGGCCTACGAAGCGTCCTTCACCTGGCTCATCGTGCTGGCGGCCGTTGCGGGATCGGTCAACGGCGCGGCCCACGGATATCTGCGCGCCGTGCTCAACCATCTGGCGCCGGCGTCGCGGTTGCCACGGACCCTGGGGATCGCGGCCACGCTCAACGAGCTCACTTTCGTGCTGGCGCCCGTGGCGGCTTCCGGTCTGGGCACCGTCTCGCCGGCCTTTGCTGTCCTGGTCCTCGCCGTCGTAGGCGCGGCGCCGGCGTTGCTGATCCCGAGCACCGGCTCGGCCCACATCGCTGCCGTACGCGGTCTAAAGGGATCTCTTCTCAGCCCGTCGATCCTGCTGTGGCTGATGTGTGCCGCTGGGGGAGGCGCCGCCGTTGCGGCCATCGAGATCGGTGCCGTGACACTGGCCTTGAACTTCGGCTACGAGCCGGCGCTCGCCATCCTGTTCACGGTGCCGCTGTGCCTGACCTCGGTCGCCGGCGGGATATGGGTCAGCGTGCGGAACCGCATGGCCACGCGGAAGACCGTGCTGGCCCAGCTCTTCATCATGACGCTGGGGTCGGCGCTCGCGGCCCTCAATCTGTCGGTCGCGACGACCGTCATCGCAACCGTCCTCATCGGCTCGGTTCTCGCCCCCTTGTCGACCTACTACTCGCTCAGGCTCGACGCGCTGGCCCCGCCGCAGCGACGCGCCGAGATGTTCGCCCTGCTTCGCACCGCCAACGCAATGGGCGTCATCTTTACCAGTGCGGTATTGACCGTCGTTTCTCTTTCCATGGCGTTGATCGTGGTCACGGGCCTGATGATCGTCGTGACCCTGGTCGTCGGGATGGCGGCAAGACGCCCGGCCTCTGCGGCATGAAGGACGTGCTGGGGCTCTGAGCCCTCATTGCTCTTCCGGACCGCGGGCCTCTGGCCCGCTCATGATCATGATGCGGGCCAGAGGCCCGCGGTCCGTATGAGCATGAGCTACTCGTCCCACTCGTGCTTGAACTGCGGCGCGCGCATCTCGGCCAGTGCCGCCTTCAGCTGCTCGCCCAGTTCCAGGCGCGCGTCGGGCGAGAGAAAGCGGCCGATCACCAGTCGGTTGCCCTTCGAGATCGCGACCAGCCGTTCTTCCGTGATGTCGAGCCGCAGCCAGTAGGCGTCGAGCCGGTGTTCCTCGCGCTCGCCGTCGGGCGCCACGCGGTCGACCAGCAGCTCGCTGTCGGTCAGCACCAGCGTCTCGCTGCGCCGGGCATCGAGATAGGAGCGCTTGAACAGCCACCACAGCAGCCAGACGTCGAGGCCCATGAAGCCCATCACGGGCCAGGCGCCGAGGACCAGCATCGGCAGGCCGATGGCCAGGTTGGCCGCGATGGCGCCGCGGATCACCCACTTGAAGCCGTCGGGCGACAGGCTGCGGTGGGGGCTGAGCGAGGTGGCGAAATGGACCGCCCCGGGGCCGGAGGTGGTTGGCGCTTCGGTCATGCTATGAAGCTATATGGCCCTGATGAAGACCGCCGTCATCCCCGAGTTCTTTGCCCGCCTGAAGAAGGCGATTCCCGAGCCCGAGACCGAGCTGGAATACGAGAACGTCTATCACCTGCTGGTGGCGGTCGTGCTCTCGGCCCAGGCGACCGATATAGGCGTCAACCGCGCGACGGGGCCGCTGTTCAAGACGATCAAGACGCCGGCGCAGATGGTCGCACTCGGCGAGAAGAAACTGATCGACCACATAAAGACCATCGGCCTGTTCCGCAACAAGGCCAAGAACGTGATCGCCCTCAGTCATCTCCTGATCGAACGGCACGGCAGCGAGGTGCCGCGCACGCACGATGAGCTGCAGGCCCTGCCCGGCGTCGGCCGCAAGACCGCCAACGTGGTGATGAACGTGGCGTTCGGCGAGGCCACCATCGCCGTCGACACCCACATTTTTCGCGTCGGCAACCGCACCGGGCTGGCGCCCGGCAAGAACCCGCTGCAGGTCGAACTGAAACTGTTGAAGCGCGTGCCCGAGGAATACCGGATGCATGCGCACCACTGGCTGATCCTGCACGGCCGCTACACTTGCAAGGCGCGCACGCCGATGTGTCCGGCCTGCGTGGTAAATGATCTCTGCACGTTCAAGGGGAAGACAACCCTGTCATCTCGGGCGGAGTAATCTCCGCCCTGGAGCGGAGCGCCGCAGGCGCGTAGTCGAAGGATCTTGCATCAACACATCTGTTCTCGGCGTTGATAAAAGGTCCCTCCACTACGCTCCGCTCCGGTCGGGACGACGGAGTGTGCTTCAGCGTCCAAACATCATCGCGAGGCGGGCGCGCAGCAGCTTGCCGATGAACCTGACGGAAAAACCCGGGTAGATCGGCGCGTCTCGCGGAACCTTGCTGCCGTCCGGCGCGAACTTCGTGCAGATGCGCATGTCGATCGGCGGCAGCGCGCCCTGGACCCGACCGCGATAGACCGGCACCCAGTGCTTGGAATCGTCGAAGGTCATGACCATCGCCGAATTGCAGCAGGTCGCCACGACGCGGTTGGTATCCGTCTTCGTCTTGAGCTTGTGGCTCCGCACCAACCCGCCGCCTCTGGTGCAACGCACGCGATCCTTGCGGTAGAGCACGTAGGCAGTCCCGCCGTCGGGATCCAGAACCGGCGGCGCATTGGGCAAGGCTTCGATCTGGCGGGAGCCTGCCTGGCAATCATCGCAATAGCAGGCGACGCCGAGGATCGGATCTCCTGTCGCCTCGTACTCGACGCTTCCGCAAGCGCAACGAGCAATCATGGGAGGGGCGATCACGCGAGCGCCCGCAGGCCAGTGCGCAAGACCTGCGCGTCGGCCTGGATCAGCCGCCCGTCGATCTCGGCGTGCGTGCGCCGCCAGGTCGGCATGGCGGACTGCAGCAACTTTCGGCCGGCCTTGGTCAAGGTGAGTCGGCGCCCGCGCCGGTCGGCCGGATTGACGCCGATCTTCACCAGCCCGCGCCGTTCGAGCGGCTTCAGGTTGGCGGTCAAGGTCGTGCGATCCATCACCAGCAAGGCGGCGACCGATCCGATCGAGGGCGGCTCGGGCTGGTTGAGCGAGGTCAGCAGCGAGAACTGGCCGCTGGTGAGACCGAGCGGCGCCAGCGCGTCGTCGAAACGGCGCGCCAGCGCGCGGGCGGCGCGCTGGGCGGCGAAGCAAAGACAGTGATCGTAGACATGCAACGTCGTGTGGAAGGAGGCGTTGCCTGAGGAAGCGTTGTCGATCTTTGACATGGTCTATTTACGTTGATATCAACCCATCGTGTCAAGCCCGACCAACACGGGCCCAAGCAACAGGAGTGAAGCCATGGCGTATGTGCAGGGATTCGTGGTGCCGGTGCCGGCCGCGAACAAGGCGGCTTACACCAAGCTTGCCGCCGACCTCGCCCCGATCTTCAAGGAATTCGGCGCGACCCGCCTGGTCGAGGCCTGGGCCGACGACGTGCCCGACGGCAAGGTCACCGATTTCAAGGGCGCGGTGAAGGCCAAGCCCGACGAGATCGTGGTGTTCTCGTGGCTGGAATTTCCCAGCAAGGCGGTGGCCGACACCGCGCACCAGAAGATGATGAACGACCCGCGCACGAAGGAGATGGGCGCGTCGATGCCGTTCGACGGCCAGCGCATGATCTACGGCGGGTTCACGCCGATGATCGACGAGCACTCGAGCCTCAAGAACACGGGGAGCAAGACGGGCTACATAGACGGCTGCCTGGTGCCGGTGCCGGCCGGCAACAAGGAGGCCTACCGCGACATGGCGGCCAAGTCGGCAGCCTTGTTCAAGGAATATGGCGCCACGCGCGTGGTCGAGGCGTGGGGCGACGACGTCCCCGACGGCAAGGTCACCGACTACAAGGGCGCGGTGAAGGCGACCGGCGACGAGAAGGTCGTCTATTCCTGGATCGAATGGCCGTCCAAGGAAGTCCGCGACGAAGGCTGGAAGAAGATCATGGCCGACTCCCGCATGCACCAGGGCGGCATGCCCTTCGACGGCAAGCGCATGATCTACGGCGGCTTCGCCCCGATCCTGGACGTCTAGGCCGCGTCGGCGAGGATCTTGTCGGTCTCGTTGTCGACGATTACCGCCGTCTCGAAATAGCGAATGTCGGGTGGGGCGCCGTAGCGCTCGGTGGCCCAGGCGATCCATTCCGGGGTGTAAAGCGCGGCGGCGTCCGTCCGGCTCTTCCAGAGATAGACGCCACCGGCGATGCGCTTCTCGTCGTCGAACAGGTAGTACTTGCGTACCAGACCCTTCATGCCGCGGTACTTGGGCGCGGATCCCTTGAACAGTTCGACGGCCTTCGCGGCGTCGATGTCGGCCGGCAGCTTGAAATTCACGATGGCGGTGATCATGAGCAGCCTCCTTCTTCGGATTTACTTCGGACGATAGACGTCGGTGCCCCGCGTGAGCCATTGCCGGCCGGCCTCGGCATTCCACTGGACCACGCTCCATTCGGCATAGAGCTGGCCGTTTTGCACGAAGCCCGTCCAGGACGTGATGAATTCGCAGTTCACCGACTCGTTCCTGGCCCGCATGGTGTAGGAAATGCGATCGCCGTCGACCCAGCCCACGATGGGAAAGGCGACGCCGCGGCAGGCATAGCCCGGCACATCCTGGGAGTAGGTTCCGGCGAGACGCCCGTCCGCCCCGATGGACTGGATCACCAGCTCGGAGCCGTGGTTGTTCGCCCATCGCGTCTGCGGACTGATCGACTGGGCGTCAGCCGACGTCGGCGCGGCGAGCGCGGCCGCAGCACAAATGGACAACGTCATCGCCTTCATCGAAATCGTCTCCCTGAATTCTCAGGCCGCCGCGCGTTCCTCGCGGACCTTCCACAGCAGCCCGAAGCCTAGCACCAGGAAAAACAGCACGCACGCCATGCCGAGCCGCGTGGAACCGGTCGCGGCCGTCACGATGCCGATGGCGAGCGGCGTCATCCAGGCAGTGGCGCGGCCGGACAGCGCAAAGAGGCCGAAGAACTCGCCGCTCATCTCGTGCGGCACCAGCCGGGCGATCAGGGTGCGGCTGGCGGCCTGCATCGGGCCCATGCAGAAGCCCAGGATCAGGGCGAAGCCCATCAACGTCTTTTCCTGGACCGAGCCGAACAGGCCGCGCGTCGGGCTGATGGGATCGGCCGGGATGACGTAGAGCACGTGCGTGGCGGTGACGCCCACGATGCCCAGCGTCGCCACGATCACGCCGGCGATGGCGATCTGGACCGTGCGCTTGCTGCCGATCCAGTCGTCGAGGCGGCCGCCCAGGAAAGCGCCGGGAATGGCGAACACGGTGAGGATGATGCCGAAGATGCCGAGCGTCACCGTGCTCCAGCCGAAGGTCGCGGCGGCGTAGACGCCGCCGAAGCCGATGATGGCGGCGAGGCCATCGTTGTAGAGCATGAAGGCGATCAGATAGCGGAGCACGTTGCCGAAGCGCCGGATGCGCTTCAGCGTCGACCAGAGCGAGCGGCCGCCTTCCCGCGCGGCGACGAGCAGCGACTGGCGCCGGGCGCCCGCCGAATCGGGCGTGAACAGGAACATCGGCAGCACGAAGACGGCGAGCCACAGCGCCGAAGCGGGGCCCACCAGCCGTTCGAGCTCGTGGCTCTGGGCATCGAGGCCGAACAGCGGCGTGTCGTTGTTGGGCGCCAGCCCAAACAGCGCCGGCATGCTGACGGCCAGCACCACGAACAGCGAGACGAGGCCGCCGCAGTAGCCCAGGCCCCAGCCGAAGCCGCTGAGGCGGCCCATGCGCTCGGGCGACACGATGCCGGGAAGCTGCGCGTTGTTGAACACGATCGACATCTCGGCGCCGACCGTGGCCAGGATCACCGCCCAGCTGATCGGCACGATGAGATCGGGCCGGTTGGGATAGGCGAACCACAGGCCGGCGCAGCCCACGGCGAGCAGGAGCTGGAAGGCGAAGATGTAGGGTTTGCGCCGCCCGCCGGCGTCGGCCATGGCGCCCAGGAAGGGGCTCATCAGCGCGATCAGGATGCCCGACGCGGACTGCGTGAAAGCCCAGGCCGACTGGCCTTTCACCGGATCGCCCACCAGCACGTTGGCGAAATAGGGTGCGAAGATGAAGGTGGTGATGATGGTGAAGAAGGGCTGGTTGGCCCAGTCGAACAGGGCCCAGCTGAACTGGCCGAGCTTGGAGGCCTCGCGGGGCGGGTTGGTCATGCCGGGCCACTATGCACGAGTTCCCGCATCACCTCACCCTGAGGAGGCCGAGACGCGGCCCTGCGGACCGCTCCTCAGGATGAGGATTTCACGAGTTGCTGAAGCTGCCAGATCGCGTCGCGGTTTGTGGGCGAAAAGACCTTCTTCATGGCCTCCTGCCAGGGCAGCCACATCTGGGCCACGTGCTCGGCCGGATCGAGGGTTGCCACGGTGAGCTCCGGCACCTGGAAGGCGAAGACATGTTCCGTGTTGTGCGTGACGTCGGGGGCGTAGCGCGATCGCCACTGCGCCCAGATCTCATAGCGGTTGGTTTGCCGCCAGTCGGTGAGCGTGCCCGCCGACAGGCCGGTCTCTTCCAAAAGCTCGCGCCGCGCCGTGGCTTCCAGGTCAGGATCACCGGGTTCGCGCGAACCGGTGACGGACTGCCAGAAGCGCGTGCCCACGCGCTCGAGCAGGAGCACGTCCAGCCGGGGCGTGTGGATCACGACCAGCACCGATTCAGGGAGCTTGAAGGTCATCGGGACCAGCATATAAGGTCCCGCGACAGATTTCCGAGGGGACAATGAGCAAGCAATTACAGGCCACCATCGATGCGGCGTGGGAAAAGCGCGACGGCATCAGCAGCGCCACCAAGGGCGAGGTCCGCGAGGCGGTCGAGACGGCGATCGCCGGCCTCGACGACGGCTCGTTCCGCACCGCCCAGAAGTTCGGCGACGAATGGGTCGTGAACCAGTGGCTGAAAAAGGCCGTGCTGCTCTCTTTCCGGCTCTACGATTCGGTGCCGATGGAGGGTGGTGCCTCGTTCCCGGGCCTCGGCGCCGCGCCGTGGTTCGACAAGGTGCCGCTCAAGACCACGGGTTGGGACGCGGCGAAGTTCGCCAAGGCCGGCTTCCGCGCCGTGCCGGGCTCGATCGTCCGCCGCGGCTCGTATATCGCGCCGTCGGTCGTGCTGATGCCGTCGTTCGTGAACCTCGGCGCCTATGTCGACAGCAGCACCATGGTCGACACCTGGGCGACCGTCGGCTCCTGCGCCCAGATCGGCAAAAACTGCCACCTCTCGGGCGGCGTCGGCATCGGCGGCGTGCTGGAACCGCTGCAGGCCAATCCGGTCATCATCGAGGACAACTGTTTTATCGGCGCGCGCTCGGAAGTCGTCGAGGGCGTGATCGTGGGCACCGGCGCGGTGCTGTCGATGGGCGTGTTCATCTCCGCCACCACCAAGGTGGTGGATCGCGCGACTGGCCAGATCCACGTTGGCAAGGTGCCGCCCTATTCGGTGGTGGTGCCGGGCAATATCGGCGGCGGGCCCGACCGGCCCTCGACCTATTGCGCGGTGATCGTGAAGACCGTCGACGAGCGCACGCGGTCGAAGACGTCGATCAACGAGCTGCTGCGCGACTGACAATGTCGAATCGCCTGCTCTGGCGCGGCGACACGCTGCCGGCAACGGCCGGACGCATTGCCGTCCCGAGCGAGGTGGTGGAGGAACTCGACGCGGTCGTGGCGGCGCTCGACCGCGATCCGCTGCCGCTCCTCGTCCTTCGTCCCGAGGATTTCGCCCTAAAAGCCTCGCGCGACTTCATGCGCGAGGTGAAGCGCACCATCGACGACGGGCCGGGCTTCGCCATCGTCGACCGCCTGCCGGTCGATCGCTGGTCGCAGGACGGCGCGAAGGCCGTGTGGTGGTTGCTGGCGTCGCTCGTCGCCCGGCCCGTCGCGCAAAAGTGGGACGGCACCTCGATCTACGACGTCACCGATCTCGGCAAGCCACCGGGCAACGGCGTGCGGCCCGACGTCACCAACTACGAGCAGAACTTCCATACCGACAACAGCTACAACAACGTGCCGCCGCACTATGTCGGCCTGTTCTGCATCCGCACGGCAATGGACGGCGGCGTAAGCGGCATCGTGAGCTTCGCCACCGCGCACGAGGAGATGCGCAAGCGTCATCCCGATCTGCTGCCGCGGCTCTATCAGCCGTTCTACTTCGACCGCCAGCGCGAGCACGCGCCGGGCGACGTCATGACCACGCACCATCCGATGTTCGAACGCCAAGAGGATGAGGGTGGGGGCGACCGGTTGACCGCGCGCCTGTCGTATTACCAGGTGAAGAACGGCCACAGGATCGCTGGCATCGATCTCGATCCCGAGGGCAAGGCGGCGATCGAGGCCTTCGAGTCGATCCTGAACGAACCGGGACTCGCTGCCCGCTTCGATTTCGAGCCGGGCCAGATCCAGCTCATCGACAACCGCGCGCTCGGCCACAAGCGCACGGCGTTCAGGGACTGGCCGAACGCCGCCCGCAAGCGCCTGCTGATCCGGCTGTGGCTGCGCGACAGCGGCGGCCGCGCCTACAACGGGTGATGTATCTTCAGAGGTGCCGCTTCCACTCCGGCTGCTTCTTCAGGTGCGCACCTTCCTTGCCCAGGATCTTGGCGGTGCGCTCCGGCGCAAAACCGAGCTCGACGAAGGCCGGCCCGACGTTGGCAACTTCGCGATAATCCGCGATCTTGCCGTCGCGCAGGGTCATCATCGAGCAGCCCTCGAAGCCGACGCGCCGGCCCTTCGCCTCCGGCAGCTTCGAGACGTAGCTAAAAGTGTAGTAGGCGTAGAGCATCTTCCCGTCGCTCACCGGGCGGTGCATCTCCCAGCGGAAGTCCTGCGCGGTGCGATAAAACCAGTCGTCGATCATCTCGGCGATCTTCGCAGGCCCTGTGAAGTCACCGTAGAACACGTCGTGATAGACGCCATCCTCGGTGAACAGGCTGGCGAAACCCTTGCCGTCGCGGCGTTCGACGGCGGAGCAGAAGGCTTTCAGCAGCGCGGACGTATCCATCGTTATCCCTCCCGGATTTGCCGCAATCATGACTAAACTGCCGGCTGTGGCCAAGTGAGCCGACAGGGAGACCGCCTCATGAGTTTCTGGATTGTCCTCGGCATTCTCGTGGCCATCGGCCTGTGGCTGATTGCGCTCTACAACGGCCTGGTCGGCGGTCGCAACCAGGCGCAAACCGCCTGGAGCCAGATCGACGTGCAGCTGAAGCGCCGCCACGATCTCATTCCAAATCTGGTCCAGGTGGTGAAGGACGCCATGGGCTACGAGCAGGAGACGCTCACCAAGGTCGTCCAGGCGCGCAACACCGCCGCGGCCGCCAGCGGCCCGGCGCAGGCAGGCCCCGCTGAAGCGGCACTGACGCAGGCCACGCGCGGCCTGTTCGCCTTGATGGAGAACTATCCGCAGCTGAAAGCCAACGACAACGTCAAGCAGCTGCAGGAGGAACTGACCGCGACCGAGAACAAGATCGCCTTCGCGCGCCAGTTTTATAACGATTCGGTGAACAGCTATAACACGCGCCGCCAGACCTTCCCGGCGGTGCTCGCCGCGGCGTCGCTGGGCTTCGGGCCGATCGAGCTTTTCAACATGCCCGAGGCCGAGCGCGAGGTGCCCAAGGTCGCGTTGCGCTAGAGGGCCTCGAGTAGCGGCGCATGACCGCCACCACCGACTTCGTCGCGGCGCAGCGCGTCAACCGGCGCAACACCTTCTTGTTGCTGGCCATCCTGACGCTCCTCGCCGCCGCCACCGGCTACGTCGTCGGCTGGCTGCTGGAAGGTGAGATGTCGGACACCGTGCCACTCGTCAGCCAGGCGGGGCTGGTCGCGGCGGGACTGATGGCCGTCGTCAGTGTCGGCTGGAGCGGGCTGTCGCTCGCCTTCGGCGACAAGCTGGTGCTCTCGATGGCGAGCGCCCAGGAGATCGACAAGGCCGCCGCACCGCAGCTCTACAACGTGGTCGAGGAGATCTCGATTGCCGCCGGTGTGCCGATGCCCAAGGTCATGGTGCTGGAGACCGATGCACTGAATGCCTTCGCCACAGGCAACAAGGTGGGTCATGGCACCATCGTGGTGACCCGCGGCCTGCTCGACACACTGAGCCGCGACGAGCTGCAGGGCGTGGTGGCGCATGAAATGGCCCATCTCGCCAACCTCGACACGCGCTACATGGTCGTGGTCGGCGTCACCGTCGGCCTGATCGCGCTGGTCTGCGACATGCTGCTCCGAACCATGGCCTGGGGTGGATCGGGCCGCAGCAGCAACGACAAGAAGGGCTCGGGCGGTGGCCTGCTGATCATCCTGCTGGTCGTCGTCGCCATCTTCGCCCCGCTCGCGGCCAAGGCGGTTCAGATGGCGGTGTCGCGTCAGCGCGAGTACCTTGCCGATGCGACGTCGGTACAGTTCACGCGTAATCCCAATGGCCTGATCTCTGCCCTCGGCAAGCTCGCCGAGAAGGCCGCGCCCTTTCCCGGAGTGAGTCGTGCCACGCAGCATCTCTTCATCGTCAATCCCGTGCAGACCTTCACGGCCAAGTCATCGGCGCTTCTGGCCACCCATCCCGACATCGAGGATCGCATCGCTCGCCTGCGCAATCTGGGCAGCTAGCGCGGTGGCCGCCGGGGCATTCGATCTGCAGGGCCATCGCGGCACCCGCGGGTTGGCGCCGGAGAACACGCTGGCGGCTTTCAAGATCGCCCGCGATCTCGGCGTCACCACGCTCGAGACCGATCTCGCGATCACGAGCGACGACGCCGTCGTCATCAGCCACGATCCGATCCTCAATCCCGATCTGACACGCGGTCCGGACGGACAGTGGCTCACGACCCCGGGACCGGCGATCCGCACGCTCACGCTAGCCGACCTCAAGCGCTACGATATCGGCCGCGTCAATCCGGCGAGCAAATATGCCCAGCAGTTTCCCGAGCAGAAGCCGGTCGACGGCCAGCGCTTTCCCACGCTCGCCGAGGTCTTCGTCCTGGCTGGACCCGAGGTGCGTTTCAACATCGAGATCAAGACCGATCCCAACAAGCCGGACCTCACCGTCGATCCCGCGCGGTTCGCACGCTTCGCGGTCGACGCCATCCGCAAGGGCAAGGCCGCCGATCGCAGCACGCTCCAGTCCTTCGACTGGCGCGGGCTCCTGGAAGCGAAAAAGCTGGCACCCGAAATCGCCACGGGTTGCCTCACGATCGAGAGCAACAACTTCGACACCGTCGGCCGGGCCGGCAGCCGGCCGTCGCCCTGGCTGGCCGGCCTCGATCTCGCCGTCCATGGCGGGTCGGTGCCACGCCTGGCCAAGGCCGCCGGCTGCGCCACCTGGTCGCCGTTCTGGCGCAATATTGACGCAGGCAACGTGAAGGAAGCCCAGGCGCTCGGCCTAAAGGTCGTGCCATGGACAGTGAATGTGCCGGCCGAAATGTCCCGGCTGATAGACCTGGGTGTCGATGGGCTGATCACGGACTATCCCGGCCGGGCATTGCCCGTTCTTGCCGCCAAGGGCCTGAAAGCCCGCTAGGCGGTTGACTCTTCCCATCGTGTGTTCTGTATACAGAACCCATGCGCCCGTTTGCCCCCGAACCCGATCTCTCCGAACGTATCCACGACGCCGTTCTGAACGCCATCTGCTCCGGCGAGCTGAAATCGGGCGCCCGCATCACCCAGGAGGAGCTGGCGCAGCAGTTCGGCGTGTCCCGCCAGCCGGTCTTGCAGGCGATGATGCTGCTCCGCCGCGAGGGCTTCCTGATCGATGCCGGCCGCAAGGGCGTATGCGTGGCCCCGCTCGACGTCGAGCAGGCCAACAATCTCTATTATGTGCGCGCGGCTCTCGACGGGGCGGCAGCACGGCTGGCCGCCACGCGCTACACGCCGCAACTCGCCCATCGCGGCCGCCTGCTGATCGATGTCGGCCGCCGCGCCGTGGCGAGCGGCAACATCCCCTTCGTGATCGAAGCCGATATCGACTTCCACCTGTTCATCTACGAGGCCTCGGGCAATCCGCTGATCGCCGAGACGGCGCAGCCGCACTGGCAGCACATGCGCCGCGTCATGGCGGCGGTGCTGAGCGAGGACGACCTGCGCGTGAGCGTCTGGGACGAGCACGAAGCGATCCTGCACGCCTTCGAGGCCGGCCAGGTCACTGAAGGCGAGGCGCTCTGCCGCAAGCACACCGAACAGATGGCCGGCATTCTCACCGGGCGGCTGAAGGACGTGATTTCGCGCGCGGCGTAAGTCCGACCCTACAAGTACGAAGCAAAGGAGGAACCGCCATGAAGCTCACCCCGGAGCAACTGAAGCAGTTCGACGACGACGGCTATCTCTTCTTCCCGAATTATTTCTCTTCAGAGGAAACGGCGATCCTGAAGTCGGAGATCCCCGGCGTCTTCGCCCAGCGCCGCGAGGAGAATGTGCGCGAGAAGTCCGGCGACGTCGTCCGCACCGCCTTCGCCGTGCACACCTATCATCCGGTGTTCAAGGCGCTGGTCCACAGCCCGCGCTTCGTCGAGCCGGCCGAACAGCTGCTGAAGGACAAGACCTACATCCATCAGTTCAAGATCAACGGAAAGGCCGCCTTCGACGGCGACGTCTGGCAGTGGCACCAGGACTACGGCACCTGGAAGGCCGACGACGGCATGCCCGAAGCGCGCGCCATGAACCTCGCGGTGTTCGTCGACGAGGTCAACGAGTTCAACGGCCCGCTCTATTTCATCCCCAAGAGCCACAAGAAGGGCGCGATCGAAGCCAAGCACGACCTCACCACGACGTCGTATCCGCTGTGGGTGATCGACAACGACGTCATCGCCAAGCTGGTGAAGCAGGGCGGTATCGTGGCGCCCAAGGGCGGCCCGGGCTCGGCGATCTTCTTCCACGGCACGCTGGTCCATGGCAGCCCGCCCAACATGTCGCCGTGGGACCGCCAGATCATCTACGTCACCTATAACTCGGTGCAGAACGCCATCACCCGCTACAAGCGCCCGGCCCACATCGCCCATCGCGACTTCACGCCGATCGACGCCTGGGAAGACGATTGCGTGACGCGCGCCGCCCACCACAAGGTTGCGGCGGAATAACAAGGCAGTTCCGGAGGAAACAATGAGTCTCCATCGCATGCTCATGGCCCGTGCGGCCGAAGCCAAGCCGCTCCGCATCGGCGTGATCGGCGCCGGCAAGTTCGGCTCGATGTACCTGTCGCAGATCCCGACGACGCCGGGCATCCACCTCCTGGGCATCGCCGACCTCTCGCCCGACCGCGCGCGCGAGAACCTGGCGCGGCTCGGCTGGAAGCCCGAAGTGACGGGCGCCACATCCTTCGCCGAAGCGCGCAAGCACGGCAGCACCTACCTCACCGAGGACTGGCGCGCGCTGGTCAGCCATCCCGAAATCGACATCATCGTGGAATCGACAGGCGATCCGATCGCCGCCGTCGAGCATGCGCTGGAAGCTTTCAGGCACGGCAAGAGCGTGGTGATGGTCACCGTCGAGGCCGATGCCTTCTGTGGGCCGCTGCTCGCCCGGCGTGCCGCGCAAGCCGGCGTGATTTATAGCCTCGCCTACGGCGACCAGCCGGCGCTGATTTGCGAGCTGGTCGACTGGGCGCGCACCTCGGGCTTCGAGGTGACGGCGGCCGGCCGCGGCCACAAGTGGCTGCCGCACTTCGCGCAATCGACGCCTGAGACGGTGTGGAAATACTGGGGCCTGAACGAAGAGCAGGCCAAGCGCGGCGGACTGAACCCCAAGATGTTCAACTCCTTCCTCGACGGTTCCAAGCCCGCCATCGAGAGCACCGCCGTCTCCAACGCCACCGGCCTCACGCCGGCGCCGGACGGCCTCGCCTTCCCGCCCTGCGCGGTCGACGACCTGCCATTCGTGATGCGGCCGATTTCCGAGGGGGGCCAGCTCCATCACAAGGGCCAGGTCGAGGTGGCGTCGTCGCTCGAGAAGGACGGCCGCGCCATCCCCTACGAGATCCGCAAGGGCGTGTGGGTCGTGTTCGAGGCGGCCACCGACTACCAGAAGAACTGCTTCGAGGAATACATGCTCTGCACCGACCCCAGCGGCCGGTATTCCGTCATGTACAAGCGCTGGCACCTGATCGGCCTGGAAGTCGGCATGTCGGTGGCTTCGATCGGGCTGCGCAAGGAGCCGACCGGCTGTCCAATCGGCTTCCATGCCGACGTGATCGCCACCGCCAAGCGCGATCTCAAGCCCGGCGAGATGCTGGACGGCGAAGGCGGCTACACCGTCTACGGCAAGCTGTTCCCGTCGGAGAAGTCGACGACCCTCGGCAGCCTGCCCTTGGGCCTCGCTCACAACGTGAAGCTCCTGAAGCCGATCAAGGCCAGCCAGTCCCTCACCTACGCCGACGTCGCGATGGACGAGACGCTGACAGCCGTGAAGATCCGCCGCGAGATGGAACGGGACTTCGCGCCTGCCGCCGCAAAAATCGCCGCGCAGTAACCGCGGTCAGGCGCTGGTCATCACACCGGCCAGCGCCGTATAGGTCTCGGTCCAGGCCGCCTTCACCTCCGACGTGAAGTCGGCACCGAGGCCCTGCTCGAGGGTCCACAGCAGTGCGGCACCGACCGGCGCATAGTGCGCTGCGGTCACGCCGTAGCCCTTGTGCCGCTCGCCCAGCGCCTTCACGGCCGGCAAGATGGTGTCGAGCTTGTGCAGATTGGTGACCGCGGTCCCCAACATGCTCATCAGCTTGATCTTCTGTTCCTTCATCTCCTCGGGAAACATCGAGCGCACCTCGGGCGCGATCTCGAACAGGCGGCCGTAGAACAGGTCGGCCGCCGCGCCGGCAATGGGCACGACCTTCTTGAAGCTCGTCTGGACCAGTTCGATCTGCTGCGGTGTCATCGGCGGAGTCCCCCGGGTTGTTCCGGGAGAGGCGCCGCAAATTCCGTGCCGCGGCCTAGAGCGCGTGCTCCGGATCCTGGGCCTGATCCTTGGCCGGCGGCTTGCCTTCGGCTTCGTCGCGCTCCTTCTCTTTCCGCGCCTTCAGGAGCTTGCGGAGGATCATGTTGCGCTTCAGCGACGAGATATGATCGATGAACAGGATGCCGTCGAGGTGGTCGATCTCGTGCTGCACGCAGGTCGCGAGCAGCCCCTCGCAGGCCAGTTCCTGCTGCTTGCCGTCACGGTCGAGGTAACGCACCCGCACAGATGCGGGCCGCGCAACGTCGGAATAGTGATCGGGCACCGACAGACAACCTTCCTCGTAGATCACGTCCTCATCGGAGGCTTCGACAATTTCGGGATTGGCCATGAACAGCGGCCCGGTCTTGGTCTCCTCGCGATCGATATCGAGCACAATGACGCGCTTCAGCGCGCCCACCTGCGGGGCGGCGAGGCCGATGCCGGGGGCGGCGTACATCGTCTCCAACATGTCGTCCATGAGCTGACGCACGTCCACATCGACCGCGGCGACCGGCAGGGACTTCTTCTTCAGGCGCGGATCCGGGGCCGTCAGGATGGGGAGGAGAGCCATGGCGGGTAAATATGCAGCAATATCAGGCTATTCAAGGCCCATCAGGAGCGCTTGACCATGGTGCCGATGCCGGCCTCGGTGAAGACCTCCAGCAGCAGCGCATGCGGCACCCGGCCGTCCATGATGACGGCGGCCTCGACGCCGCTGTTCACGGCATCGATGCAGTTCTCGACTTTGGGGATCATGCCGCCCGAGATCGTGCCGTCGGCGATCAGGGCCCGAGCCTGCTCGATCGTCATGTCCTGGATAAGCTTGCCGTTCTTGTCGAGGACGCCGGGCACGTCGGTCAGGAACAGCAGACGCTTGGCCCGCATGGCGCCGGCGATCGCTCCCGCCGTGGTGTCGGCATTGATGTTGTAGGTGAGTTCATCGTCGACGCCGAAGCCGATCGGCGCCACCACCGGGATGACGTCGGCGCGGCGCAGCTGTTCCAGCACCATGACGTTGATCTTGGCAGGCTCGCCCACCTGCTTGAGGTCGACCTTCAGGAGCTCGCCGGTCTTGGGGTCGCGCATTTCCGTCACCTTGCGCGCCAGGATCAGGTTGCCGTCCTTGCCGCAGATGCCAACGGCGATGCCACCGCATTCGTTGATATCGGCCACGATCGCCTTGTTGATCGAGCCGGCCAGGACCATCTCGACGATCTCCATGGTGGCAGCGTCGGTGACGCGCAGCCCGTTCACGAAGGTGCTCTTGAGCCCGACCCGGTCCAGCATCTTATTGATCTGCGGCCCGCCGCCGTGGACCACGATCGGGTTCATGCCGACCTGCTTCATCAGCACGACGTCGCGGGCGACCAGATCGCCCAGCTTGGGATCAGTCATGGCGTGGCCGCCGTACTTCACGACGAAGGTGGCGTCGTTGTGCCGGCGCATGTAGGGCAGCGCCTTGGAGATGGTCTCCGCCATGCGGATGAGCCGCCTCTGTTCCTTGTCGGTCTGAACCGGCTCGGCCATTTCTCGTGCCCCGATCATAAAAAGCCCTCTCCACGCCGGGAGAGGGCCAAGGTCAGCAAGCCATTATATCAATCGCGTGCCGGATAGAAGAGTGTCCTTCAACGCGGCAGGATGTCCGGATGATCGATTCAGAGTCTCTCGCCCTCCGCGGTTTTGCCGTAATTCCCGGCCTGATCGGACCCACCGAATGCCAGTCTCTGGCCGCGCTGTGGCCCGACAAGGCCAACTTCCGCAGCCACGTGATCATGCAGCGGCATGGCTACGGCCGCGGCGAATACCAGTATTTCACCTATCCGCTGCCCGACCCGGTCGAGCGGCTGCGCCAGATGCTGTACCCACCGCTGGCCGAGATCGCCAACGGCTGGAATGGGCAACTGGGCCGGGAAAGGCGCTTTCCGCCGACCCTGAAGGCCTGGTTGCGGGAATGCCACGCCGGCGGCCAAAAGCGGCCGACGCCACTGCTGCTGCGATACAGGCCCGGCGACTACAACTGCCTGCACCGGGATCTCTATGGCGATCTGGTCTTCCCGCTGCAGGCGACCATTCTCCTGAGCGATCCTGCCCGGGACTTTGCCGGCGGCGAGTTCATGCTGGTCGAGCAGCGACCCCGCATGCAGTCGCGTGGCGAGGTCGTCCCGCTAAAACAGGGCGATGCCGTGGTCTTTGCCACGAACGAGCGGCCGGTGGCGGGAACGCGCGGCTTTCACCGCACGGCGATGCGCCACGGTGTCTCGAGCCTGCGCGAGGGCGAACGTTTTACCCTCGGCATCATTTTTCACGACGCGGCGTAGGACTTCGTAGAGGCGAGAAATGATGTCATCCCGAACGCAGTGAAGGATCCTGCCCGGACGTCCGGGCAAGATCCTTCACTGCGTTCGGGATGACAATATGCGGCCGGCCCGAGTCTTAATCCGCGCGGTAGCTGACGACGTCGTATTCGATCCGTCGCGCGTCAGCTCACCGCGGCGGCCACGATCTCGGCCCTGAGTTCGGGGATGCCGAAGCCGGTCTCGCTGCTGGTCGGCAGCACCTCGGGATGGGCGGCGCCATGCTTACGCGCGGCGGCCTGGGCGGCGGCGATGGCGCGCGGAATCTCTGCCTGTCGGAGTTGGTCCGTCTTGGTCAGGATGAGCTGGTAGGAGATCGCGGCGCGGTCGAGATTCTTCATCGTCTCGTGGTCGCTGTCCTTCACGCCGTGCCGTGAATCGATCAGCAGGCAGATGCGCTTGAGCGTCGGTCGGCCGCGCAGATAGGCCGACGCGAGGTCCTGCCAGGTCTCCTTCATCGACTTCGAGACCTGGGCGAAGCCATAGCCGGGCAGGTCGGCCAGGTAGAGGCGGCCGGCCAGATCGAAGAAATTGATCTGACGCGTGTGGCCGGGCCGGGCCGACACGCGGGCAAGCGTGCTACGGCCGGTCAGCGCGTTGACCAGGCTCGACTTGCCGACATTGGAACGGCCGGCGAAGGCTACCTCCGGCAGCGCGATCGGTGGCAGCGACTCGACCGAAGCCGCCCCCGAGATGAAGTCGCAGGGGCCGGCGAAAAGCTTGCGCGCCGCCTCGATCTCCCCAGGCGTGCGCCCTTCTGGCGTGTTGTCGGCCATCAGCCCTTCTTGCCCGAGCCCTTGCCGCTCTTCTTGCCGGCATTGCCGTTGCCGGCCGCGGGAACCGGTGCCGGGACGGCCGGGGGCTTGGGCTTGCCGCCGCCGATCGGCGTGCCGTGGCGACGCATGATCGTGTACTGCTGGGCGATCGAGAGCGTGTTGCTCCAGGCCCAGTAGATCACCAGGCCGGCCGAGAACGGTGCCAGCATGAAGGTGAAGAGGATCGGCAGGAACTGGAACACGCGCGCCTGGACCGGGTCGGTCGGCTGCGGATTGAGCTTCTGCTGCAGAAACATCGTCACGCCCATGATAATGGGCCACAGGCCGATGTTGAAGAAATGCAGGAACTCAGGGATGTGCCAGGGGATCAAACCGAAGCCGGTGAGAATGGTCAGCGGATCGGGCGCGGCAAGGTCCTTGATCCAGCCGTAGAACGGCTGGTGGCGCATTTCGATCGTGGTGTAGAGCACCTTGTAGAGCGCGAAGAACACCGGGATCTGGACCACGATGGGCAGGCAGCCCGCCGCCGGATTGACCTTCTCGCGGCGGTAAAGCTGCATCAGCTCCTGGTTCATGCGCTGGCGGTCCTCGCCGTAGCGCTCCTTGAGCTTCTCCATTTCCGGCTGCAGTGCCTTCATCTTGGCCATTGCCGCATAAGACTTGTTGGCCAGCGGGAAGAACACGGCCTTCACGATCACGGTCAGCACCAGGATCGACAGGCCGAAGTTGCCGAGATGGACGTACAGCCACTCCAGCAGCCAGAACAGCGGCTTGGTGAAGAACCAGAACCAGCCCCAGTCGATGGTGAGGTCGAATTTCTCGATGCCGTACTTCTCGGTATAGGAATCGATGATGCGCACGATCTTGGCGCCGGCGAACAGGCGCGCCTCGGTGCCGCCGGTGCTGCCCGGCGCAATGGTCTCACCGCCGCCGACATAGTCGATCTGATATTTGACGTCGTTACCGGCGCCGGTCTGCTTGATCGACACGTCGACTTTGGACTTCTGGTCCGGAATGAGCGTCGCCATCCAGTACTTGTCGGTGATGCCGACCCAGCCGCCGGTGGTGCTGAATTTCTGCTGCTTGTTGTCCTTGAAGTCGGAGTAGCCGAACTCCTTCAGGCTGCCGTTGAAGACGCCATAGGGGCCTTCATGGAGGATGTAGATGCCCTCGGCCGGCGGCGTGCCGTAGCGGACGACGAGACTCCAGGGAAACAGCGTGACCGGCTTGTCGGACTTGTTCTCGACGCTCTGCTTGACGTCGAACATGAAGAATTCGTCGATCGACACGTTGAGCGCGAACACCAGCCCCTGGCCGTTGTCCCAGGTCAGCCGCGTCGGCGCACCTGGCGCCACCGTGTCCTTGGCCGCGGTCCACATCGTCTCCGGCCCCGGCACCTTGATCGTGGCGTCGGACGCCGACCAGCCGAACTCGGCGTAGTAGGGGTGGGCGGTGCCGACCGGTGACAGCACCGGGACGGGCGGGCTCTTCGGATCGATGGTCTCGCGATACTTGACGAGCTGGACGTCGTCGATGCGCGCGCCCTTCAGCGAGATCGAACCCAGCAGCTCGGGCGTGCTGAACGTCACGCGCGGGGTGCGGGCCAGCGCCTCCGTGAGGCTCACGATCTGCGTCGCTGCATTGGCCGGAGTCCCCGGCTGCACGCCGGGAGCGGCCGGCTGGCCGGTCGGCGTTGCGGGTGCCCCAGGCGCGCCGGGCGCGGTGCCGGCCTGCTGCTGCGTCGGCGCAACCACGGGCTTGGCGGGCGGAAAAGCGTACTGCCAGCCCACGATGATCAACACCGAAAGGACAATGGCGACGATGAAATTCTTCTGGTCCATTTGAGGCTAACTCTGGTTCGGGCGAACCCCGGGGCGCGTCAGGCGCGCCGGGCGGGTTGGCAGGAAAGCGTCTGGCAGGCGGCAGCACCGCCAGGGGGCACAGGATCGTAGCCGCCGCCGCCCCATGGCCCACAGCGGCACAGCCGATGGGCGGCAAGCCAGCTTCCACGCAGCGCACCGTGCCGGCCCACCGACTCGGCGGCGTAGCTCGAACACGAGGGTTCGTAGCGGCAGGCGCCGACGAAGAAGTAGGCGAGCGTCAGTTGATAGAGACGGATCGCGCCGCGCAGCAGCAGTGACATCATGCGGCCCGGAAACTGGCGATTTGCCGGGGCCTGCGCAAGCCGCCTGTACGGGTCATGGCGTCGCTACAACGTTTCCGGGGGCAAGTGCCTTGAGGCGCCTCAGCGCCTCCTGCAGTTCCTGGCGCATGGCGGCGAAGTCGCGGGCGAGGGCCGCTTGGCGGCCGACCAGCACATAATCGAGATCGGAACGGGCCGTGCCCGGGATGACCATGCCGGCGATCTCGCGCAGGCGGCGGCGGACCCGGTTGCGGGCCACGGCATTGCCGACCTTGCGGCTGACGGTGAATCCGACCCGGACGGTCGGCGGGGGCCGATCGGCCGGCACCGGTGCCACCTGGAGGACGAAACCGGGCATGGCACAGCGGCGCCCGGCCTGGACGCGCAGAAAGTCTCGACGGTTCGGCAAACGCCCGAGGCGCGCCGCGGACAATTTTGCTAGGCCGACAGGCGCTTGCGGCCCGACCTGCGGCGGCTGGCGATAACCTTGCGGCCGCCGACCGTTGCCATCCGGGACCGAAAGCCGTGCCGGCGCTTGCGCACCAGCTTGCTCGGCTGATAGGTGCGTTTCATCACGCAACTCCTTCAAAAACAAGACCCCCGCGCGACGCGTCGGGGGCGAAATCCGTGGGCGAGGGTAATAAGCGGCTGACCCGCCAGAGTCAACGATCCGAGGGCCTTGCCGGTCCTGCCCAAAGGCTCGGACAATGGCCCATGAGCCTCGTTTTGCACGGTTACCGCTACAGCGTCTACGTCCGGATCGCCCGTCTTGCGCTTGCCGAGAAGGGGGTGGCCTATGAAAGGGTGGAGGTGAACCCTTTTAGTCCGGACGTCCCGGCGGCCTATCTCGCCCTTCATCCGTTCGGCCGCGTGCCAACCCTCGTTCATGATGGCTTCGCGCTTTACGAGACGGGCGCCATCAGCCGCTACATCGACCGCGCCTTTCCGGGGCCGAAGCTGCAGCCTGAAGAAGCGCACGCGCTCGCCCGGATGGACCAGATCATCGGCGTCGTCGATTCCTATGGCTATTGGCCCCTTGTTCGCCAGGTCTTCTCCCATCGTGTCTTCCGTCCCGCCATCGGCCAGGCGGCGGACGATGGCGAAGTGGCGCTGGGCCTTGCAGGTGCCGCCAAGGTCCTCGCCGCCCTGGAAGCACTCGCATCGCCCGCGGCCTTCCTGGTTGGGCCCACCCTGTCGCTCGCCGACCTGCATCTCGGCGCGATGATCGCCTATTTCACCGCGACCCCCGAGGGCGCCGTCCTGCTCGACCGTCACCCACGACTCGCCGCCTGGTGGCGGCGTCTGCAGATGCGGCCTTCGCTGCCGGCCACGGCGCCGGGCCTGCCAGCCCCGCTCCCACCAGTCACTCAGGTGTGAGCGAGTTTGCTTTGAGGCGGGACCGATGAGGCCCAATATCCGTCTCGCACGAACCGAAAGCGCACATGACCTCGCCGATGCTGCGCCGGCTGCTTCCCGTGGCGATCCTGCTGCTGGGGCTGGCGCTTTTCCTGCTGTTCGATCTCGAGCGATATTTCTCCTTCGAGATGCTGAGCCGCCACCATGCCGAGCTCGCATCCTGGGTCACCGCCCATGCAGCGCTGGCGGCGCTCGTCTTCGTGCTGCTCTACGCGCTTGCCGTGGCGTTCTCACTGCCGATCGCCGTGGTGATCACGCCGGCCGGCGGCTTCCTGTTCGGCGTGTGGCTGGGCGCACTGCTGTCGGTGATCGGCGCGACCCTGGGCTCCGTCGCCGTGTTCCTGGCCGCGCGCACGGCCTTCCAGGATCTCTTTCGCGCGCGCGCCGGTGCTACGCTGGCCCGCCTCGAGGACGGCTTTCGCCGCGACAGCTTCAACTATCTGCTGTTCCTGCGGCTGGTGCCGGTGTTCCCGTTCTGGCTGGTCAATATCGTGCCGGCGCTGCTCGGCATGCGACTCGGTCCCTACGCCCTCGCCACCCTGATCGGCATCATTCCCGGCGCGGTGGTCTATGCCAGTGTCGGTGCGAGCTTCGGCATGCTGATCGACCGCGGCGAGCGGCCCGACTTCAGCGTGATTTTCGAATGGCGCTTCCTGCTACCGCTGCTGGGGCTGGCGGCGCTGTCGCTGCTGCCGGTTCTCTACAATCGCCTGCGCCGCGGCAAGACGGCTCCCTGAGATGACGGACACGCTCACGCCAGATGTCTGCGTCATCGGCGGCGGTTCCGCCGGTCTCGTGGCGGCGGCGGGTGCCGCGCAGCTCAGCCTCAGCGTCGTCCTGGTCGAACGGGCGGAGATGGGCGGCGACTGCCTCAACGTCGGTTGCGTGCCGTCGAAGGCGCTGATCGCCGCGGCCCGCGCCGCCCAGGCACAGCGCAGTGGTGCCGCCTTCGGCATCGCGCCGGTCGAGCCCAAGGTCGATTTCGCTAAAGTCATGGATCACGTGGCCAGCGTGATCGCGGCCATCGCGCCCAACGATTCGGTCGAACGGTTCGAGGGCCTCGGCGTGCGCGTCCTGAAGGAGGAAGCGCGTTTCGTCGGGCGCACCGAACTGCAGGCCGGCCCGTATCGCATCAAAAGCAAACGGATCGTCTTGGCCACGGGCTCGCGGCCGACGGCGCCGCCGATCCCCGGCCTCGCCGACGTGCCCTACCTCACCAACGAGACGATCTTCGCCAATCGCACGCTGCCGGCCCATCTGATGATCATCGGCGGCGGCCCGATCGGGCTCGAAATGGCCCAGGCGCACCGGCGGCTGGGCGCGCGCGTCACCGTGCTCGAAGCTGCCGGCTTTCTCGCCAAGGACGACCCCGAACTCGCCGCCATCGTCCTAAGCCACCTGCGCGCCGAAGGCGTCGATCTGCGCGACCACCTAAAAATCGCCCGCGTCGAACGCACGGCCGACGGCATCGCCGTGATCCTGGACGGCGGTGAACGGCTCAATGGATCGCACCTGCTGGTGGCGGCTGGCCGCGCGCCCATCATCGAAGCCCTCGATCTCGACACGGCGGGCATCACCCACACCAAGCGCGGCATCACGGTCGACGCGGCGCTGCGGACATCCAACCGCAACGTCTGGGCGATCGGCGACTGCAATGGTCTCTACGCCTTCACCCACATGGCGGGCTATGAGGCCTCGCTGTTCATCCGCGGCGCGCTGTTCCGCGCACCTGCGAAGCTCGACCCCGCGATCGTGCCGTGGGCGACCTACACCGATCCCGAACTGGCCCAGGTCGGCCTCAGCGAAGCCGAGGCGCGCCAACAGCATGGCGAGGCGATCCGCGTGCTGCGCTGGCAGATGGCCGAGAACGACCGCGCCCAGACCGAGCGCGAGATCGACGGGCTGGTGAAGGTGATCACCGACCGCCGCGGCCGCGTCCTGGGCGCCAGCATCGTGGCGCCACACGCCGGCGAGCTGATCCAGCCCTGGTGCCTGGCCCTCTCCAAGCGCCTGAAAATCGCGACGATGGCGAGCTTCGTGCCGCCCTATCCGACCCTGGGCGAGGCGAGCAAGCGCGCCGCCGGCAGCTATTTCACCAAGACGCTGTTCGGCCCCCGCACGCGGGGACTGGTGCGGTTCCTCGCCCGCCTGCCGGTTTGGTAAAAGGGACCACTTTCTGGCACAGCTCGTTGTGCCGCGCGGTGTCCCGCTGCCTGTGCCAAAAATCCGGGGCAAGCCCTTGATCCGGCGAGCCGATCGCCCCCTGACGGACTGTGCCACCGGCGCCCGCCGCTCCCGCCGATCAGAATCCCGCGGGCGGCCGTGGGCAGGTCTTTGCCGGATACGAAAAAGGCCGGCACCCGCAAAGCCTCCCGACGGCTGCCGGCGGCAAGGGCGCCAAGGCCGACCCTTTGCGCTAGTTTGCGATGATGTACCAAGATGAGTGGGCGACCGAACGGCGGCGCCTGGAAGCGAGCGGCCAGCTCAGTGGCCCGGACGGGCTGCGGCCACGCGGGCGCAAGGCCCTCTTCACGCGCCTGCTCGGTGTCCTGGGCGCCGGCCTCCGCATCACGCCTCTCTACGCGCGCGGGCAAGCCAATGTTCTGGATCTGCGCCGCGTGGCGTTGGAGGTGCGCCTTCCGGGGCTGCCGCCTGCCTTCGACGGCTATCGCATCCTGCACATCAGCGACACGCATCTGGATGTGGTGCCCGAACTGGCACCGGTGGTGCATGGCCTGCTCGAGGGTGCCGAGGTCGATCTGCTGGCGGTGACGGGCGATGTGCACGGCGATTACGCCACGCCTGTTGCGCGCTCCGCCGGCCTTCTCGGCGAGGCCTTGCGCGGCGTGAAGGTGATGGGGCCACGACTAGCCATCCTCGGCAATCACGATTCGCAGGCCATGGCCGATCAGCTCATGGGCATGGGCTTCGACGTGCTGGTCAATCGATCGGTGGTGATCCGTCGAGGCGCCGGCCGACTCATGTTCACCGGCCTGGACGATGTGAACAGCTTCTATACCGAGGCGGCCCGGCGGGCGCTCGACGCCCATGCGCTGCCGGTCGAGGCCCCAACGGCTGGCGACCGTGAATGTCGCATCGCCCTGGTCCATTCGGCCGAGATGGCAGACCACGCCGCCCGCGCCGGCTACGCGCTCTATCTCGCGGGACACACACATGGCGGCCAGATCTGCCTGCCGGGCGGGCGTCCCGTGGTCACGATGCTGCGCCGGTGCCGCCACGGCGCCGTCGGACTTTGGCGTGAAGGCGCCATGATCGGCTACACCAGCACCGGTGTCGGCGTCTCCCACCCGCCCGTGCGCTTCAACTGCCGCGGCGAGGTCGCCTTCATTACGCTGCGTTGCTAGCGGCAGTGCATCCGCCTACAGGCAGGCCAGCAGCCAACGTGCCGTGCGATGCGCCGTGCGCCCAGGATCGATGAAACCCTGTGACATGGGCTTGCCATAAGCCGACTATACGCGCCTGAAACCGAAGGGAATTCCGAGAATGCCGCATCGGCACGCCGTCGTCTGGATCGACTACCACGAAGCGCGAATCTTCAAGTTCGATGCCGAAGATGTGGAGAAAAAGCGCATCAAAGCCGACACGCCCTCCCATCAGATCCACACCAAGGCCGGCAATATCGGGTCGGGCCATGCACACGACTCCAAGCAATTCTTCCACAGCGTCGTCGAGGCGATCGCCGACATGGACGAATGGCTGGTCGTCGGGCCGGCCGCTGCCAAGACCGAACTGGTGAAGCACATCGAGACGCACGATCCGCGGCTGCGCGAGAAACTGATCGGCGTCGAGCCGATGGATCACCCGACCGACGGCGAACTGCTCAAGCACGCCCGCCGCTTCTTCGACGGCGCCGACAAGCTGCGCGGGACCAAAGCCCTGCCGTAGGGCCCAAATGCTATGCGGGGCGCCCGATGCCCCGTTCCGTGCGCGGCGACATCGCCAGCCCCAGGAACACCATCATCCCCCGATTGAGCCAGAGGACATCCTCTTCGTCCAATCGACAGCGCTTCATTCGCCATCCCATTCCGAGACCGAATCGATGAAAGCCTGATCGTCGTGTGCATGGCCGCTGGCCGCGACCTTCAGCGATTGGCGGCGCGCCTGGGAACGAAAGGAGCGCATACGGACGTCAGGCACCCAAATCTGGATCGGCCGCAAACCCTGTGCGCGCAGACGCTCGCGATAGGTGCGGACCTTGTCACCCGCTGGCTTGGGCGGAGATGTGGCGGCCATGACTCTCTGAACTCCTCCGTCACTCGAACGTGGCAAAGACTTCCTCGATCGCCTTCATCTGATTGCCGGCGGCCGAGGACGGCACCAGGATCGGCGTGTGCACGCCCGCCGCGCGCCACGCCGCAACGCCCTCGCGCACCTTGGCCGCCGGCCCGAACAGCGTGTTGTCGGCCAGCCATTTGTCGGTGAGATATTTCGGCACGTCGTCGCGGCGGCCCTCGGCGATCGCCTTTTCGATCGCGTCCATTTCCTCGACGTAGCCGGCCTCCTTCCAGTAGTTCCGGTAGTTCGGCAGAAGCGCGTAGTTGCTGAGCGTGCGCCGGTTCACCGCCTTGGCGGCCTCGACGTCGTCGCTGATGCAGGTCGGGATCATGTTGCCGATGAAGAAGTCGGGACTGTTCCGCTTCGCCGCGGGCAGCGCGGCCAGCGACTGGGCCATGTGCGACAGCGACGCGTTGGCGAAGACCACGCCCTGGGCGAGCTCGCCCGACAGCGCCACCATGCGCTTGCGGAGCGCAGCCACGATGATCGGCGGCAGGGGACCGAATGCGGTCTCGGCGCGGAACTTCTCGATGAAGGCGCGCGTATCGGCCAGCGGCTTGCCCGGCGTGACGCCCATCCGCACATGCGACGGCCCGTGCGCGATGCCGATGCCCAGGCGAAACCGTCCGCCCGAGACCTCGTGCATCATGGCGGCACTCTGCGCGAAATCGACGATGGTGCGCTGATAGATCGGCGCGATGGCGGTGCCGAACGTGATTGATTCGGTGTTCCATGACAGCGCCTCGCACATCGACATGTTGCCCATCGGGCTCGGGACGTAGATCCCGGCGAAGCCGCGCCGTTCGGCCTCCTGGCTGAGCTCGATGGTGCGGCGGCGGCGAGACGGCATGGCGATCAGGCAGAGGGCGGGAAGCGGTTCGGACATCGGGGCGTTTCCTTCGGCGGGCGTTTGTTTGGAGTGAGTATCTTCGGCGCTGGCGCGTCCATCCACCACAAACCCACCTCACCCTGAGGAGCGGTCCGCAGGACCGCGTCTCGAAGGGTGGGCAACAACGCGACTGGTTCCCATCCTTCGAGACGCACCGCTTCGCGGTGCTCTTCAGGATGAGGATATTTTTGTCGGCCGGCTTACGGCGTAATGGACTAGGCTCGCCGGCCAACAGGAGAGTTGCCATGACCGATCGAGCCTCGCTGCGGGAGCAGGGCGAAGCGATGCGCCTAAAACTGTTCGGCGGCGACGATGGCGCGCCGGCGATCATGCGGACGCTCAACACGGAAGCGAGCTACGGCGCGATCTGGAGCCGGCCGGGCCTGGCGCTCGACGACCGCATGGTGTGCGCGCTGGCGGCACTTGGCGCGGTCCAGCGCCTGCCCAAGCTCGGCCGCCATGTCGCAGCGGCGCTCGACCTCGGCCTGTCGGCGCGGGCGATCGTCGAGATCCTGATCCAGATCGGCATCTATGCCGGCTTCGCGGCCTCGGAAGAGGCGGTCGAAGCGGCCGGCAAGGTGTTTGCCGCCCGCGGTGTCGCAATGCCGGAGGAGACCGCGCGCGAGGACTCTCTGGAGGCACTGAGCGCGCGTGGCCGCGAACTGATGCAGCAGCTCCATGGCGCGCGCGCATCAGAAGGTTATGCGGCGCCCGGCAATAATGTGACCGGCGCGCTCTATCCGTTGGCGATCCAGTACGGCTATGGCGAAATCTGGTTCCGTCCCGGCCTCGACTTGAGGCGGCGGGCGCTGGTCGCGGTGGCGGCGTTCACGGCGCTGAAACTCGACGGCCAGGTGAAGAAGTTCGGCCAGTCGGCGCTCAACATGGGCCTGAGCCGCACCGAAGTAATCGAAGCGGTGATCCAGACCGCGCCACTCAGCGGCTTCGCGCCCGCCCTCAATGCCCTGGGCGGATTGAGCGAAGCGTTGGGGTAGTCCCGCTGGGCGCGCGCCCAGCGATGATCACCGTTCGCGCAGCTTGGGGTCGATGGCGTCGCGGAGCGCGTCGCCGAACAGGCTGAAGCCGAACACGGTGAGCGCGATGGCGAGGCCGGGGAAGATGGCGATCCACGGCGCGGTCGAGGCGTATTCCTCGGCGCCGCCCTGCAGCATCAAGCCCCACGCTGGCGTCGGCTCCTGGACGCCGAGCCCAAGGTAGGACAGCGACGCCTCGGCCAGGATCGCCTGGCCGACGAAGGCGGTCAGCATGATCAGGAACGGCGCCACCACATTGGGCACCATGTGGCGCAGGATGATGCGCGCGTGGCTGAAGCCCGAGGTGCGCGCGGCATCGATGTAGGGCACCTCGCGGATCGAGAGCGCGCTCGCCCGCACCACGCGGGCGCAGCGCGGGATCAGCGGCACGGTGATGGCGGCGATGACGTTCTGCACCCCGGTGCCGAAGATGGCGACCACGGCCAGAGCCATGATGATCAGCGGAAATGCCATCAGAATGTCCATCACGCGCTGCAGGACGAGGTCCGTCTTGCCGCCGAAATAGGCGCTGCCGACGCCCAGCACCAGGCCGGCAAAGCCGCCGACGAAGGCCGAGACGAAGCCGATGATGAGCGCGGTTCGCGCGCCGTAGATGATGCGCGACAGCAGGTCCCGGCCGAACTGGTCGGTGCCCAGCCAATGGGCCCAGCTCGGCGGCTGGGTCATGACCTCGAAATCGTTGGCGGTCGGGCTGTAGGGCGCGATCCATTCCGCCGACAGGCCGGCGACGGCGGCGATGACGACGATCGCGAGGCCAAAGGTGCCGAGCGGCTGGCGGCGGCAGAAGCCAAGCGCGGCATCGCGCCACGAGCGGCGGATCTCCTCGGGGGCTTCGGTTGCGGCGGTCACGGCGGTCATCGCGGCGCTCTCCTCAGCCGAAACGGATGCGCGGATCGAGCCACGCGTACAGGATGTCGACCGCCAGGTTGGTGACCACGAAGATGGCGACCGTCAGCATCACCAGAGCCTGGGTGAGCGTATAATCCTGATTCTGGACGGCCAGCACGAACAGCCGGCCGATGCCGTTCAGGTTGAACACCTGCTCGGTCACCACCAGGCCGCCGATCAGGAAGGCGAATTCGATGCCGATCAGGGTGACCACCGGCAGCATCGCGTTCTTGAGCGCGTGGCGGTTGACGATGAGCTGCTCCAACAGGCCCTTGGCGCGCGCGGTGCGGATGTAGTCCTCGCGCAGCACTTCCAGCATCGCCGAGCGGGTCATGCGCATGGTCACGGCGGAATAGCGGTAGCCGATGGTCAGCGCCGGCAGAATCACGATCGACAGGTTGTGCAGAGGATCGTCCCAGAACGACACGTAGTCGATCGGCGGCATCCACGGCGCGCCGAACAGGGCATGCGAGACGTCGAGCACGATCAGGATCGACATGATGCCGAGCCAGAACGACGGCGTGGCGATACCGGCGATCGCCACCGTGCGCACGATATGATCGAGCCAGCTGTTCTGATGCAATGCCGAGATCGTGCCGAGCGGGATGGCGATGAGCACCGCCACCACGGTGGCCAGGACGGCGATCTCGAGCGACACCGGGATGCGCGTGGCGATCTCGTGCGCGACCGATTTGCCTGACCACATAGACGTCCCGAAGTTGCCTGACGCGAAGCCGACGACGAAGTCGAAGAACTGCAGCAGCAGGGAACGGTCGAGGCCGAGCTGGGCATGGCAGTTGGCGACGGCCGCGGCGTTGATCGAGCCGCCCGTGCCCAGCCGGACGACGCAGATGTCGCCCGGGATCATGCGCATGAGGATGAACACCAGTGCGGCCGCCCCGATCAGGGTCGGGACGGCCAGCAGCAGACGGTTCAGGATGTAGCGATACATCGGCGAGCCCGATTCTCGAGTCTGGGCCCCGCTATTTGTCCAGCCAGATGTTCGCCAGGTTGAGGTTCAGGTAGTGGCTCGGGCTGATCTTCCAGCCCTTCATGTAAGAACGATGGGCGATGATGCGGCTCCACCACGGAGTCATGATGGTGACGACCTGGGTGTCGAGCGCATAAGTCTCGAACTCACGCATCTTGGCGCGCTGCTTAGCCGGATCGGTCTCCTTCAGCATCGAATTGTAGAGCTCGATGAGCTTCGGATCCTCGTAGCCGCCATAGTTCTCGGGATAGACCGAGCGCGGCAGGACCTTGGCGACATCGAGCAGCGGATTGACCATGTTCTGGCAGTTGAACTCGACGGCGACCTCGAAGGTGCCGTTGCGCAGCGCCTCGTAGAAGGGTCCCGTGGGCAGCACGCGCTGAGTCACCTTGACGCCGATCTTGCTCCATTCGTCGATCGCCCAGGTGGCGACGAACTTGTAGGGCTGGTCGACGTTGCGGTTCATCAGCTCGAACTTCAGCCCCTCGGCGCCGGCTTCCTTCAGGAGCTTCCGCGCCTCGGCCCGCGCCTTCTCGATGTCGGTGCCGAAGCCCACGATCTTCTGCAGCTCCTCCTTGGTCGCCGCCAGCGGCGAGCCCGGGAAGACCAGGCCGCCCACAGTGTGGACGGTGGCGATCTTGGAGAGCGCCGGGGCGCCCTTCCAGGGATCGATCGCCAGCGCCAGCGCGCGGCGCACCCGCACGTCGTCGAACGGCTTCTTCTTCTGGTTTGGCGTCAACAGGTTGACGCAGTTCCAGTCGCTGGTCTGCACCGTGATCTTGTCGCCCAGCTCCTTGACCAGCTCGTCGCGCGCCGACGGTGGCACACCGCGGAACTCCGTGGCGGCGCGGTCGGCACGGACGGCGTCGACGCGGACCGACTGCTTGGCGGCGAAGATGGCGGTGAAGCCGTCGAGATAGGGCTTGCCCTCGTGGTAGTAGTCCGGGTTACGCACGCCCTTGATCGACTGGCCGGTCTCATACTCGACGAACTTGAACGGGCCCGACCCCATGACATTCTTTTCGTACCAGGCGGGGTCCTTCTCCAGGATGTCCTTCTTGTAGATGTAGGCAAACGGATCGGCGAGCGCGGGCAGGAACGCCGAAGTGGCGAACTTCAGCTTGAACACCACGGTCTCGGGATCGGGGTTCTCGATCTTGTCGACCATCGACATATAGGCTTCGCGTGCGCTCGATACGCCCTTGGGCGGGAACGCGATGTACTGCCAGCTCTTCGCGACATCGGCCGCCGTGAGCGGCGTGCCGTCATGGAACTTGACGCCCTTGCGGATCTTGAAAGTGTAGGTCTTGCCGTCGTCGGTCGGCTTCGGCATCTCGGTGCAGAGATCGCAGACGAAATCGGTCGACGACGAGGGGTTGTCCGGGTTGATCGAGATCAGCGTGCTGTAGAACGGTGCCGTGGCATGCAAGGTGGCGAAGGTGTTTTCCTTGTGCCCATCGAGGCTCGGCGGCGCATCGGCCGGGATCATGTAGGTGAGGGTGCCACCTTTCTTGATGGTTTGCGCCACCGCAGGAGTCGCTGCGAGCGCAGCCGTAAGAACAATCGATAGACCAGCTGCAAGCCATCCGGTTGGGGTCGTCATGGTCGCCTCCCTAGATCTTTTCAATTCGTCGTCTCAGTTTTTTCTCTATCCGTTCAACTCACTTCGCTACAGGCCACCCAGTGGCCGGGCCGCAATTCGCGCAGCTCGGGCCGCGACCGCTTGCAGCCCTCGACCGCCATCGCGCAGCGCGGATGGAAGACGCAGCCGGAGGGTGGATTGATCGGGCTCGGCACCTCACCGCGCACCGGCTGGAAGGTGCGGCCGGCCTCGACCGTCGGGTCGGGGATCGGCACCGCGCCCAGCAGCGCGCGGGTGTAGGGATGCAGCGGGTTGTCGAACAGCTCGTCGCAGCCGGCCAGCTCGACGATGCGGCCGAGATACATCACCGCCACGCGCTGGCAGAGATGGCGCACCACCGACAGGTCGTGGGCGATAAAAAGATAGGTGAGGCCGAAGCGCTCGCGCAGGTCCTCCAGCAGGTTGATCACCTGGGCCTGGATCGACACGTCGAGCGCCGACACCGCCTCGTCGCAGACGATAAACTCCGGCTCCAGCGCGAGCGCGCGGGCGATGCCAACCCGCTGGCGCTGGCCGCCCGACATTTCGTGCGGGTAGCGATCGGCGAAGCTGGGGTCGAGGCCGCAGACCTGCAGCAACTCGCGCACGCGCGCGTGGCGCCGCGCCGCGTCGGGCGCCAGGCCATGCACCTGGATCGGCTCGCCGATGATGTCGCCCACCTTCATGCGCGGATTGAGCGAACTGTAAGGGTCCTGGAAGATCACCTGGATGCGCCGCCGGAGCCCCAGCATGCCGCTGCGCGACAGGGTGTTGATGTCGACGCCGTCGTAGAGGATGGCGCCGGCGGTCGGACGCTCGAGCTGCAGGATGCAGCGGCCCGTGGTGGTCTTGCCGCAACCGCTCTCGCCCACAAGGCCGAGCGTTTCGCCGCGCCGCAGGCTGAAGTCGATGCCGTCGACCGCCTTCACCTCGCCGATCTGGCGTCGCATCAGGATGCCTTCGGAGATCGGGAAGTGCATCTGCAATCCCCTGACCTCGAGCAACGGTTGATCCGTGCCAGCGTCCGTCATGAGGCGCCCGTCATGAGATGATCGTCATGCCGCGACCGAGATTGTGGCGAGTTCGTCGCGGCGGAAGCAGGCCGACAGGTGGCCCGCCGCGCCGGCCGGCTCGAGGGCAGGCCGGGACCCGCCGCAGGCCGCGACCGCGAACCGGCAGCGCGGACGGAAGGCGCAGCCGCCGTCGAGGCGGGTCAGGTCGGGCGGCTGGCCCTCGACCGGATCGAGCCGTGCCTGGCGTGGCCGGTCGAGCCGCGGCACCGAGCGCAGCAGCGCCATCGTGTAGGGGTGGCGCGGGTCGTGATAGACCTCGGCCGCGGAGCCGCTCTCGACCAGGCGGCCGGCGTACATGACGTTGACCCGCCGGGCATAGCGCGCGACGACGCCGAGATTGTGCGTGATGATGATCAGGGCGACGTTCAGCCGACGGGTCAGCCCGGTCATCAGCTCCAGGATCTGCGCCTGGATGGTGACGTCGAGCGCCGTCGTCGGCTCGTCGGCGATGATCAGCCGAGGCTCGCAGGTGAGCGCGATGGCGATCATGATGCGTTGGCGCATGCCGCCGGAAAGCTGGTGTGGATACTGCCGCAGCCGGCGCTCGGGATCGGCGATGCCGACCAGCGAGAGCAGCTCGACGGCGCGCCGGTCCGCGGTCGCCCGGTCGACGCCGCGGTGCTGCTGCAGCGTCTCGGTGATCTGGCGGCCGATGGTCAGCACCGGATTGAGCGACGTCATCGGCTCCTGGAACACCATGCCGATCTCGCTGCCGCGCACCTCGCGCATCTCCTCAGGCGACAGGCTGAGCAGGTCACGGCCGGCGAACAGGATCTGGCCCTCGGTGATCCGTCCCGGCGGATCGGGAATGAGGCGCAGGATCGACATCGCGCCGACCGATTTGCCCGACCCGCTCTCGCCCACGATGGCCACGGTCTCGCCGGGATCGACCGTGTACGAGACGCCGTCGACGGCGCGCACCAGCCCGGCACCGGTGCGAAATTCGGTGTGTAAATTCCTCACGTCGAGGAGTGCCGACATTGGCCCTCGCAGCGTTTCCCTGTTTCCCATTCATTTCCGGCACGCTGGAGCGCCCCGGCGTTCACCCTTCTGGGCGAACGTATTTGGATTATTCTAGGCACAAAATGCGGCAGACGCGAGGCAATGCGCCAACGGGCGGGCGCGGCAGGCGTTCCTGAAGAGTTGAAGGGGCGGCGCCTAGGCCGGGCCCGGGGACTTCGATAGACTCCGCGGCTCATGAGCGCCGAAGTCACCGTTCCCGCAGAAGCCGTCCGGCCCGTCCGCCGGCGAAGCCCCGCCTTCGGCCTGTCGTGGCGCATCCTGGCGCTGGTCGTGACGGCGGTGATGACGGCCGAGATCCTGATCTTCCTGCCGTCGATCGCCCGCTTCCGGGTGGTTTATCTGGAACAGCTCATCGAAAGCGGCACGCTCGCAGCGCTCGCGCTCGACGCCACGCCCGACAACATGGTGACGGAAGAGGTCAAGCGCAGCCTGCTCAACCATGCCCGTGTCGACGCCGTGGTGCTGGTCGAGCCCAACAAGCCCAAGCGCGCGTTGATGAACATCCAGCCCACTCCGGAGATGACGAGCTTCAACCTGATGGACCGCGGTGCGCTCGGCCTGATCTGGGACGCCCTGTCGGCCATGGTCCGGGATGGCTCGTTCTACATCAGGGTCGGCGGCGAATCGATGCGCCTGCCGTCGGCCATGGTGTGGATCGTGGCCGACGAGCTGCCGATGCGCATCGCCATGTATGGCTATTCCGGCCGCATCCTGGTGCTGTCGGTCATCATCGCCCTGTTCACCGCCATTCTGCTCTATCTCGGCTTGCGCTGGCTGGTGATCCGGCCGCTGCAGGGCCTGTCGTCCGACATGACGGCGTTCCGCCGCGCGCCCGAAGAGGCCGGGACCGCGCGCGCACCGACCCGGCGCAACGACGAGATCGGCGTCGTCGACCGTGAATTCCAGAACCTGCAGCGCGAGCTGCGCGCTTCGCTCAGGCAAAAATCGCGACTGGCCGAGATCGGCGCCGCCACCAACAAGATCAACCACGACCTGCGCAACATGCTGTCGACGGCACGGCTGCTGTCGGACCGGCTGGCGCGCAGCGGCGACGAGCGCACGCGGGCCCTGGCGCCGACCATTCTCGGCACCATCGACCGTGCGGCACGGCTGGCCAGCGACGCCATCGAGTATGTGCGCGACCAGCCGGCGCCGCGGCTGGTCCTGCTCGACCTCGCCGATCTCGTCGACGAGGCCGGGATCGCCCTGCAGGAACAGGGCGAGGATAGCACCCCGAATATCGTCCGGGCCTGGCTGAACGAGGTCGGCGAAGGCTGCACCGCGCGCGCCGACCGCGACCTGCTCTACCGCATCTTCGTCAATCTCGGCCGCAACGCCTTCGAGGCCGGCGCCACGACCGTCACCATCCGGTCGCGCACGAACGGCGGCTATCTCCTGATCGACGTCGCCGACAACGGTCCGGGAATATCGCAGGCGTTCATCGATCAGCTCTTCCGGCCCTTCGCCACCGGGGGGCGCGCCGGCGGCGCGGGCCTGGGCCTCGCCATTGCGCGCGACCTGGTGCGCGCCCATGGCGGCGACATCGCGCTGGCCGAAACCGGCGCCTCGGGAACGACCTTCCGCTTTACCCTGCCCCAGAACGGCGCCTGAGAACGGCGGCTGATCAGCTCTCGGCCTTGAGGCGCGCGATGAAATCGCGAATGCGCCGGGCGTTGACGCCGAGATCGGACTCGCCGGCGCGGCTCTTGGAGCGGATATCGATCCGGCTGCCGGTGCCCGCGGCGCGAATGCGCACGACGATATCGTCGCGAAAGCCGAACCACTGGCTGGTGTCGATCGCTTCGAGACGGCCCTCCGCCGGCGCCCGAGCCACGACGTCCCAGCCCATCGCCATCGCCACGTGATCGACGCGCTTGAACGCCTCGGCGGGGGGAACGGGCAGGACGACCGGCACGATGTCGGGGTAGGCGGCGCGCTGGAGCGCGGCGGCGGCGGCGCCGGGATAGGCGGGCGGGTTGGGTGCTCCCCGCCGCAGCTGCAGCAGCGCCACCATGGCCGGTGGGGCGGCGACATCGGTCGAAATATCGTTGATCTCCGGCAACTGCTGGGACCACAGGAACCAGCTCACCGGCATCCAGGCCCCGGCCAGTCCGATGGCGACGGCGAGGAACGCCGCCACGAACCCGCGTCGCCGGTCGCCCGGCCTGGTCGGCACGATGGTCGCCAGGCCCAGGGCCACCGCGGCAACAGCTGCATAGAAGCCGTAGCGGAAGACGGTGATGGCCCACTCGATATCCAGCCCGATATAGCGATGCAACGGACCCGCGGAGGCTACGATCAGCGCGGCCACACAGGCAGCAAGGAAAGCCAGGCGCGCCAGACGATGACTGATCGGATTAGTCGGTCGAACGAACATGCCGTCTCCGCTGTAACACCATCGTAACCGCTAAACGCAGACCATGCATCCGCCCGGCTACAACCCGATCATTGGCGGGCGCTCGACAAGCCCGGTTGCATTCTTTATGCGGCCACGATGACGACAACCGACACCGTCCGACGGCGTGCGATGGCCTCCGGGCTGGCCGCCATCTGCCTCTGGGGCTCGCTTGCCGCCCTTTCTGTCCTGGCGGGGCCGATCCCGCCGTTCCAGATGGTTGCCATGACGTTCGCGGTCGGCGCTGCCATCGGCATCGTCCGCGCCCGGCACCGCGGGGTCGGCTGGACAGGGCTCATGCGCTGGCCCGTGCAAGTGTGGTTGGTCGGCGTGGGCGGCCTGTTCGGCTATCACGCCCTCTATTTCGGCGCCCTGCAACTGGCACCTCCGGCCGAAGCCAATCTCGTCAACTATCTCTGGCCACTCCTGATCGTGCTGCTGTCGGCCCCGCTCGCGGGCGAGCGCCTCGGTTGGTCGCATGTGGCCGGCGCCATGCTGGGCTTCGCCGGCGTGGTGTTGCTCGCCTTCGGCCGCGGACTGAATTTTGCCGGCGACCACGCGCTGGGCTACGCGCTGGCGCTAGGCTGCGCCTTCACCTGGGCGATCTATTCCGTGCTGTCGCGCCGCTTCGGCGAGACACCGACCGATGCCATCGCCGGCTTCTGCGCCGCATCGGCCATCCTCTCGCTGCTCTGCCATCTGGTGTTCGAACGCACGGTGTGGCCGGCCACACCCCTCGCTTGGTTCGCCGTCCTGGCACTCGGCCTGGGGCCGACGGGCTCGGCTTTCTACTTCTGGGATCACGCCGTGAAGCGCGGCGACATCCGTGCCCTCGGTGCCTTCTCCTACGCCACGCCAATCCTCTCGACGGCTCTGCTGATCGTGTGCGGCCTGGCCGAACCCACGTCGACGTTGTTGCTCGCGGCGCTGCTGGTCACGGTGGGCGCGATCCTCGCCTCCCGCGAGTTATGGCGGCGCCGGGATATCAGCTAGGGCGCGGCTGCCAGCCCGGGGGTGCCAGTTCAAAGCCGGCGAAGTCGAAGGCCGGCGCCACGGTGCAGCCGACCAGGGTCCAGTTGCCCAGAGACCGCGCCGCCTGCCAGATGCCGCGCGGCACCACGATCTGCGGCGTCTCGCCAATGCCGAAATCGCCACCGAGCCGGAGATGCCGGACGGCATGTCCATCGTCGCTCATCGAGAGTTCGAGCGCGGCGCCGGCGTAGTGATGCCAGACCTCGTCGGCATCGACCCTGTGCCAATGCGATCGCTCGCCGGCCTTGAGCAGGAAAAAGATCGCGGTGCTGGCGCCGCGGCCCGCAACTCCTTCGGCATCAGGCGCGCGGAAGGTCTCGCGAAAATGCCCACCTTCCGGATGTGGCTGCAGCCCGAGGCGGGCAATGATTTCGTCTGCCGTCAAACCGATCGGCGTCACGACGGCGGCGGAACCGTGGCCTTCATCGACGGCAGCTTGGAAAAGGCTGTGAACCACTTGGCGAGCTTGGGACGCTTGCCGCGCCAGTCGTGGCTGGTGAAACGGAAGTCGAGATAGCCGAGCGCGCAGGCAATGGTGATGATGCCAATGCTGGGCTTGCCCTTGAGCGACTTCGACTCGGCCTCGAGCTGGTCGAGCACGCCGTCGATCTTCTTCATCTGGCCCTTGGTCCAGTCGGGCCAGCGCCTGTCCTCGGGGCGCAGAAACCCTTCGTAGCGCGCCAGCAGCGCGGCATCGAGCAGGCCGTCACCCATTGCCTGCTGCCTGAGCGCCACCCAACGTTCCCGGCCCTTGCGCGGGAAAAGCTTGCGGCCCTTGTGCTGGCTGTCGAGGTACTCGCAGATCACCGGCGAGTCGAAGAGGTCCATGCCCTTGACCGACAGTGCCGGTATCTTGCCGATGGGATTGTGCTTGTCGACATCGGCATTGGGCGCCACCGGCGTCAGCGCGACGTTCACCATCTCCATCTTCTTGTCGAGGCCGGTGAGCAGCGCCATCGCCCGCACCTTGCGGGCGTAGGGAGACGAGGGCGAGTAGTAGAGCTTCATCTTGGCCATGATGGGTCTCCTGTCTTCCGGCGGCGTCAGGCGTCAGCCATTTGGGGAATGTCGACGTCGTTCAGGCGCACCTTGCGCGCGGTGTCGATGAGCTGCTGCCAGGTGGTGGCATCGATCGGCACGCCGTTCTTCTCGCGATCGACGCGCCGCGCACGCTCGGGTTCGCCCGGCGTCAGCACCTCGGGCACGCCCGGCTGCGGCTTGGCCGACTTCACCCACGTGATGAAGTTCTCGACCTCGTCCTCGAAGAATTCCGTCCCGCCCATCGAGGCAGGGTCGATGATGATCGACAGCATGTTGTTGATGATGTCGGTGCCTTCCTTGATGGTGCGCGGTGAATGCGTCTTGCCGCCGGTCAGCGCACCGGCCAGCAGGTCGCAGATCACGGCGAGGCCGCCGCCCTTGTGCAGGCCGAACGGCAGGATGGCGCCGTAGGGCGCGTTGTACAGGACGCCGGGATCGGTGCTGGCGTTGCCGGCGGCATCGATCAGCAGGCCGGGCTCCATCTGGATCTTCTTGTTGTTGGCGACGCGGACCTTGCCCGCCGCCACCTGGCTGGTGGCGAAGTCGAGCACGATCGGCTCCTTGCCCTTGCGCGGCACCGCCGTGCAGTAGGGATTGGTCGTGAAGCGCGCCTCGGCGCCGCCGAACGGCGCCACCAGCGACTTGTGGCCATGCACGTTCACCCAATGCGTGCTCACCATGCCGGCCCGCGCGCACTGCTCGCCCCAATGGCCGATGCGTCCGATGTGGTGTGCATTGGTCAGACCGACGACGCAGACGCCGTTCTTCTTGGCCCGCTCGATGCCGATATCCATCGCTTCCTTGGCGACGACCTGGCCATAACCGGCGCCGCCGTCGATCACGATCACCGCACCGTTGTCGCGCGAGATCTTTGCGTGATGGTTGCGCACGCAGGCGCCTGTGCCGGTGTTCTGGATGTAGTGCGGCATCATGCCGACGCCGTGGCTATCGTGGCCGAACAGGTTGGCGAGGACGAGGTGATCGGCGACGAGCTTCGCCTCCTGCTCCGAGCTGCCGTCGGCCCGGCAAATCGCCATCGTGAACGTGTGCAGGCGGTCCGGTTTGATCCTGACCTCGCCCACCGCACCCTGGCCATCCGCCATGCCGCTTCTCCCCTTGATTTACGCTTTCGGCGCGCAAGGTTCCGCGTCGGTCCCGTCCTGTCAACGACGAAGCGACGGGCGTCTGCAGAGGACATGAACCATGCCCTGATTTCGCCCTCATGACGGGGCAAGCCGTTGCTCCCCGGCGATGGCCCGATGCGTGCCCGCCGTGGTACTGAAGATAAAGACCCTACGACGTCATCGGGATCCGGCAACCGCATGCGATTTTCTGCCCGCTTCGCCTGGTCCAGTCTTGCAGGGCTCGCGCTTCTGTTCGCGGCCGCCGTGGCACTCGCCCAGTCGGCGCCGCTGCAGCGGCCGTTCTCGCAGCTGATCGACCTGTGGACCCTCCAGCTCGACCGCATTGCCGCGCGTGCCGACCTGCCCAGTCTCCTGCCGACCGAGATCGATACGCTGCGCGAGCAGGCCAGCGACGTGCGCGCGGAGGCCATCGCCGCCGCAGCCTTTGCCCGCAACGATCTCGCCGATACCAAGAAGCTGCTGGCGCCGCTCGAGATCAAGTCGGGACCCGACGCCCCGCCTGAGTCGGATGCCGTGAAGGCCGAGCGCCAGCGCATGACGGAGCAGGCAACCGCCAGCGAAGGTCGCGTCAAACAGGGCGAAGTGGTGATTGCCCGCGCCGACCAGCTCCTCGAACGCCTGACGAAACGGCGCAGCGAGGTGGTGTTGCAGACGTTGCTCCATCGTGATGCCCCGCCTCTGTCGCGCGAGGTCCTGACAAGGCTCGGCCCTGAACTCGCCGCTTCGGTGCGGTCGCTGTCGTCCGCCCTGGCGGCTTGGAGCGGCAACGGCATCGTGGCGTTGGGATCGGACGGCCACAGCCTCGTCTTGCTCACGATCTGGGCCGCCGTCACCATCGGCCTGTGGTGGATCGGCCGCGAGCTGCGCCGCCGGTTCGGCCACAGCCACGCCCACGAACCCGGCCACAGCGACCACACCATTGCCGTCGCCATCGACGGCCTCGGGCTGGTCCTGGTGCCAATCCTGGCCGTCTGGCTGATCGGCAAGCTGCTGCTGGCGAGCTTGCCGCCGCCGCCCATCGACAGTTTGGTGCCGGAGTTGGTCTCCCGTGTCGTCATGCTGCTGCTGGTGTTGGGCATGACCTCCGCGGCGCTCTCGCCCAGCCGGCCGGAGTGGCGGGTACTGCCCTTTACCGACGACAGTGCGCGACGGCTCTCGTACTC
>Ga0194051_1000120_pt1 | contig 41904 bp, 35 predicted proteins | sample SepL2320m_MetaG_FD_161275 | JGI IMG/M metagenome (GOLD analysis project Ga0194051, IMG submission 161275) | Anoxic zone freshwater microbial communities from boreal shield lake in IISD Experimental Lakes Area, Ontario, Canada - Sep2016-L239-20m | ecosystem: Environmental > Aquatic > Freshwater >... | reverse complement strand
CAGCGCGAGGCGTGCGTTCACGAGCCTCGTTCACTGTGAGAGGACGGCCGTTGATTTCAAAGCCGTTTAAGGCCGTGATTGCCGCCTGAAGACCTTCATTGGTCTCCATCTCAACAAAACCAAAGCCACGTGAACGACCGGTCTCGCGATCGGAAATCACTTCGGCAGCCCGCACGGCACCGTGCGGAGAAAACATCGCCTCCAAATCGGAGGACGTGGTGGACCAGGGGAGGTTCCCCACGTAAATCTTCCCAGACATAAAAACAACCTCTATAGAATCAGGAGCTGGATTAGCGAAACAAAAATCGACTCTATCGACCATCGCTGGACGCACAAAACCGCAACTCCCGAACGGACTGGAGTGCAGACGAAAGTCAGTCGTACAATTCATCTTTTATCATCTTCCGAGACGGGCCACAACACCTCCGGAGATAAACGCCCGACTGGAGGCCTGCCGTATGGGAAAAAATCAAATTTTCGAGCCTTTGGCTCTGTTTTGGCCTAATCGGGCGGGGCGGAGAATGCCGGGACGGTATTTCAGCTTCTGCGTTAACTGGAGATCGTGCCGTTCTGATAAGTCGTGAAACCGGCCTGTTGCCGTGCGGCTCTCGAGAGTCAAACACGCCGTGTATCTTCTACTTGTGAAGAACTCGCGGGCCGTCGGTGCGGTAGGATCCAACGCCCCCTTGTGTCCGCTGACCGTGCCACCAATTGAGATTTATTTTTTCCGAATCAGAAGGCCCGTGTAGTCGGTGCACCAAGTGCCTTCGCCAAGAAAACGCTCCTCGCCCCGAGGGCTTTTTTCCCGCGCTCCTCCTCCGACAAAGTAGCCTTCTTCATGCGGCGATTCTGTCGGCTTGGCAAATGGTGAAATCGATTCGGGATTGCCCGCACGATCGATGGCGTTGCCTTGAAAATGCTTGCGCTCAAGAGCCGGACGACCCATGTGTGCCCGCAGCAGTTCGAAAATAATGAGTGCACCGCCGGCGATGCCGTAGAGCAAGCCGCAACGACTGCTTCCTCCGGGTACTTGTGACTCAGCCGCCCATTCGACCCCATAGGCAGCGACGGCCAACAGTGAAATGATCGAGACGGCAATGATCCAACGACGATCCTTAGGCCACGTTTTGCCGCCGATAATCAAAACCACCTTCGAGTTAAGACGTTCATAAAAATTGCCCAGAATCACTCGAACAATGCTACAAACTTTTCCCAGTACGGGCCAATCCAGTGGGGATGTCAGGCGATGATGGACCGAATGACGCGGGCTTCTTCGACACCGGTCAGCTTTTGATCGAGGCCTTGAAAGAGATAGGTCAACTCTTCGTGGTCAATGCCCAGCAGGTGCAGGATCGTGGCGTGCAGATCGCGAATCGGCACTAGGTTTTCCACGGCCTTGAATCCAAAGTCATCGGTGGCACCGTACACGGTGCCACCACGGATTCCACCGCCGGCCATCCAGATAGAAAATCCGTACGGACTGTGATCGCGTCCGTCGGCTCCTTCTGATGTGGGCGTACGGCCAAACTCTCCGCCCCAGAGAATAAGCGTTGAATCGAGCAAGCCTCGGGCCTTCAAATCTGCCAGCAGTCCGGCGATGGGCCGATCGGTCTGCAGCGCGTTGATTCGATGCTGCCCGTCGTTATTGCCGTGGGTATCCCAGCCCGTATTTCCTCCGCCGTGATAGAGCTGCACAAATCGCACCCCACGCTCGATGAGCCTGCGAGCGATCAGACATTGACTTCCGAACGAGTGAGTCTCGTTGCGATCAAGGCCGTACAGCCTGTGAGTGGCGGCCGACTCCCGGGCGATGTCAATTGCCTCCGGCGCCGAGGTCTGCATACGAAAAGCCAGTTCATAGGCCGCGATGCGGGCCGACAGTCGGGAGTCCTCGGCGCGGGTTGCCGCATGCTCGTGGTTGAGCAACTGCGCAAAGTCGAGCAGTGCCCTTGTATCCAACTGTGCCGCTGTAGCGGGCTTATTCAAATGCAGGATCGGAGTGCCCGCCGATCGCAGTTCTGTCGACTGATACGCGGCGGGCAGGAAGCCCGTTCCATAGGTCATTGGTCCAGCCTTGAGGGGGCCGTCGCGCATAACGACATACCCCGGCAGGTCTTCAGCCTCCGTGCCAAGGCCGTAGGTGCACCATGAGCCGAGGCTCGGACGGCCCATCTGTCGGTTTCCAGAATGCATCAGATAGAGGGCAGGGGAGTGATTAAATTCATTGTGGTGGCAACTGCGGACCACCGCCATCTGATCGGCATGAGCCGACAATTCCGGAAACAGATCTGAGATCTCGATTCCCGAATCGCCGCAGCGATGAAACGTCCGGCGACTCGCTAGCACTTTGGCAGTGGCAGTTTTTGTAAACTCAAGGTCGAGATTCCCATAGCTGGACGGCAGGGTCTGGCCCGCATATTTTTTCAGGAGGGGTTTTGGATCAAAAGTATCCAGTTGGCTCGGGCCGCCGTGCATGAACAGAGAAATCACCGCTCGAGTCTTGGGGGGGTGATCTGGCTGTTTTGCCGCCAGTGGATTCTGGGCCGCGTCGGCCGCGCGTTGCATGAGATCAAGCATCGCCAGACTCCCAAACCCCAGTCCGGCTTGGGCCAGTAATTCTCGGCGGGAGAGCAGCGAATGGAATGGCGAAGGCATGGCGATTCTCGCTCGGTAGGGCAGTGGGCCTAAATTCATCAGTCGATGTGGACAAACTCGTTGGTATTCATCAGGGACAAGCAGAGCTCTTTCCACGCTGCCGCGTCGGCACTTTCGGCTGGAAAGATGGCAGCAGAACCAGCCGTTCCGCTGGCTTTCAGAGTTTCGATTCGCTGATCCAGAAAGCGTGTGGCAGCAAGGCGTTCGTCGTTGCGGATAGGACGGGCAAATGCCAGTAACCAAGCTCGCTCGACTCGGGCAGCGCGGTTGCTTGGTTCATCGTTGCAAAGCCGCTGGTGCATCGCGGCGGCCTGCTCCACGACAAAGTCGCTGTTGAGCAGGGAGAGAGCCTGCGCAGCAACGGTCGTATTTTGTCGCGTTGGGCAACTGACGCCAGAGCCCGGCTGGTCGAAGGCTTCCAGCAGCGGCATCCTGAACGAACGACGGTTGAGCATGTACACGCAACGGCGATTTTGTATAGCGGTGGCCTTCCATTTATTTTCCCGGGGCTTGCCGCCGATGTCGTAAAGACCCTGCAATTCTTCATCGCTCAAGGGTGGCACAAAAGGCTCGTCGGTGGGCTCTCGTTCGAGCCGTCCAGATGCTTCCAAAAGGTGATCCCAGACCGCTTCGGCCTCCATGCGGCGGCGGGAATAGCCTGCCAGCCAAAGATTGTCTGGGTCTTGCCTGATGGCTTTAGGATCGCGGTCACTTGTTTGCCGATAGGTGCTCGAGAGCATGATGGCGCGATGCATTCGCTTTAGGCTCCAGCCGTGGTCTACCAAGTCGGCAGCGAGCCAGTCGAGTAACTCTGGATGAGACGGAGCCGAGCCTTGGGTACCAAAGTCGTTGGGGGTGGTGACGAGTCCTTGGCCAAAATGCCACTGCCAGATTCGATTGGCGATCACACGGGCGGTGAGCGGATTGTCTGGCGAGGTGATCCACTTTGCTAAGGCAGTCCGACGCGGCTGGGCCGGGCCATCCTTGTCAGACAAGAGCGGGCCGCCACCTGGCAGGAATGCCGGTATTCCCGGGGGAATCAGTTGGGCCGGTTGGTTGAGTTCACCTCGTCTGAGCAAGTGAACAGGCGTCGGCGTGGAGGCTGGCCTGAGACCGCGAAAATGAGATGTTTCACCGTTTACCCAGCCGACTTTGCCAGTCTTGCGATTGAATGTTTCGGAGCCGGCAAAAATGGCCTCAAGGCCGAAGTAGTCGGTTTGACTGATCGGATCATATTTGTGCTGATGGCAGTTGGCGCACCCGACGCTCAGCCCGAGCATGGCCTCGCTAAGCGTGACAACTTGGTCGTTGCGTCGAACGTATTCCAGTTTTTCAGGAAAAGCATCGAAGGCATTGGGCCACTGACCTAGGGTCCAGACGGCTACCGCGTCAGCCATGGCCTCGGCCTGCTCCGGCCATAATTCGTCTCCAGCTACCTGTTCCTCAAGAAAGCGATCGAAGGGTTTATCTGCGTTGAAAGCCCCGATGCAGTAGTTGCGGTAGCGCCACGCTTGCTCGTAGAGAATGTCGGTGTCGTAGCCGCCGGAATCGGAGTAGCGAACCACATCGAGCCAGTGACGAGCCCAGCGCTCGCCGTAGTGGGGCGAGGCCAGCAAGCGATCAATCAGTTCTTCATAGGCTTGCGGCCGCTTATCAGCAGCAAAGTCTGCAATTTCTTTGGGCGATGGGGTCAGGCCGAGCAGATCGAATGTGACTCGCCGCAACAGCGTGACGCGATCGGCCTCTGGGCAAGGACTTAAGTGCTCAGTCTTCAGACGCGCCATGATGTAGCGGTCGATGGGCATTGAGCCCCAGGACGAATTTTTATAGAGAGGATCTACGGCGGGGAGAGAGGGCAACGAGAGAGGCAGAAACGACCAATGTATTTTTGCTTCCCTTGTCCGCGGATCGGTATCTTCAGCTGCCGCCGGCCAGACGGCACCCTGATCGATCCAGTTTCGAAGCAAGCCGATCTGTTCTGGCGAAAGAGCCTCGCCATTCAGCGGCATTGCGGGTTTGGTCGCGCCCGTCACGCGAAGAATCAGGGCACTTCCCGCACTGTCTCCAGCGATCAGGGCTGGGCCATGATCCCCGCCAGCCATTGCCGTGCTTCGCTTTCCAAGCGACAGGCCGCCTCGTTCTTTTCCAAGGCCGTGGCAGGCGTAGCAGTGGCCCACAAAGAGAGGCTGAATATCGCGGACAAAATCAATGGTCGGATCGGCGGCGTGAACGGGATGGAGAAGCTGACTCAAAACTGCCACCAAGAGCCAAGCAATAAAAAAAAAGTCACGAGTCTTTTTTCGGAAGTCCATAGTCGGCGTGGGAGCCAAGGAGTGGTGCACTGGGCGATCGGAATGATTCCCGCCCCCATTTATCTTTTATACTAAAGACGAGGCTGGCATTTGTAACGCTCGCGAACGGTAGAGGAAGTCGATGATGTTGCCTTCGTGGGGCTGAAGCCAATCCAGTTTAGTCGTCGAAATCGGCCCCAGATTGAGTCGATCAATGTCAAGGGAGTCGCTGAGGGACGACTGAAACTCTGGATCGTTTGTGATCGCCGTACACACGAGGGTCGGGCCAATCTTTTCCAACATCTTATCTTGTGGGCACTCAACAACGCTGACAAACGGAAACATATACTCGGCTCGGGCGATCTCCGGCTCAGGCGACTTGCAGTGAGCAACCACCGGCCGCAACCAACCGCACCGCTCACCCTCGACAAAGCGATCGCCAAACGAGGCCGTGGCATGCGTCACGCCAGTGGCTTTGAGGCCGCTTTCAATCTGACTCCAGATAGACTTGGCAGCTCCCGGCACGGTGAATGCGGCGAGCATGGCCCCCGGATCATCTGGCGGCTTGACATCGATCGGCCCCAATCGCTCGGCGAGCGCCGCCGCGATCTCTCGGGTGTGGCGGCTGGCAAAGACTGCCGACGTGTTGATGCAGCCGCGACCGCTATTGGCAGTCACACTTTCCACGATCACATCCAGCGAGTCTTCCCACGCATCGACGCAGTCATCCCCGAAAATGATTTTAGAAAAACCAGGCCCGTGCACCTGCACGTTCGGATTGCCGCGATACTGCTCGACCGTTTTGGCACTGCCGAAGATCATGCTGCGGCGACAGGTGGCCAAAATCGCAGCGCCTACATCGGTTGTACCGGGATAGAGTCCGATGGCCTCCGGCGGAATCCCCGCTTCGATCATGGCCGCTGCCATGCGATAGGGTGTCCACGGTTCCTGCCCGCCTGGCTTCATGACAAGCCCCACGCCCAGCGCGATGACAGGCAGCCATAGCGTGTGCACTCCGGGTGAGTTGCTCGGCAAAACAAGACCTAACACAGGCGACTGTGCCTGATAGCTGACAATCACACCGCGGTGTTCGCGGCCGTGGCCCTGCCAGAGAATCTCGGAGGGTAAGCCACGCGACAATGCGTCGAGCATGCGATCCATATTGGAAAGCACAAACAGATTTTTTTGCATGTTGGCGCGGCACAGCGACTCGGGCAGGCCGGTGGTCGCCGACTGCTGCCGTACAAAATCGTCGGCCGTTTGCTTGCTATCACCGACTGTCAGCGTGCCTTGAGCGTAAAGATTACCAGCCGTTTGTAATCGCTTGACAATCTCTTCGGGATCGATTGACACGATCGCCTGCCGAGCGGCACGCGAATATTTTTGGAGATCGCGACCGAGCATCGCACCGCCCACCTGACTCAACTCTGCCACTGGCTCACCGCTGAGAAAGTGCACAAGTGTCGTCCGTTCAAGTGACTCGTAGGGTTTTCCAAAACGCAAAACAGGCAGGTGCATAGGAGGCTCTCGTTAGCAGGGAAACGTGATGACGAAAAAATACGGGGTCAGGAATTTCTGGCTCTGTACAAGAATTAGTAGACGCCAACAGTCGTGGCCGTAGCCAGCTTATGAAACGGCCGAACGCCACTGATGCCGTCCCATGGATACTTTTGATAGGGCAGCTCTCGTTCTCCTTCATCACGTTCGAGGAATCCGGGTACGAAAGTCTCGTACGTGAGCGTCGTGAGCTTGACGCGGCCGGTACCGCCGTAGGGCACCATCGAATTGGTATCGGTAAAGTCCACCACCTCGATCACCGCGCGAGGCTGCGGGGCGTAGTACGCAATCGTGTAGCCATCGGCCGGCACCACGGGCCGCGATGCCGCCAAGCCCATCAGCGTGTTGCCGTAGGTTGGCGTCATGTAAGCGCCGTCGAGCAACTCTTCTACGGCAAACCGCGTCCACTGCGGCGTAAACTCTGTGCCGCCAGAAAAAATACCGGTTATTCCTGACTGGCGAATCGTCGTGCCCTTTTTCTCAAGCGACAAGGCGAGTGCTTCCAGCAGCTTGGGCGTTGTGAACAGACAACGAATGTCGTGGCCAGCCTCGAGGATTGTGATTGCCTGGTCAATGCAGTGCTGCTTATAGGCTTCGAGGTGTTCCATCCAACCTTTTTGAATCAACTTGATCACCCAGCGAGGATCAAGGTCTATGCAAAATGAAATCCCGCCGCGGTATTGAGCGAGGTGCTCAATGGAGAGCCGCAGCCGACGCGGGCCAGAAGGTCCCAGCATCAGCCAGTTTGCTCCCCGTGGAAAATATTGATCCGGTAACGAATCACTAAACTCCTCGTAGTCGGTGCGAAAGTCCTGCATGTTGACCCGCGACTTGGGCACGCCTGTCGTGCCGCCTGTTTCAAAAACATAGGCGGGCTTGTCGGCAAATCCCTGAGGCACCCAGCGCCGCACAGGCCCCCCTCTCAGCCACTCATCTTCAAAGGGAGGAAACTTTTTCAGATCCTCGTAGTTTTTGATGGCTGTCAACGGATCAAAGGGCAGAGACTTGGCGTACTCCAGCCAAAAAGGGCAACCGGTGGAGGGATGGAAGTGCCATGCCATGATGTCAACAGTGTGGGCATCAAGTTGCTCGCGGGCTCGGGCAATCGCACTCGGATCGGCGACAGCAAAAATAGGCTTTGCAATCGCAGTCGCGATTGACTCGGCGGCCGGCGGATCGGAGGGCATGAAGCAAAGTTTTCTAGAAAGGTTTTTGAAAGGAGGGGAAATTACGATGGCGTTTCGGTGGCTGGCGGTTGGCTACCGAGTTGGGCAAAGAGTTGCAACACGCCGTTGAAGTGGGCGAGGCGGGGGCCGTGGCGGTCGATAAATTCACCGAGAGCGTACTCACTATCGACAAAATCTTCGGCATTCTCGATGGCATCTCGGGCAATGCTGCCCAGAAATTCCGTGTGCACTCCTGCTAGCGACTCGGCCGCTTGTCGGCACGAGTTGGCAAGCTCTGGATTGGTCTCTTTCCAAGCCTTGAGTTCAGCAGTCCGCTGCCTGGCCTGCAGAGAGACTTGATTGACCAACTCCGCGAGCAGTTCGCAGGAGCGGTGTTGCAGAACGACCAGATCTCGCAACAGCAGATTGGTTTGCGAGGTTTGATCGGCTGGAACGGTCATCCCTGCAGAGCCGTGTGGGGCAACCGTGCCAGATGAGATGTCAATTTGCGTAAAGACCGCCGGGATTTCATTCATAAACTCACTCGTTGATACAAGACGTCAGGCAAGACTTCTCTATCCTAGGCAGAAAGGCCAGGAGTTTCCACGCCGCAGAGATTTCCGTCCATTTTTTCTTCGTGGCCGTCAAAGTTCTCCCAGTGTGATGTTTGCGGTTCTGGCCAGGCATGCCGCGATAGTGGCTCAGGGCTGGGCTCAAGTGTTTTGGCGACAAAGCCCGATGGAGGGTTGGTTGGGCGGGCAGCGTAGCCAGCGATTGAGCCCAGCCAAGAGTGACCCTTTTTGGAGCCATTGCAGCGTATGGAGCGACTCACCGGCGAACTGCCAGAAGGCCTAGCATTTGGGTTTTTGACCGCTATCGATTCGCCGTCGCACGGCCTCTTCGGCGGCTATCTTGTGGTCGATCTGACCGGTCGGCCTTTGGAGTTCCACTGCACAGCTCCCATCAAAGTTTCGCGGGCCCAACAGATCCTTTACGGCTCCACGCTCCAGAATCATTTGCATGGCCAACAGATCGGCGCGTGCCTGTTGGCCGAGAGCACGCTCAAGCCGCAGATCGTGCTCACCGATTTAGAATCGATGCTGCATGTGCGATTGCACACAAAGCTGCCTGTGGCGCTGGTCAGGCGTCCGGAAGCAACAGCCAGCGGAAACGATTTTACGGTCGGTCACAATCGCATCGGTTCAACCACAACCGACGCTTACCAAGAGACGATGCTGCACGAAAAACTGTCAGTCTTGGTGGCCTCGGTGGACCTCTGCGAACCGTTTGAACGCATTCGTGCTGCGATTGACGAAGCGCAGCGACACTCGATGTGAAGTGAACCTAACACAGTGGCAGAACGTCTAGCGATGGACGGCCTGGCGGGGCCCGAACGGGATCGCCGAGAAGGAGCAAGGGCATGGATGAGGTTGGGAAAAAAAATCCATCAGAGACGAAACCGCTTCATGCACCAGTGGATGGCCCCAGCGGTCGGCTCCTACGATCGTGGCAGAGGGCCGAATTTATTTTACCGGTGGTGCGGCCACTTCCCCGGATTGATCCCGTTATCGCAAAACCTTGGGCACTGCACATTCCGATCGACCCTGCGCGTCCGAGCGTTCTAAAAGTGCCACTTTTGGAAGACCGCTTAAAAGTCAGCCGTTTTTTCTTCCAGCAAACTCTCTATGCCCCGAGCTTGCACAAGCCACCTGCCAGCGTCACTCGCCCGGCTGCTGTGCCACTGGTGGTCATGGCTGGGGCAGTGACTGTAGAGGTAAATCAACCCACTTCACCGGCTCAGCCTGCGGCCGTCAAGCAGACACGGATCGCGCCTCCGGGCGATGTCGTAAAACTCTCGGAGCGTTTCTTCTTTCTCCTCCAGCCCGATCTTGAAACGCTGCTGCACACCAGCAATCTGGACTTTCCCCGCCAGCCGTTCCCGTTTCAATTTGACGGCATGGCATTCCTCACGCCCCGGCACGGAGCAATCCTTGCCGACGAGATGGGCCTTGGCAAATCGATGCAGGCCATTTCGTCACTGCGTCTGCTGCTGAGATCGGGCGCAGCCAGACGAGTGCTTGTCGTCTGTCCCAAGGGGCTCGTCTCCAACTGGGTGCGAGAGTTGGCCGACTGGGCCCCGGAACTCCTCGTTGCCGTTGTCGAAGGGGATCCGCAGCGGCGGCGGTGGCAGTGGTCGCTGGCCGATGTGCCGGTGAAAATCGCCAACTACGAAGTTGTGGTCCGGGATCGTGACCTTATGGCTGAACTGGGACAGTCGTTTGACCTGGTCGTTCTGGATGAAGCCCAGCGGATAAAAAATCGCTCCAGCCACACCAGTCAGGCGGTGCGGGCTCTTAAGCGCAAACGCAGTTGGGCTCTCACGGGCACGCCGGTAGAAAACAGCGCCGAGGATTTGATCGGGATCTTTGAGTTTGTTGCACCTGGACACCTCAACGATCAAATGTCGCCACGAGCGATGGGCGCAGCGGCCGTCGACCATGTTCTGCGGCGTACAAAAGACCGCGTACTCAAAGACCTTCCGCCACGGATGAATCGCGACGAGCGGATCGAACTCACGGGTGAGCAGCGGGAAACGTACCGCCGCGCTGAGGAAGATGGTGTGCTCAGGCTCTCCAGTCTGGGTAAAGAAGCGACGATCCAGCATGTCTTTGAACTGGTGTTGCGTCTCAAGCAAATCTGTAACTTTGATACAGCCACCGGTGAGAGCGCAAAGCTTGAGTGCCTCGAAGCTGAACTCGATGAGATTCATGCCAGCGGTCGCAAGTCACTCGTTTTTAGTCAATGGGTCGAAACCCTCGGCCGCTTGCGGAGTAAACTTTCCCGGTTTGGAGCGATTGAATACCACGGAGGCATGTCGACAGCGGCCCGCGACGCCACCATTGAAAAATTTAAAACTGATCCTAGGCACTCTGTCCTGCTGCTTTCGTACGGGGCCGGATCGGTCGGCTTAAACCTGCAGTTCTCGCAGTATGTTTTTTTGTTTGATCGGTGGTGGAATCCAGCTGTTGAAGATCAGGCAATCAACCGCGCCCACAGGATTGGTGCTGTGGGTGCTGTCACCGTGACACGGTTTCTTTCTGTCGACACAATTGAAGAACGCATCGATGAAGTGTTGCGGTGCAAGCGCGACCTCTCCGATGCCATTCTCTCGCAGGCTGAGGCCACGCCCAGCAGTGGCTTGACGCAAGAAGATATCTTCGCGCTTTTCAAGCTCAAGCCTCCGCGGCTCACGCAGCCCGCGATTGAAAAAGCGGCCTAGATTTTACACGCGTTGCGGGTGGATGCGGGGCTGCGGGCCTAAGGCTACGCGGTTGATAGCCGCCAGAAAGGCTTTTGCGGAGGCTTCCAATGAGTCTGTGGAAACACCCCGGCCGCGGTGGATTTGTCGGCATTGATCACCATCAATCGTTTCCAATTCGACAGTCACCTCGGCCTGGGCATCCTTGCCGACGGTGACGGCTTGGACGCGGAAGTCACGGCAAACGGTCGTGACCCCCGTGAGCTTCTCAAGGGCCAGAAAAATCCCATCAATCGGGCCGTCGCCAGCGTTCACTTCAACTGATTTTTCTTCGCCACCCTGCAACACTCGCAGTGTCACCAGAGGCGCTTGACCACTGGCGCAGTTGACGCGGTAAGCCACAAACGAAAACCGTTCAGGAAGGTCAGCAAATTGATCCTCACAGAGCGCCGCAATATCGCCATCGTAGATTTCCTTTTTACGATCAGCCAGGATTTTGAACCGCTCAAAGAGCGTCTGTAATCGTTCTGCCGTGAGGTTGTATCCCAAAGCCAAGGCGCGATCGGCTAGGGCTGCGCGGCCACTGTGCTTGCCGAGAACCAGATCGGTGCGCTCAAGCCCCACATCCTCCGGACGCATGATCTCGTAGGTGCGGCGTTCCTTCAGCATGCCGTCCTGATGGATGCCAGCTTCGTGGGCAAAGGCGTTGCGACCCACGATCGCCTTGTTGCGAGGCACTTGAATACCGGTGATGTTAGCGACGATCCGACTGGTGGGAACGAGCTTTTGCGTAACAATCCGCGTCTCGCAGTGGTAATGATCGGAGCGAGTTCGCATTGCCATCACGACTTCCTCGAGCGAACAGTTGCCAGCTCTCTCTCCCAGACCATTCATGGTGCATTCAATCTGCCCGGCCCCGGCCTCAACCGCGGCCAGACTATTAGCCACAGCCAATCCTAAGTCGTCGTGGCAATGCACGCTGATTACGGCGCGGTCAATGCCGCGCACCCGCTCCTTGAGGCTGGCGATGACAGCGTGCATTTGCATCGGCGTGGCGTAGCCGACGGTGTCTGGAATGTTGACCGTCGTTGCACCGGCATCGATCACCGCCTCAACCACGCGGCACAAAAAATCAATTTCTGTGCGAGCGGCATCTTCGGGAGAAAATTCCACATCGCCGCAAAGATTCCTTGCCTGCCGCACGCCGGCCACCGCTCGGGCCACAACCTCGTCTTGGTTCATTCGTAGTTTGAACTCGCGATGGATTGAACTGGTTGCCAGAAAGACATGGATCCTGGGTTGCTGTGCATGCTTGAGCGCCTCCCACGCGCGTTCAATGTCGGCGTCGTTGCAGCGGGCTAAGCCACAGATAATGGCTCCCGTCACGGCGTTTGAAATCTCGCGCACGCTTAGAAAATCGCCGGGAGATGCGATTGGAAAACCAGCCTCTATGATGTCTACTCCAAGGGCTGCCAGGGCCTGCGCGACTTCCATCTTTTCAGTCAGATTCATGCTCGCACCGGGCGACTGTTCGCCATCGCGGAGCGTTGTGTCAAAAATACGGATCGTGCGAGGTGATTTCATAACGGTAGTCGAATCGTTCGTGTCGGTAGGTGAAGGGGCGGCCAAGAGCAGGGAACAGACCACATGGATCGTAACCGCAACGGCCGTGCAATGGCATCGAGCGACGTCTTTTGAGGCTATCCAAGTAGCCTTTTAGACTCCAGGCTGTGTAGACTGTTCGGTGGCCTAGATTCGGCTTTTCGGTGCGTTTAGCATCAACGGTTGGCAGTGGCGATACCCCAGAGACTCTGTTTAAATGGTAACTATTCTTTCGCCCAAAACCACCGCGGCAGAGGCTCGGCCATTACCGCCGGGATCTCAGGTGAATAGGCCAAAGCCCCACTCGTTGACGGCCATGAGCGAGGTAGGCGATTCAAAGCTTGCCCGCCGCCTTGCGGGGGCCAGCTTTTTAATTATTGGAGCTGCAGCCTGGTGGTGGCTGGCAACCCATCATTTTGGAACTCTCGATCACGCCGATCTCATCCCCGCGGTTCCCATCCCAAGCGCGGCCAGTGAAGCAGCACTGACCAGCGGTACCAGGGACGTGGTCGCTCTTCTTGCCACCTCGCAGGCCGCTGCCGAAATCGGTCTGGCGACTGTTGAAATGCGGCCCCTTCGGGATCATATCACTGTACCAGGCCGACTCGATTATGATGCTCGCTGTCGGCTCGACTACGCTTCGCCTGTCGATGGAATTGTCTCAAAAGTGTTTGTCGATGTGCGGCAAAAAGTCGCCAAGGGAGATTCTCTGGCCGAGGTGTCAAGCCCCGAGGTTGGTAGTGCTCGAGACGATGTGCGAAAGCGAGAAGATACTCGCGAGATTGAAAAGAAGGCAGCAGCCTGGACGCTGACGATTGCGGAGAATGTCAATGAACTGCTCGCCATGTTGTCCAGCCATCCGCCACTTGAAAAAGTTGAGCAGCAATTTGAGAGCCGCATTCTAGGAGCGTATCGCGAAAAGATTCTCAGTGGTTATTCGCGACTGCTCTATGTTGAAAAGGTGAATGCCAGCACCCAGCAACTCAGTGAGGGCGGCGTGCTTTCGGGCCGCATCGTTGAAGAACGCATCAGCAATCTGGAGGTTGCCAAGGCCAACTTTATTGCGGCCTGCGAGGAGGCCAAGTTTCTTACCCAACAGGAGAGGGATCGTGCTCAGGCTGCGCTGGAGCAGGCCGATCGACTGGTACGGATCGCTCAGGAAAACCTGCGAATGCTCGTGGGCAGCCGCCTAGGCGACGAAGCGGAAGTGATCGCGGTGGGAGCAGAACTCCCGCCAGACAGCCCGAGCGATGTCTACGCGATCAGTTCGCTGATCCTGCGGACACCTTTTGATGGATTGGTCGAAGATGTTTTTGTCGTGCGGGGCGAACGCGTGCAGGCTGGCGACAAACTTTTTGTGGTCGCTGACACAGCCACCCTTTGGGTGCGGGCACAGATTCATGAACGCCAGTGGACTGACGTTGAGGTCTCGGAGGGGCAGTCGGTGCGGGTGACTGTTCCAGGGGCTGGAGTGCATCAGTCCATGGCCCGCATCAACCATGTCGGCGCCGTTGTCGAGGCCGATTCGCGGAGCGTCTCGCTGGTAGCCGAACTCGATAACGACGATGCCCACTACAAGCCCGGAATGTTTGTTTGGGTTGACCTTCCGCAAGGAGAGATTCGCGAGGCGTTGTCTGTGCCAACTTCAGCCGTCATGCGTCACGAGTCCAAGGCGTTTGTTTTTGTTGCTGAGGGAGAGGACCGATTTCGCCGCCACAACATTCGGGCGGGAATCAGCAGCGGCGACTATGTCGAGGTGCAAAGCGGACTGAAAGAAGGACAAAAAGTGGTGAGTGAAGGAGCCTTTATTCTCAAGAGCGAACTGCTCCTCGAAGGAAATCAGGATGAAAGCGGAAGCCCACGTTCCGCTCCGGTCCAAGCGGATTCCAAAGCGCAATCCAAAGTGCAATCCATTGACCAACTGCAATCTCTGCCACCTCATCCCCTGCCACCGAACGGTTGAAAGTCGAGTTGGCTGATGCTTTCAGGTGTCATTGAGTGGTCGCTGGCCAATCGTGTGATAGTGCTAGCGCTGTTTGTGCTGATGGGCATCGGCGGCCTCTTTGCTGCCACGCAGATTCCCGTTGATGCCGTTCCGGATCTAGTCAATATCCAAGTGCAAGTCGTGACTGAGGCAGGCACCCTCTCGCCGCTCGAGGTGGAACGCTACATCACCTACCCGGTTGAATTGGCTGTGAGCGGCCTGCCTGACGTGGAAGAAATTCGCAGCGTGTCCCGGTTTGGTATTTCTTTGGTGACGATCGTATTTCGTGAAGGAACAGATATTTTCCGCGCCCGTCAACTCATTTCCGAACGGCTGCCTGAGGCAAAAAGCAGAATGGCATTGGGCCACGGTGATCCGCAACTCGGCACGCTCAGCACGGCGCTCGGTGAGATTTTGCAGTTTGAAGTGAAGGGCTCAGGTCGCAGTTTGATGGACTTGCGCAGCCTCCTGGAATGGGATATTGCGCCCCTCATGCGAGAAGTCTCAGGAGTGACCGACATCAACAGCCACGGCGGCTATGCCAAGAGTTACTCCGTATTGGTTGATCCTGACAGGATTGCTTCTCAGGGCATATCGTTGGGCGAGGTGCTTGCGGCACTCGAACGCAACAACGCCAGTACGGGCGGTGGCTACTTTGTCAAAAATGGAGAGCAGCGATTTATTCGCGGTCAGGCACTGTTAGGAAGCGTTACTGAAATTGAGCAAGTCGTTGTTCGCAGCCCGCCGGGTGGAGTGCCGGTGCTCATTCGCAATATTGGCGAAGTCACGATTGCGCCTCTGGTGCGGCAGGGGGCGGCAACGCGGGATGGCCGTGGGGAGGTTGTCACCGGCATGGTGATGATGATCCGCGGTGAGAATAGCCGCCGTGTCGTCGAGGCAGCCAAGCAAAAACTGGAGGCCATCCGGGCCACGCTGCCGCCGGGTGTCGAATTGGAGATTCTTTACGACCGTTCTGAATTGATCGCCCGCACGCTCGATACGGTACTTCACAATCTGGCTGAAGGCGGACTGTTGGTCGTGGGCGTGCTGCTGGTGCTGCTCGGAAATGTGCGGGCCGGATTGATCGTCTCACTGGCAATTCCGCTGTCGATGCTGTTTGCCGCTAATTTAATGTGGGCCACGGGCATTTCCGCCAGCCTGATGAGTTTGGGCGCCATCGACTTTGGCCTTGTGGTCGATAGCTCAGTGATCATGGTGGAAAACTGCGTGCGGCGACTCGGAACAGCTCAGCCATCGGAATCAAAACTCAAGATCGTGCGCGATGCGGCGATTGAGGTTCGCGGGCCGACGATGTTTGGCGAACTGATTATTGCGATCGTCTATTTACCGATTTTGTTTTTAGAGGGCACCGAAGGCAAGCTCTTTCGGCCGATGGCTTTGACAGTGCTGTTTGCCTTAGCCGGATCACTTGTCATTTCGCTGACGCTGATGCCTGTGCTAGCGGCAACAGTGCTCTCTCGGGAACATGAACACGAACCGCTTTTGATGCGAATCTTTCAGCGGCTGTACCAACCGTTGGCCCGCTTGGCCGTCTACCATCCGGTGATTGTCTCTGTGTGCGCAATCGGACTCGTGGCGGCCAGCGTACCGGTGGCCTTTCATCTGGGCGCGGAGTTTATGCCCCGACTCGATGAGGGTGACGTCCTGATTGAGGTGAACCGACTGCCAAGTGCCACGCTCGAAGACTCTGTGCCGCTGACAACGCGGATCGAAACATACCTCAAGGCATTTCCGGAAGTGCGCACCGTTTTTTGTAAGACCGGACGGCCGGAGATCGCCAACGACATCATGGGCGTGCAGCAAACCGATGTCTGGGTGATGCTGAAGCCCCCCAGCCAGTGGCCCGCCCAGATCTCTCACGATCAACTCGTCGAACGCATGTCGGCAACGCTTTCTGCTGGCGTGCCGGGGGCCACTTTTAGTTACAGCCAGCCAATTGAAATGCGAGTCGACGAACTGGTAGCTGGCGTGAAGGCCGACGTTGCAGTGCTCATCTACGGCGACGATCTCGATCGGCTGGGAAGTTTGGGTAAAGAGATCGAGGGCGTGCTGCGCGGTTTACCTGGTGCGGTTGATGTGCGCGCTGATTGGCAGGCCAATGTGCCGACCATGCGAATTGATGCTCGGCCTGATCAGCTCGCACGACACGCGATCGATGGGATTGAAGTGATGCGCACTGTATCGGCAATGGGTGGGATCCAGACAGGCCTTGTCTTCGAGGGACGGCCACGATTTCCGCTGGTGGTAAAGTTTCCCAAAGATTGGCGAGAGAACGAAAACCTTGTGCCACAAATTCCAGTTGGCTCGGTGGGTGGCCGGCCAGTGCCGCTGGGTGAATTGGCCGACATTCGTATGGAGGAAAGCCCGCCGTCGATCGAGCATGAAAACTCGCGGCGACGCATGTATGTTTCCGCTAACGTCCGGGGCCGCGACATGGCCAGCTTTGTGCAAGACGCCAAGCGGGCCATCGCTGAACAGGTACAATTACCGGTTGGTTATTCGATTGGCTGGGGTGGCGATTTTGAAAACCTGCTCTCTGCCAGTCGCCGGTTGGCGATGATCACTCCGGTCGTGTTGGGATTGATTGCAATGCTGCTCTACACAAGTTTTCAATCATTTCGATTGGCCGCACTGATCTTTTTTGCCGTGCCGGTGGCAGCCTCCGGAGGTATTGCGGCATTGGCCCTGCGGGGCATGCCTTTTTCAATTGCCGCGGGCGTTGGGTTTGTTGCGCTGTTTGGCGTGGCAGTGCTCAACGGCTTAGTGTGGGTGGCCGGGGCTGAGCACGCCCGACAAAGCGGCCTCTCGGCTCGCGAGGCGGCGATTGTCACGGCCCAAATGCGCATTCGCCCGGTGCTGATGACGGCGATGGTAGCGAGTTTGGGTTTTCTGCCGATGGCGCTAGCCACCAGCGCCGGAGCCGAGATTCAGCGGCCACTTGCGACGGTTGTGATCGGTGGTCTGATCACCGCTACGCTGCTGACGGCATTTGTCGTGCCAGCAATTTATCCCTGGTTTGCCCCGTTATCCAAAAAGCCACTCGGCCAGCCAAGCCCGTAAACGATCTCAAAAAAAAGCCTATCCGTCTCGAACTCTAGCCCCAGACATACCTCCCATGACGCTCCGAGAATTTCAGTCGTTGATTCGAAAAATGTATCACGAGAAAGACGCTGCTCGAGGCGTCGAGGGCACATTCATGTGGCTCTCGGAGGAAATTGGAGAACTTGCCACCGCCCTACGCAGTGGCACGCACGAAGAGCAGTCGCTCGAATTTGCCGATGTGCTGGCATGGCTAGTGACGATTGCCAATGTAGTGGATGTTGATTTGGAAGCAGCGGTGGCAAAAAAATATGGTGGAGGCTGTCCCGGCTGTGGAGCGCTTGCCTGCACCTGCCCCGATGCGGAGAAGCCATGAAAGGCCAAGGATCACGACGGTGGTGTACGGCACTGAGCCTGCTCACAATGGTTTTTCTTGTAGGTATCAGCCTGACGAACGGTTGGGTTGCGGGTGTGGCTCTCGCTGCCCATCCAGCCTTGAGCGGTGCCGAGTTGAGCATCGGTTTTAACGGTGTTTACCGCACCGGTTCCTGGACGCCGCTGGTGGTTACGGTTCCAGCAGTCAGGTCTGTCGATTCAAGCGACGAACAATCGGCAGCCAGCCCTTTGCTCTACGCGTGGGCTGAAGATCCAGACGGGCAGTATGTGCGTTCGCCGCCGACGCAGATCACTGTCGCCGCTGATGGCACTCACACCGCACATTTTTGTCTGCGTTTTGGTCGTCCAACGGCTCGTGTGCGTATCGAACAACCCCCTTACGAGCCTGTGTTGCACGCCCTTCCACCACCGATTGATTCGACACAACGGGTGATTCTTGTATTGGGTGATCTGCCCAGTGCGGAGCGAGCGGCCCGCTTGCTGTCGCGAGAGGATGGTTCCCGCCCTCGCGTAATCGCCATCACAAAGCCCGCCACTATTGTAGCGCCGCAGCGACTGCCACTGGGCCGCAGCCCACGCGACTTTGATGGGGCCGATGCGATCATTGTCTGCGGGCAGTCGGCGCAGTGGCTGGATGCCGACACGATCGCCGGCATCGACGGCTGGGCGCGTCGCGGTGGCCGACTTATTTTTTGTTCGGGAGCAAGTGCCCAGCAGATCGGACAGCAGATTGAAAAGACCCGGAAACTGCTGGCCGACTGGTTGCCCGGGCCGATTGCAAAAATGCTGCCGCTGCGACGGATGAGTGCGATTGAAACGTATGCGAGAGCCAGTCGACCACTTGAGAAAAATGCGACTGCCGGCTTGGAAGTGCCACTCCTGGCAAATGCCCGCACGCTGTTGGGATCGGTTGACGCCTATGAAGGCAGTTCGCCGGGAGACTTGCCGCTGGTTGTGCGCCGCGCGTACGGCTTCGGCACGCTTACATGGATCGGCATTGACATTGATCAGGGGGCGTTTCGCAATTGGCAGGGCACAGACACGCTGGTGGTTGAATTGCTTGGCGGTCGCTCGGAGGGCCGTCAGTCGGGCAGGGCAGGGGAGACCCTCCGCGGCAGGCTCGATCTGGCTGGGCAACTTCGCACGGCCGTGGATCAGTTTCCAAATCTGCAGGCTGTGCCATTTGAAATCATTGCCGGATTGGGGATCCTCTATGTCGCTGCGCTCTATCCGCTCGATTGGTGGCTCGTCTCACGAGGAGTGAAGCGGCCGTGGCTGGCATGGCTGACACTGCCAGGAATTGTGGCTGCTGCCTGCGGTGTCGCGTGGGGAACTGCTGAGTACTATAAAGGCAACCAGTGGCAGTCGTCTCGTGCCGACCTGCTCGACATTGATCTGACGCAGCGGCTTGTTCGGGGCATTTCCTATGCAGGGGTGTGGTCGCCTCTCAATGCGCTACTGGATGTTTCGGCCCAGCCGACGAACCTACCTGAGTTATCTGGTCTGGCCGATGTTGGTATCTCGTGGTACGGCACCGCTGGCCGAGGCATTGGTGCGACCGATGCGCCGCTCCCCCATCCGTCGCTCGCGACAACAGACTATACCTACGGCGCCTCGCTTGAAGCGATCGATTCGGTTCCTATTGCCGCGTCGTCGAGCCGGTTGTTTGAGGCCGAGTGGTCGGCCACTGCTGCTGCTGCCCCCCTCGCGGCCGCGCTCAGTCGCGATGCGCAAAGCACGCTGCGTGGATCGCTGACAAGCCAATTGCCCTTTCCACTGCACGAGTGCCTGTTGCTGCATGCTGGCTGGATCTACGACGTGGGGCTCTTAGAGCCAGGCGGCTGTTACCAGCCGGCACTGGGTCGCGGCCCCCGCTCGCTGGCCGGAGCATTGACGCGACGCACCGCCAATAAAGATCGTGATTTTTCGGTTCGCTGGGATACCGAGGATCGCGACATTGATCGCATCTTGGAAGTGGCTGGCTTTCATGCCGCTGCCGGTGGCAGTGCCTATACGTCGCTCGAGGCTGGCCGACTCGGTCGATTTGACCTTTCCGGCCTGCTTGAAATTGATCGCGCCGTACTCGTGGGAAAAGGACCCTCCGGCACCGCTTGGGCCATCGAATCACGGGCAAAAGAAAACGCTTTATCGAACGATTCATTATCAGCGGGCCGACAACAAAACCCATCTTTAGCACCGGCGATCACCGCTTCGCTTTGGCGGATAGTGATTCCGCTCGACAATAGAGCCGCGGCACCTTCAACTGAGGCAGCGAGCCACGAGCCCCATCTGCCGATGCGTCAACCGCCCAAGCGTAAAAACTTTTCCCATGATTGAAACAGTCGATCTGACTAAAAAATACGGCGACTTCTTTGCGCTCGAGTCGCTCGACTTGAAGCTTGAAAAAGGAGATCTGCTCGGCTTCATTGGCCCCAACGGAGCCGGCAAGACCACAACGATCCGGATTCTCTCGACGCTTTTAGCGCCGACCTGGGGCGAGGCCTATGTCTGCGGGTATTCGATCTACACCCATCCTCGCGACATCCGCCGCGCGATTGGCTACATGCCCGATATCTTTGGCGTGTACGACGACATGCGGGTGATTGAGTATCTGGAGTTTTTTGCCGCTGCCTATCGGATCAACGGAAGCCAACGGCGGCGAGTCGCAGAACGGTCTCTGGAGTTGGTCGATCTCACCGTCAAGCGAGACGAACTGGTGACGAGTCTCTCGCGGGGCATGACACAGCGACTCGGACTCGCCCGCGTGCTGCTCCATGATCCTCAGGTGCTCTTGCTCGACGAACCGGCCAGCGGTCTTGATCCACGGGCACGGATCGAAATGCGAGGGCTTCTCCGTCGCCTGCAAGGCTTGGGCAAAACAATTCTGGTGTCGAGTCATATTTTGCCGGAGTTGGCCGATATCTGTAACCGAGTCGGCATCATTGAATACGGTCGGCTTTTAGCCTGTGGCAATGTGCAAGACCTGCTGGCACAGGTGCGCGGCCGACTGGTCATTCGGCTACGGGTGGCGGGGCCAGTTACGCAGGCGGTTGAGACTCTCGAAAAATGTCAGGAAGCTGATCGAGTCACTGTGCGCAACGGAGAAATTCTCGTGGCGATTGCCGATGGCGTCAGCGACTATTCGCCGCTGGCATCGCGGCTGATCGCCGAAGGCCACCACCTCCTAAGCATGCAAGAGCAGGAAGTCAATCTGGAGACAGCCTTCCTCGAACTCACCAAAGGAGCCCTTGGTCGGCCAGCGGAGCCTGCGGGAGGCACCGCTGGCAAGTCGACGGCAACGCCGGTCGGAGAGTCGCTCGAGTGACAACGTGGATAATCACAGTGGAACGTTTCTAGATTTGCTTTGGGAAAGGATCTGTTATGACGCATGGAAATTGCTCGTTCGCTTGGACGTGTTCGATTCTGCAGATCGTGAATCGATCTGTCCCGGCGTTGCTCGCAGGAGTTGGCTCGCTGAGCCTCGTTTGGTCGCTGATTGCCGCCGAGCCAGAATTGATTGCACCGCCCATCCCCGCACAGACTCCACCGGCGGCGGCCAGCACAGAGACTCCGCCGGGGCTGGCCACGCCTGAAGGCGTGCTTGGGTATGCGATGGGTCTGAGGATCGGGGGCGCAATCGCAGCGGACCTCAAGGCCCAAAACACGCGCATCGATCCGGCGTCGCTGGCCCGCGGATTGTCTGACGCGATTGTGGGGGCCAAGCCATTGCACGAGAAGGATCTGCTGGCGCGGGCGCTCGCGGCATTTGAGGCCAGCATGCGCGAGCAGGAGAAGGAGCGTGGTCGACGAATGGAGGGCATCGCTCAAGTAAATCTTGTGAAGGCAACAGAGTTTCTAAAAATCAACGCAGCCAAGAAGGGGATCGTTTCATTGCCCAGTGGCCTGCAGTACGAAGTCCTCAAAGCGGGCGTTGGAGCACAGCCGAAGCTTGCCGATACCGTCTCCACTCGCTACCGGGGCACGCATCTCGACGGCACGGAATTCGACGGCACAGATCCCGCTGGTGAGCCGGCGACATTTCCTATACGAGGCGTTGTGCCGGGCTGGCAGGAGGCGTTACCGCTGATGAAAACTGGCTCCAAGTGGCGGCTCTATGTGCCACCTGATTTGGGCTACGGTGTCGAGGGGTCGCCGCCAGTGATTCAGCCCAATGAGGTGCTCGTGTTTGAAATTGAATTGTTGCAAGTCAATCCGGCTCATTGAGCGTGTGGCAAGCGTGACAAATATCGAGAGCGGTCGTTGGGAGAGTCTGGAGGCACGATGAAAGACAGCAGCATGAGCGGCACGCAAGCGATGAGTAGGCCGCTGCAGCGATTCTTGAGAGCGACGCTTTGCATGCTCTGCGGCATAGCTGTTTGGGCGGTTATGGCGGCGGCAGTTGCCGTTGGGCCGCAGCCAGATTCGCCGGAACAGGCCCGTGAACGGATGGTGCGGGAAGACATCGCCGCTGGCGGCGTTTGTGATCCTCGGGTTTTGGAGAGCATGCGCACGACGCTCAGGCATGAGTTTGTGCCAAGCTCGCAGCGTTCCCTAGCCTATTACGACATGGCGTTACCGATTGGCGAATCGCAGACAATCTCGGGGGCGTTTGTCGTTGCCTACATGACGGAAAAACTAGAGCCACAGCCGACCGACCGGGTTTTAGAAATCGGCACCGGCAGCGGTTACCAAGCCGCCGTGCTCTCCCCGTTGGTGGAGACGGTCTACTCCATTGAAATCAATCGACCTTTGGGTGAAAAAGCAGCCCGCACGCTCAACCGCCTCGGCTACCGCAATGTGATCACAAAGGTGAACGATGGATTTTTAGGCTGGCCAGAGCACGCGCCCTTTGACAAGATCATTGTCACCTGCTCGCCAGAAAATATTCCCAAGCCGCTGATCGAGCAACTTGCCGAAGGCGGCCGAATGATCATTCCTGTGGGTGAACGCTTTGAACAGACACTCGTTTTGCTCAGCAAGCGGAACGGTGAAATGATCAAGGAGTCACTTTTGCCAAGCCTGTTTGTGCCGATGACAGGTGCGGCCGAAGATGCTCGAAAGATACAGCCAGACGGCACGCACCCCGCCCTGCACAACGGTGGCTTTGAAGAGGTGCTGCCTGATTCGCAGATCCCCACCGCATGGTACTACGGCAGGCAGATGGAATTGGCCGAGGGCGATGATGCCCAGCAGGGCACCCGCTACCTACGACTAGAAAACAGCCAGCCGGGGCGACCGGCACAGGTCTTTCAAGGCTTTCCAATTGACGGAAAAATTATCGGCCGACTCAAGATTGAACTTTCTGCGCGAAGCGAAGGGATTCGTGAGGGCTTAACGGCCGACGCGGTGCCCGCGATCGTCGTACGTTTTTTTGATCAACAGCGCAGCCGTTCAGCGCAGGCTCACGTGGGCCCTTGGCGAGGCACATTTGCCTGGAAGCGAGTTGATGGCGTCGTGAGTGTGCCGAGTTGGGCTCGCGAGGCGATTCTTCAAATTGGAATGCTCGGAGCTACCGGCCGCTTTGAAGTGGACGATGTGCGAATCGATCCGATCGGGCGATAAACACAGCGAGGACAAAGCGTTCGGCCATGGAGCCAGACGTTTCGAAAAGGCCATTTCCGCGATTGAAAGGCCCGTGCACCAGCCGAAAAGCCACATTTTTAAGGTCCCAATGCCATCAAGCCGTAAACCCAACGCATTTTGCCTATTCTGCTTGATTTGCAAAATCCTCCAACTATCCTTGAGCCCTAAGCGGCTGTGCCTCTCTGAAATTGGTTCAGGGTTTTGCATTGCTCGACCTCAAAAAATGTTATGGGAGTTTGCCTGAGATGCTGGTTCATCGCTGCTGGTTCAAGATTGCAAAAATTGTCACAGTTCTAGCGGTCGCAGCGACAGCTTGCGACGCCCAGGCGGGTTGGAATCATCGCAACCGCGCTGCCGGTGGTTCGGCCGGTGGTTCGGCCGGTAGTTCCGGCGGCTCGTCCGGCGGCTCGTCCGGCGGTTCGTCCGGCGGTTCGTCCGGCGGTTCGTCCGGCGGCAGCTACAGCACGACGGCCTCCTACGGATCGGGCGGCAGTCACGGCTCTCGCCACGCCATGCGTGCGTCGCGTCAGGCAATGCACTCGAGCCACGGTTCGTCCGGTGGCAGCTCGGGTGGTTCGTCTGGTGGCAGCTCGGGCGGTTCTTACGGTGGCTATGCCTCACCAGCCTACAGCAGCGGCTACGCGCCGATGTCGGGCATGAGTTCCAGCATGCCTGTTGAGTCGTATCGCGTGATCAGCGATGTGCCGACGGCTACTGCCACGGAAGTGATTGATGCTCCCAAGGCAGTCGCACCTGCAACCACCGACGGCACCATGCTTGACATGCGGCTGCCGGCAGATGCGGCGATGTTGATCGTTGAATTACCGGCTCACGGCAGTATCTTTGTCAACGGGGTCAAGACATCGGCCACCGGCAGTGTGCGTCGCTTTGTCTCGCGTGGGCTTGTCGAAGGCAAGGACTACGAGTTTGTTGTGCGGATGATGGTCAAGCGTGACGGCGTGATCAGCGAAGAGACAAAGGTTGTCTCGCTGTCGGCCGGCAATCGTGCGGCTGTATCGTTCAACCCAACAGACGCAACTGCTGAGCTCCAGATCCCGGGAATTGATGCGGTGCGTAAGACGATCCTGACGCTCCATGTTCCCGCCGATGCAAAGGTTTGGCTGGCTGGCAACGAGACCGCTTCGACTGGTGAAACACGCCAGTTTGAAACGATGTCCCTCCGCGAGGGTCAGGCTTGGAAGGGCTACGAAATCCGTGTGGCTGCAATCGTGAACGGCCGCGAGGAAACAGTTTCAAAGGTCATCGACTTAATGGCTGGCGGAGTGGTAGAGTTCTCGCTCGATCCCACACAGCGCACGGCTTCGGCCGACGCATCGGTCGCCGTCCGCTAGAGCATCACTCATTTTGAAAAACAGACATTCCCGCGCGGCCAAAAGTGGCCGCGCGGGATTTTTTTCGGTGCAGCACTGGGCGGCGAAGAGATGCTAGAAGTGCGGTGGAATGAAAACGGGATTCGATGGTAGAGTAGGGGCAAAGCAGAGCCTTTCAACACCCACACCCTCGACGAGTTTGCGATGCCAACTGTCGCATCACACAGCACCCCTCCACGAGCGATGCCGTGGTCGATTGTTGCAAGAGCTGTTCTCTCGCTGGCACTGTGCCTCTATTTTTCCGCTGTAGTGCTTGCTCCTTTGGCCGGCCCTCCTCCGGCAAGTGAACTGGCAAACTGGTTGATCCAACCATTTCGACCATTCATCGGCGGGCTTTACTTGGGTCACGGCTATCGTTTTTTTGCCCCCGATCCCGGCCCGGGCCATTCGATTCGTTGGTCGATGCAACTCACTGACGGCAGTCCTTTAAACGGCGTTCTTCCCAATCCCACGAGCGACTGGCCGCGGTTGCTCTACCACCGCCGATTTATGGTTAGCGAAAAGATTGCAGCCTTTGTGCCGCTGTCCGACGCACCCGAGGCCATTCGCACGAAGGCCCGCCTAGATTGGCAACCATTGGTGAAGGGCGTGGCCGGGCATTTGCTCAAAAAGCACGGCGGCACGCAAATCACCTTGACGCTAGTGGAGCATTTCCTGCCGGCGCCAGAGGATGTCCTGCGTTCTCGACAGGAACCTGATCTGTTGACTCCGCTGGGCACCTACGCAATCGCCGCGGATAGATCGCCATGAGCCTGCCCCCACCGAACACCGGCAGCACGATCTGCGCAGAATTGATCAGCGGCCCATGGCCCCTGGAGAGTTCGCCCCTCGTAAGCCATTCTTGGGCCGCCTTGTGGCTCCATGCGTGGAATGCATTTTGGTTTGCACCCACCGATCCTCTGCCGCTGGGACTCGTGCGAATAGCAACGGGTCTTCTTTTGGCTTGGTCCAGCACAGTCTGGCTGCTCGATACAAGTGCGTTTTTTGGGACCGGCGGTTGGTTGCCCGCTGAAAATGTCTGGCGAATGAATGATCAGCCTTGGCAGTGGAGCTTGTACTTTCCTTTTTCCTCTGAGTCGGCTGTCTTCTGGGTGACGCTGATCACGCTTCTGGCGGCCGTACTGCTTACGATTGGTCTGGCCACTCCGTTGGCAGCCGTCGTGGCATTAGTGGGATTTATCAGCGCGTCCAATAGAGCGCCGCTGAATGTTTTTGGTTTTGATGATGTGCTCGGCATGCTACTCATCGGACTGGTCGTTGGTCCTGCTGGGGCAGCCTGTTCAGTCGACAGCCAACTCTGGCGGGGCAGGGGATGGCGGCTCTCGTCTGCCGCGACTCTTGCCATCCGTTTGATTCAAGTGCACCTCTGCGTGATCTATTTTTTTTCTGGTTGCGGTAAACTTTTGGGGGCCACGTGGTGGGAGGGGACGGCACTCTGGGGAGCAATTGCCAATCTGCAATACCGTACGCTCGACTTGATGTGGCTGGCCGGCCATCCGCTGGTCGTCAATGTTCTCACCCTGACCACGCTCTTCTGGGAAGTCTTGTATCCGGTGCTGATCTGGCCCAGACTCACGCGCCGGCTGGTGCTGGCCATGGCCGTGATGGTTCACATGGGAATCGGCCTTTCGATGGGGATGATGGAGTTTGGGCTTGTCATGCTGGTGGCGAACATGGCATTTATGCCGGCGAGTGTTTGCCGAAAGCTGCTTTGTTTGCCGGTTAAAGTTTATCCGGCCATCCCATAAAACTATTCTTTGGGTTTATGAAAGGTGCCGTTCAATGATTGACACATTAGCCGTCGTGGGAGCCACTGGAGCGGTGGGCAGAATCATCGTGGAATTGCTGCTCGCTCGGCAGTTCCCCGCCCGAAAGATCAAATTGCTGGCATCGCCACGCTCAGCCGGACAACTTATGGAGGTGGCTGGCTCGCAGTTTGATGTGGAGGTGTTGCGGCCGGAATCATTTGAAGGCGTCGACATCGCCATAGGTAGCACGCCAGACGAGGTGGCCGCTGAGTTTGTGCCATGGGCCGTTGAACGGGGCACTGTCGTTGTTGATGAAAGTGCGTTTTACCGTATGCATCCTGATGTGCCGCTGGTGATTCCAGAAGTCAATTTTCAAGCGATTGACACTCATAAAGGTGTCATCGCTAGCCCCAACTGCTCGACAACACAGATGGTCATGGTGCTCAAACCGCTGCACGATGCTGCTCGCGTCCGACGGGTGATCGTGAGCACTTATCAGGCTGTCAGTGGTGCGGGGCTTTCGGCGTTGCGTGAACTGGAGCAGGGGACTGCCGCATGGCTCGCCAGTGCAACCGAGCCGCGATCGATTTTTGCCCATCCGATTGCAGCCAATTTGATTCCGCAGATTGGCTCGGCTCGGCCCGACGGATCGACCAGCGAAGAACTCAAGATGGTGTTTGAAACACGCAAGATTCTTGGTGACGACACGATTGGTGTCTGTGCGACCTGCATTCGCGTGCCAGTTGCCAACAGCCACAGCGAGTCGATCCTGATTGAGACCGAACGCAAACTCACCGCAGCCGAGGCTCGCCGGCTGTTGGCTTTAGCGCCGGGTATTGTTGTTGAAGATGACCTGGCAACAGCGCGGTATCCGCTGCCACGGGCGTGCAGTGGCCGTGACGAAGTGTTTGTGGGCCGCATTCGTGAGGACGGATCGAGTCCGAATGGAATCGCACTGTGGTGCGTCTCGGATAATCTTCGTAAGGGGGCCGCCACCAACGCAGTGCAGATCGCCGAATATCTTGCCAAGCACGGAGTGCGTGTAAAACAGACGAGGGTAGGGGGCTTTCAAACGGTGTGGGTATGACGCGTACGATCAGCCTGACGCTGGCCTACGAAGGCACGCGTTATGCGGGATGGCAGGTGCAGCCCAAGCAGAAAACGGTGCAGGGGACCCTTGCCGCAGCGATCCACGGAATCAGCGGCGAAACAATTCTGCCGCAGGGTTCCAGTCGCACTGATTCAGGCGTCCATGCCCTTGGCCAGATCGCCTGCTTTACAACAACCAGCCGTCTGACTGCTGCTGTCTGGGTACGGGCACTCAATGCAACGCTGCCAAACGATATCGCTGTGCTCAATGGACGCGAGGTCGAAGCCACATTTGATGCCGTCCGCGACGCCGTTGGCAAGCGTTACCGCTACCGCATTCACGACGCCCCTTGGCGGCCAGTGCTGCAGCGACAACTCGTCTGGCGACGGAGATCGCGGCTGAATGTGCCAGCCATGCAAGCGGCTGCAGAAGTGCTTGTCGGTGAGCACGATTTTACCAGCTTTGAAACGACCCCCTCCACACGTCTCTCAAAGGTGCGCACCATTCATACCCTTGAGGTTTTCCGGCACTCGGGCTACGACGATGGTCCAGACGCCGAGGTCTGGGTTGAGGTCGATGGCAGCGGTTTTCTCTACAACATGGTCCGGATCATTGTCGGATCGCTGGTGATGGTGGGCGTCGGCAAGAAACCACCGGAGTGGCTCCGGGATGTTTTAGCGGCGCAGAGTCGGCTTGTCGCCGGACCAACAGCGCCGCCCGAAGGGCTTGTATTACTGTCGATTCAAATAAAATCCTGAGCAGCATTTGTCTGCGTGAGAGAAAGAGCTGATGGCAAAACTTCCAGAAAAACTCGGAAACCTCAAACTTGTCAACCAGATTGGCTCTGGGAGATACTGCCAGATCTGGGAGGCGATTGATGGCTCATCGCGACAGCGAGTCGCCATTAAAGTGGTGGTGCCTGAGTCGGCCAAGGATCCTGCCCAGCGAAAACTGCTGGAACACGAACTCAAGGTTGCCAAGTCGGTTGAGCATCCGACGATCATCCGCATCGATCGTTTTGTGGAAGAGTGCGGCCTGCCGCATCTGGTGATGGAACTCTATCCGCATCCAAATCTCAAGCGACACATAGCCAATGGCGTTGATGCACTCTCGCCACGCGTGCCCCGGATCGTTACGGAATTATCGCTGGCCCTCGATCACCTGCATGTCCGGGGCTGGGTGCACCGCGATGTGAAGCCCGACAATGTGCTGGTGGCCGCAGATGGTCAGGTGAAACTGATTGACCTCGCCATTACCGCACGGGCGCCGGGACTGCTGGGCCGATTGTTTGGCGGCAGCGGGCCGGTGCAGGGCTCGCCGAGTTACATGTCTCCCGAACAAATTCGTGGTCAGACAGTCGATGCGCGGGCCGACATTTATTCGCTGGGCTGTGTGATCTTCGAACTCCTGGCTGGCAAGCCACCATTCTCTGCTGGCAATTCCAACGATCTCCTCAACAAGCATATCTCAGCGACACCGCCCTCGATTGACTCGCTCAATCGCAATGCCACGACGAGCGTCTCCAAGTTGATTCGGCAGATGCTCGCCAAAAAGCCCGCCGACAGACCAGCCTCAATGCAGGAAGTCTTGAAGCAACTTAAATCGATCCGTTTTTTGGAGCGGGCCATCAGCGGGTAGCCTCACGCTCACGCCGGGCGTCTCTTGCGGTCTCCCCTGAAAGAGACGTTCCAAAGTCGATTGTCGTAGCCCGAGTAGTGCTTTGATAAGCGTGGTCTCAATTTAGAATTGACGCGGCCCCGGCTAACCGAGAACAATCAAGGATCGGAGTCGAGAAAGAGAACCGGTCTCATTTGAAGGTGCCACATGTCACGCGGTCTGCATCGATTGCCACTGGAAAAGATCATTTACGAGATTGAAGACCGGATTGCGGAACTTGAGAGTGCGCCGCTCGGCGCGCAGCAGCAGGAAGAACTGCGGCGGCTTAAACGCGCGATGGTCGATGCCCAAAGAAAAGTCTTCGGCAATCTGGATCCATGGCAGACGGTGGAGGTTGCCCGGCATCCCGATCGACCCAAGACCAGCGACTACCTTGGGCTGGTCTTTGACGAGTTTTTGGAACTTCACGGCGACAAGACTTTTGGGGATGATCCGGCCATGCTGACCGGTTTTGCCAAGCTCGATAATCACAAGGTGCTGGTTGTCGGTCATCAAAAGGGAAAAACCCTAGCCGAGCGGCAAGCCTGTCATTTTGGCTGCTCGCATCCCGAAGGCTACCGAAAGTCCATGGGCAAAATGCGTTTGGCGGCCAAGTATGGGTTGCCAGTAATTTGCCTGATCGATACGCCTGGAGCCTATCCAGGCGTGGGGGCCGAGGAACGCGGACAGGCGCAGGTGATCGCCGAGAGCATGTTTCTGATGGCGACGTTGCCTGTGCCAATCGTGTGCGTTGTCATTGGCGAAGGTGGGTCGGGTGGAGCGCTCGGAATTGGGCTCGGTGACCGGGTGGCAATTTTAGAGCACGCCTACTACAGCGTGATCAGTCCGGAAGGCTGTGCCGGCATTCTGTGGAAGAGCGCTGAATTTAAGGCCGAAGCCGCCAAGGCGCTGCGGATGCGGTCGCAAGACCTCAAGGAGTTTGGCGTGATCGACACCGTGATTGAGGAGCCGCCCGGCGGAGCTCATCGCGATCCTCGGCAGATGGCAACTCGGCTTAAGACGTTTCTCGCCCGTACGCTGCGGGAACTTGGCCAACAGAACCCCGAGGAATTGGTGGCTGCTCGGTATGCCAAGTTTCGTCGCATGGGCGTGTTCCTAGAAGAGACGGGGTGAGCGAGGTGTTCTTCAAAGAGCTTCTCGTATAAGCCTGCCGGCACATCGCCCCTCTACGAACCCTGTCGCCAACGTCCGATAATGTCTCTTATGTCCGGTTTTGTCAGAGGACAGGACTTTTGTTCGAGGCCTGTATTCTAACGGCAAAAGCCTTCCCTGCCCGATTGTTGTAGGCCCGCAACACACTGTGCGTTGACCCGTCTGCTAACGCGGAGCTAGAGGAGTTTGAGCCCCCACTGGAAACGCTTGTGGTGGCTCTTGGGGCAAAGCGGGAGGGGATGAAAAGGCGCTGCCTGTGGATCTAGCTGCCACCGGTGGCGTGATGGGCGGAGCCAAGGGTAAAGCCGGTGATTGTGCTGCCGGTGCGACTGGAAGAGTTCCCGTCTGATCTGCTCGTGGGCTAAACCAGGCAGACCCTTCCGGCAGTGAGCCGCCAGCTTGTTGGGCTGCGGTCCCCTGCTCTGTTCCTGCCCATGCGGCCGCTGACGAGACTCCGTTCCACATCGCCTGCAGTGGCGACGGCCCACCGGCAATGGCCCGTGGCTCCGCTGTGGAGGCCCCAGGAGCGCCCGCTGGTTTTTGCAACTCGGCTTCAAATTGTTTGACAAACGGGTCGACCGTGTCGTGAATATCTTTTGGCAGGTAGGTGTCGGCTCGCACGATCAATTCCGCAACCAGTCGCCCGCTTCTACTCGCTACGATCTGATCCCGATAAGTGGGTATCACCGTGACGCCAAAGAATGTCACTACGATGCACAAAAGCACGCCTTTGGCGATGCCCAGTAGAAGGCCCAGCTGGTGGTCAAAGGCCGACAGATGAATGGCGTTGATGGCCCGAGAAATGACGCGAAAGACAAGCCAGACCCCGATTGATGTCGCGGCGTAAAGGGCCAGCATCGCAGCGAGTCGATTCCATGGCGCCTGTTGTCCAAAAAAAGAAGACATCGGGGCCCCGTATCGAAACGCTACGAAGGAGCTCGCGAAGATGCCTGCAATCCAGGCGATTTGCCAGACAATGCCTTTGAAATAGCCGAGCACAGCAGCCCCGGCCAAAAGCCCAATCATGACCAAGTCATAGCCTTCAACAGACACGCGTGCCTCCCTTACACTTACAGCAGATTTATTCCGGGTCGCCAGCAGGGCTTTAAGGCCAACTCCAACACAAAATCGCAATTCACAGAAACCTCTACGCTGACGGCTCGGGAGTGTAGAGAGCCAAGGGCAGGCAGCGAAGAGCAATCGCCGCCTTTATCTGACGAGAGACAGGCAGCAAAGGTTTGACAGATCTTTTAAGCCGCTCGCTGCAGCTATCTTTTGTAGTCGATGCATGTTGCCCATTCGGCGCATTGTGTGACGTGGAGGGCGGCTCGATTTTTTGGAATTGAGTACCGAACAGGAGGTCTGGTGGGCTCAACTTTAAGGTTCTGGCAGTGCAGGGGGTAGCCGGGTTTCTTCGCTGACGATGTGACCACCAACCTGCCGAATAGAGCATGAAGAGCGTGGAACTGCTGTTTAAGGGGATTATTCGTGCCCGGATTTCGCGTGCACATCACAGGGTCATCGATCGTCGGCGCAAGCTACGCTGTCGCCGCGTATTTCGTTGGCGACATGCCGCCGATGACCTGCGCTCTGGCAGGAGGTATGTGTGCGGTGGCTGGCATGATGCCCGATCTCGATAGCGGGCCAGGGATTCCGATGCGCGAGAGCGTCGCGTTTGCCGCTGCTGTGGTCCCGATGATGATGATCCACAGGTTTCATCAGATCGGCCTACCGCTGGAGGCAATGATTCTACTGGGAGCGTCAATCTATTTGTCGATCCGATTTGGAGTGTCATGGATCTTAAAACACTACTCCATTCACCGCGGCATGTTTCATAGCATTCCCTCGATGGCCATTGCCGGCCAGATGACGTTCTTAGCCTTTAGCGCTGAGGATCCCTTACGGCGTTATTTTATCTCAAGCGCTGTTGTGCTGGGTTTCTTAACACATCTTATTCTCGATGAAATTTGGAGCGTCAGGCTAGGGATGTTTGGGCCCAAGTTTAAAAAATCATTTGGAACTGCCCTCAAGTTTCATGGCCCCACTCTCTGGCCAAATTTACTGACCTATGCGTTGGCTATCATTCTTGGAGCACTGGCTGCTAGCGATGCTGCCCTTACCGAACGCATGGCAGGCGTGCGACAACAGATGGAGCAGGCATCGCGATCGATCCAGACGATGCCAGCGCCCGGGTACTACCGCCGCTAGGACATACGCTAAGGCTTTGAACCATAGCCCTTGCTGCCAACGCCAAACAGAACGATCATGCATTTGTTCTCATTCTGCTCCGGTCGTTGCTCCTTGGCAGTTCCTCTCTGACACGAGGCTATTCATAAATCCCATGTTCGCTTTGGCTCTGCCCGCTGCCACAACACTCCTCAGCCTCTCATTCTACTTGGCGTTGATTGCAACCGCCGCACTGGCCGGGGGTTCGTCCATTGCGTTTCTCTCGCTGGGCCACCGCCAGATGCAGGTGTTGCTGTCGTTTACCGGCGGCATCATGCTCGGAGTGGGTCTGCTGCACTTGCTGCCCCATGCTTATTTGGAGCTGGATCGACAGATCGACACAACGATGCTCTGGGTGCTCGTTGGCTTCTTTGTCATGTTTCTTTTGGAACGGGCTTTTCACGCCCACTCTCACCATGCTGCAGATGGCAGTCACACCGGCCACGGCTGTGCCCACGATCATGGCGGGGATCGAGAGGCCACTGATAAAAATCCTTTGCAGCCACCCGCTGCCGACCAACTGTCACAAGCGCCATGGGCGTGGTGCGGTGCGTTTGCCGGATTGGCTCTGCATAGCTTGGCTGACGGGGCAGCATTGGCGGCCTCAGTGGGCGCCGACAGCGAGCACGGCGCAGGCCTCTGGGCGGGATTCGCCACATTTCTAGCCGTCGTTCTCCACAAGCCGTTCGACTCTGCCATCATTGCCACGCTCATGATTAACTCTGGCGCATCGGTCCGTCTGCGCAGGATCGTCAACGGCCTCTATGCGCTCGTCGTGCCGATTGGAGCGATTGCTTTTTTGGCCAGCCTGTCGCTGCTTGGGGAGAATCAAAGCATGATTCTCGGTACCGCCATGGCGCTGGCGGCTGGCGCATTTTTGTGCATCGCAGCAGCCGATCTCCTGCCCGAGGTCGAGTTTCATAGCCACGACCGCATTTTACTCACGGCCTCGCTGGCCTTAGGACTGGCACTGGCTTGGGGCATCGCTTTCATGGAGCGATCTTCACACGCCCACACGGCCCACGCTCATGGCCACCATGCTGACGACCTCTGAGCTCAACAGATTTAAGTCTCTTGCGGACGCATCAGCATTGAGTCGTCAGACATCCAAACCACGGTCGCGGCGGATTGTTCGCACATCCGCTAGCACTTCTTCAATCAGCGTATGTTGGCGGCGAAGATTTGGCAGCTGCGCTTGAAAACAATAGGCGATGGCTACCACTAACGAAATGCCGCCAATGAGATGCCATGTCACCCAGTCCTGCGTGCCTGGGCGGCCAGACGCCGGATCGGCCGCACCGCCCAGAACCACGATCAGCACAACGCCAAGCATGCCTAGTATCGCAAACGGAAATGCGGCCTGCTTGATTGTGCGACTGCGTTGGATGTAGCGGGCATCGAGGGCGTAGGTTTCAACCACCTCCCGGCACCAGCGGCCTGTGCCAATAAAATAAGTGACTGCCATGCTGTTGGCCAGCACAACCACTAGCGCCGACAAAACACCGGAGAGCCTGTGGACCGTGCCCCATCGCAGCACCTGCGGAGCGGTTTGTCCATGCAGATCGCCCAGCCAAAGTCCGAGCCCTGCGGTGGCTACAAGCAACGCCACCGCAAACAGTGCCACTTGAGAAAAAACGCGTTCCATGATGCCAAGAGACTCCGGTTGACCAAAGGGGATTTCTGTCAGGGCTGTCTACCGAAAGAACGAGCTTAAAAAGCCGCCGGGTGCGAGACTGCCCCTTTCGTTATAGGCTGGTCGTTCGTTCTGATGCCACTGCATCCACATGGTGCCTGCGATGGGAATCAAATCTCCGAATCGTCCGACGCTTGTACTGACCTGCGGCGATCCCGCTGGCATCGGGCCGGAGGTTGTCTTTGCCGCGTGGGCGGCCACGCAATCCCACGCCCGTGCCAAACTCCGCGTTGTGGCTGAAAGCGACATGCTGGCTGGCATTCTCTCCACACGCTTGGAACTGCCACCGCTGTCAATTGTGGAGGTCGCTCCCGACGACACTCGCGATTCTTCTCCCGAGACTCTGCTGGTGGTTTCGCCAGAGGCTGCAGATTTCCCGGCCCAGGCCGCCGTGCCCTCGCGTCCGACGCTTGTAAGGCAAGGCGTTATCAGTGCCGCCGGCGGCAAGAGCGCAGCACAATCGGTCGAGGCAGCGTTTGCGATGGTCCGCAGCGGCTTGGCGGAGGCGATCGTCACAGGTCCGCTGCACAAAGAGGCTCTGCACGCAGCGGGCTACGATGTGCCAGGCCATACTGAGCTTTTGGCCCGGGCGTGCGGATTGCCCGATAGTGCTGCCTCGATGATGCTCTGGCTAGGGGCTCAACCTGCGACAGGAACATCCCGCGTAGGGCATCTCAATCAGCCCGCCGGACTTGGCGTTGTCCACGCTACGCTTCACGAATCACTCGCTAGTGCCCTAGCGCATCTTTCCAGCGAAGGCATTCTGCAGGCAGGTCTGCGGCTAGACTCACTGCTGACGGCGATCTTGGGGAGGACTCCGCGGATTGCAGTCGCTGCCCTGAATCCGCACGGCGGCGAAGCGGGACTGTTTGGCGATGAAGAGACGCGTTTGATTGCCCCAGCCGTCGCACAACTGGCCGCCGCCGGAATCAATGTGAGCGGCCCCCTCCCTGCCGACACGCTTTTTCTGCGGGCCAGTCGCGGTGACTTCGACGGCATCGTAGCGCAGTACCACGATCAAGGCCACATTCCTATCAAACTCCTCGGCATGCATCGGGCTGTGAACATCACGCTTGGTCTGCCACTGGTGCGAACCAGCGTTGCTCATGGCACGGCGTTCGACATCGTGGGAAAGGGACTTGCCGATCCTAGCAGCATGCTGGCGGCCATCGATGTCGCTGTGCGACTGGTTGAGGCCGACTATGGCCGCAGGGGTAAGAGCTGATTGACGATTGTGTCGGTGCAGTCGATCAGTCCCTCGGTGGCTGGCTTGTAGACAAAGGCAGAAGCATCGACGGGCTCGCCTATGTGCACGTCGTAGAGTTCCAGCACAGCCACTGTCTCAAGCTTTGTGGCAGCGACAGGTCGCTTCCCTGGAATCGCCAGCCATTCGATGCGGAGCGGAAAGAGCTCGCGTTTGCTAATCGACAGCCGCATGCTGTACGGCATCCCATCGGGCAGTTCGGCAATTGCAATGCCCCCGGGACTACGAATGGCTTCGGCCTGCGCTGGGAGGATTCCAGCCAAGCCCTCCACATTCCATTGGCCCTGAATGTTCCATATGGCCAGATCATCGATCATCGTTGAATGGACGGTGCTAAAGCGAAACCATTCTCGCAGCAATGCAAGGACTCGTTGCACGCCGCCGAGGTAGGCAGACGTTGCGCTGGAATCAACGCCCGGCAGCTTTGCCAAGCAATCGCGCACGCGTCGCAGATCGACGCGCTCGACCTGTGGTGGGTTAGAGCCAGTTTTTCGGTAGGTCCAAAAAAAGAGCCCGTCACAGACTTCAAGTAATTCAAACTCTTCTGTGTCACTCTTGATCGCCGACTCATAACGAAATCGCTGGTCCTCGCCCAACCCCGACTGCACATACCGCCCAGATCCGACGAGCACGCGATCGCCCACGCGAACCCGTTGTCGGACGCGGGCCGAGAGCGATTGGGCCCGTGCCAGTCCAGCCAGCGTGGCCGCCACGATCCGCTCCGCCCTGCCCTGTTGCTCGGCTGCACTTTCAGGTTTTTCAGTTTCGTCATTCGGCGCCTGCAACCCGCTGTCCGGCGGTGTGTCCACGGCGGCAGCACCGGCCGGAACCGCGCTGTTGGATTCAGCCGCAGCCAAGACCGACTCGGGTTTTTGACGGTAGACGCTTTTTGAGTTTTCGGTTTGGCCAGAGGCGACTTCGGCCGTGCATCCTGCCAGCAAAGCAAGCAGGATCGCTGTCGCAGGCAGGCGTTTGCACAAGCTGAAAAGAGTAGGGGGTTTGTTGGTCGTCACGATTGGGAAGACTTTGAGGATTTTGCCAAAGAAAGAGGCGTTGATGGGTCGAAAGAACATGTGGTGGTTCGGGCGTTCGCGTTCGTGCCGCAGGTTTGTTTTATGCCTTGGCTACCTTTTGAGTCTACGAAATCAGGCTCGATCAGCCCAAGGCAGAAATGCGTCTTGTTTGAAGAGTTCCACCTGCAATGAAAAGGTCTGGAGGTGCTTTGATGCTCAAACGATGTCTACACAATTTTTTGGGACTCTCTCTGGCGGCAACGCTCACAGGATGCCACATCCCAGCCAATTCACCGCTGACAGGACTGGCACAGCTTCGGCCTATCGCCACCCCGCAGACCAATGTGCTTCCTCCCGCCACGATGCTCCAGCATCCTGGCCCCGGCGTGGAAGGCCCCGGCCCCGGCGTGATCATGCCTGCATCCTACGAACTCGCCATGGATGAGGCTGGTGCTGGTATCGAGGGCGAGGTCATGCCGATGATGCCGATGGCCCCCACCTCGCAGATTGGTTTTGTTGGTCCCGATGGCATGCAGGTGCAATGGGATGTTTCTATGGCCGGCGGCTTTGATTCCTCGCCACTGGTCACGCCCGGTCGTTACGACTTTCCGCAGGGCGCGATCTATCGGCTCAAGCTCACGGATATCGCAGGCCACGAAGGCGAGGAACTGTACCCCACGCTAGAAGTTGGTCCGGTGACCCCACGCACTGACGCCTACCTCGCTCACAACGCCATACCCTTCCAGCTCACAGCAGAAGATCTGGATCAAGTGACGACTGGTAATTTTGTCACAAAGGTTGTCTATCTCCCCGACGCCGAATATCAGGAACTATCCGTTGCCGGCGTAGAAACGCTCGTCAGCACGCGGCTGGATCCGGGCGTCGACCCAGTGGTTGAGGCCGACCGTCGCGGTGCGATACTCGCCATTATCCGGATTGGCAACAAGGATTTGGAATCAGCCGTCGATGGTGCAAACGCTCTGGCGAGCGGCGGCTCCACGCCCATCGGTGTGGCTGGCCCACTCGGGATGCCGTGCGGTGGCAATCCGTCTCAACTCCCACCAGCCTTTATTGCCGGAATGACAGCTCCGGAATATGGAATGCCGATCACAGGCACGCCGATCGGTCTGCCCGGCCCGCCGCACATTCCGCTCGGCGTGCCCGCCGGACTCCGCAAGCACACGATTACCAACCATACAAAGACGCACATCCCGCCCCCCTCGCAAGAACTCAAGCTCCATGTGCAGCAAAGCCCCGGCCTGAGTTATCCAAAGCCAGCCCACCGGGCCTACATCTCGGAGCGTTCGACTGTGCCGCACATCCACCTCAAACAGCCACACGACGACAAGACGCGGTTTGTCGACAACGGCGGCCCGGATCCAGATTCGATGGGTGAGTGCCCGCCTGAGCCGTGCGAGTGAGAAACAGTTAGGAACCCATATGAATCCAGGTGTGTAAATCGGTGAATCACAAGCGGCTCTTAACAGTGGAGCGGTGAGCGATACAAGGGTCGGTGCTCTAAAGCCAGACGGAGTGAAGAACAAATCCCATCATGCACAGGAGCACTCGAGAAACTATTCGGACAGGGACCGTGCTGCGGGTCGCACGCGGACTGCTGGCAGCCGCCGGCTTCGCCTTGGTAACTTCGTCGGGCTGGGCCCGCGAGGATGTCGAGTCGAGAGCGGTGGAAAAAAAAGCCAGCATGGCAGTGCCGGGAGCGATTGGCGTTTCGCGGCGCCCGCAGTACGGTCCCTGTCCGGAGTTAGAGTTGTCAGGTGCAGCCCAGCATGAGATCCAGCCGGTGGAGATCAGTGGCCCAGACGGTATGGAAGTGGCGATTGAAACAGCTGCAGGCTGGTCGCCTCTCAAAGCCGCTCCTTTGCGGATTGGGCTTGTTGTAGGGCGGCCCTATCGACTGCGCTTGGGCGGTACGGCAATTGAGGATGGCCAAGAGCTTTTCCCATCCATCTGCGTATGTGCCAAGCTGGCGACCCCCGCTGGCACGGCGTGGCGTTTTCCGGTCGAGATTCAGATCGATCCATCTGATATCAGCGAGGCGATCAACGGCGGACATGTACAACGCGTGATCTACGCGCCGCACGATTGCGGCCGCCCCGACATTATGCCAGCGAGCTGGTTTGATGCGAGTCCTGGTGACGATTGTTTTGAAGTGGCTGCCACGCTAGGAGATCCCCTGGCGGAGATATTGATTGGCAACCGCCTACCTGCCCCGGGAGTCGTGCCATGAAGAACGCTCGCAGTGACAGGCAGCGTTCACGCTGGTTGCGAGCCGTCGTGATCATAACCGCCGCGATCATTCTGGCCTCCTGCCGGTCGCTGACAACGCCTTTGTCGTTGCCCGCGGTGAGCTTACTACCGGCTGCGATGGGGCCGAATCGAGTCGACGAGATCGCCGTTCAAGTCGTTGGCTGCGAACAGCCCTGCCCTCCCCTGCTTCGCCAGCCTCTCCATTCACAGACATCTGGCCGGCCAGTACTCTGTCGGCCGTTGCTTCAAGACAACCAGCCGTGCCGTAGCTGTCAGCCCACTGATGGCAGTGCGTGCCAATCGGCCACCGGTATGCTGCTCGCAAGAGAGATCCCGGTCGCCGGGCCGTATCTGGTCTGCGATGGCGGCGACTGCCTGGCATTGGCCCAGCCAACCGGAGCATCAGGCCTTAAAAATTTGCATGCCGGCGATACAGTGGCCCGTTACCACGCCGACGATTTTGGCCCCGATGTCCACGATGTAAAGGTGGCAATATCCAATCGCGCGTGCGTTTACGCGCCGCGGTTTGCATCTGTCCGTCACATCACCCGGCCGCACGAGGAGGCAGCACCCGTCGGCATCAAAGGTCTGTCGCTCGACACGGTCACGGAGCTTGGAGTCCGCCGCCAGCCTGTCTGGGGCAGCACGCAGCGGATCGCGCCTGAAGCCGCGAGAAAGGCTTTGCCTGGGGTAGCGATTGAAGAGCGACTTTCTCCAATGGCGGTCGATCAAAATGCCTTTCCGAAGGAGGCATCGGGAGACAATCGAGCTGTCGCTCGCGTGGCCGACGAACGGCCTATGCTTACAAAGCGCAAGCAATCGCCGCTGCTGCAAGTTGGTTTTGAAGTGCCTATGGCGTGGACCTGCGTGCGAGGTGCGCAGGTCATTGTGATGGGCCGCACTGCTGAAGTGATTGCCGCTGATCGTGGCACGGCCACGCTGCGAATCGAGGAGCAGGGTCGCGCTGAATTGACGCTCTGCAAACAGGTCGGCAGCGATACGGCCCGGATCGGAGAGGAACTCGATTTTACAATCTATCTCCTCAATTCAGGGGATCGGCCGCTGCGGGATGTGGTGCTTGTCGATGCCCTGCCCGCCCGGCTGGAATTGATTCCCCAGAGCGCTGCAGCGAACCTATCGGCGGAATTCTCCACGGAAAAAGGCGACGACGGATCAGTTGTGCTGAAGTGGCGATTTGAATCCCCACTGGCCGCTGGCGAGGGGGGATTCGTGCGATTTCGCACACTCGTCCACTAGTCGGTTGATCCGAGGATTCAACCGTCTTTTGAGCACTCTTTGCTGACGGGGCCGCTGCGGGTAGTCTATCGACATTCGTCGGATGCCCTTTTCCCGCTCATCAAAGAGCCTAGTTCAGCGAGGCAGCTATGTTGTTACTGACCCTGAGTGTCCGAGCCACCCCTTCTCTGCGGCTCGTGCCGCTGTCGTTGGGACTCATAGCAATCATCGGTCTCACTCTGCCCTCCCTAGCATGGGCGCAGCCGGCCGCTCCAGCAGAGGTTCCAGCCGCTGGGGAGCCACCCGCAGGCAAGATGCCAAAGGTGCCGCCGCTCCCCAACGGCACGCCAGAAGAATTGATGGCGTTCATCGCAGAGCTCAAGCAAAATAACCCCCGGCCATCCTCTCGAGAAGAAATGATGGTTTACATGCGGGATGTGGCTGGCGTGTCGGTGCAGGCCGCCAATGCAATCCTGGGCCAAGTCAAGCCAGACAACAAACTGTATGACGAGGCTTGCAAGCTCAAGCTTGAAAGCCTGATGATGCTGGGGCGATTTGGCGACGAAAAGGCTGCTGCCGAGATGGCAACATTTGCCAAGACGCTCGTCAACAGTCCCTCTCCCGAATTGGCCAAGGAGGGTAGTCGGCTGGTGCTCGTGTCGGAAGCGCAGCAGATTTTTTCAAGCGGTAACCTAGACGGCGGCCCTGGCCTGATTCAAAAGACGGCCGCAATGCTGACAGCCGATCCCAATGATGCTCAGACCGCTGGCCTAGCGATGCAATTGGCTGGCGCTTTTGAGCAGATGCCGGGAGGCGAAAAGATTGCCCAAGGCGCGTATCAGGCATTCGGGCCGATTCTCGCAACAAGTACCAATAAACGCGTGCAGGCCATGGGCGACAGTTTTGCTGGTGTGCTGCGCAGGCTCTCGCTCCCCGGCCATCCGATGGAGATCACCGGCACGCTGCTCAGCGGGGCCCCGTTTGATGCAAAATCTTTGACTGGCAAAGTGGTGCTCGTTGATTTTTGGGCCACGTGGTGTGGGCCGTGCGTGGCTGAAATACCCAATGTTCTCGCGGCCTATGAGAAGTACCACGCCAAGGGATTCGAGGTGGTGGGCATCAGCCTTGACGAGGATCGAGAAACCCTGCAAAAGTTCGTTACCGAGCAAAAAATTCCTTGGCCGATCCTGTATGAAAAGCCCGCCGGGGAAGGCTGGCGTCATCCGCTCTCGACCTTTTACGGTATCAGCGGTATCCCGACGGTGATTCTTATTGGCCGCGACGGCAATGTCATCACGCTCAATGCCCGTGGTGAAAAACTTGGCGAGCAACTGGCGATTCTCTTCAAAGAAGCAGGCTAGGACGATGATCTCCCGGCGGGCTCGGGCCTTCGATTCATCCGGCATCCGCAAGGTTTTCGATCTGGCTGCCAGACTCGACGACCCGATCAATCTTTCGATCGGCCAGCCCGACTTTTCCATGCCGGCAGAAGCGCAAATGGCGGCCAAAACCGCCACCGATGCTGGCAAAAATGGCTACACGCCTACCCAAGGCATTGCCCCCCTACTCTCGCGTTTACAAGAGCAGGTACGC
>Ga0194051_1000119_pt1 | contig 42126 bp, 36 predicted proteins | sample SepL2320m_MetaG_FD_161275 | JGI IMG/M metagenome (GOLD analysis project Ga0194051, IMG submission 161275) | Anoxic zone freshwater microbial communities from boreal shield lake in IISD Experimental Lakes Area, Ontario, Canada - Sep2016-L239-20m | ecosystem: Environmental > Aquatic > Freshwater >... | reverse complement strand
CTTGTCCTCGGCTGGTTCGCCCAGAAGCAGCTCGTCCGCGGCCTCACCTTCGGAGCAGTGAAGTAACATGGGCAGAATTTCGCTTAAGCACGTCCGCAAGGCCTTCGGCGATGCCGTCATCATCCCCGGAGCCGACCTCGAAATCGAGCACGGCGAGTTCGTCGTTTTCGTCGGCCCCTCTGGTTGCGGCAAGTCCACGCTGCTGCGCCTGATCGCGGGGCTGGAAGACCTGACCTCCGGCCAGATTCTCATCGACGGTGAGGACGTCTCGGACGTACCGCCAGCCAAGCGTGGGCTGGCCATGGTGTTCCAGTCATACGCGCTCTACCCGCACATGAGTGTGCGCAACAACATCGCCTTCGGCCTCAAGATGGCGGGCGAGCCGCAGGAGCAGATTGACGACAAGGTGGCCAAGGCCGCGGCGACGCTCAACCTCACTGAGTATCTGGATCGGAAGCCCCGCCAGCTGTCCGGCGGCCAGCGCCAGCGCGTCGCCATCGGCCGGGCCATCGTCCGGGATCCCAAGTGCTTCCTGTTCGATGAGCCCCTATCAAATCTCGATGCCGCACTGCGCGTCAATATGCGCGTGTTCATCATGCAGCTCCATCAGCAGCTCGATGCCACCATGATCTATGTGACGCATGACCAGGTGGAAGCCATGACCATGGCCGACCGCATCGTGGTCCTGAACAAGGGGGTGATCGAGCAGGTGGGATCGCCGCTCGATCTCTACAACAAGCCGAATTCCGTCTTCGTCGCGGGCTTCATCGGATCGCCGAAGATGAACCTCATCTCCGGCGCCCTTGCCGCAAAGCACAACGCCACAACCATCGGCATCCGGCCCGAACACATCGCACTCTTGGTCGCAGGCGGCGACGTGCAAGGCACGATCGTCCTCACTGAGCATCTGGGGTCCGATTCCTTCCTGCATGTCGATGCCGGCGAGGCGGGCCGCCTCACGGTGCGTGCCCCGGGGGACTATATGGGCAAGCCGGGCGATGCCGTGTCGCTCTCCTTCGACAACGCCCGTATCCATCGTTTTGATTCCCAGGGAAAGGTTCTGGTCTGATGCGTCTTCAGGGTAAAACAGCCATCATCACGGGCGGTGCGCGTGGCATCGGTGCGGCGATCGCCGAAGGCTATGCGCGAGAGGGCGCGCGCGTCTGCGTGGCCGACCTCAACTTTACGGAGGCCGATGCGCTTGCGAAGAAGATCGGCAACGGTTCCTTTGCCTATGCGCTCAACGTTACCAAGATGGATGAGATCGAGGCCTGCGTCACCGAGTGTGAGAAGCGCATGGGTGGCATCGACATCCTCGTCAACAACGCTGCCGTCTTCGACATGGCGCCGTGGGGCGAGATCACCGAGAAGAGCTATGACTTCGTCTTCAGCGTGAACGTCAAGGGCCTCATTTTCATGCTGCAGGAAGTGGCCGAAAGCATGAAGCGGCGCGGGCAGGGCGGCAAGATCATCAACTTCGCATCGCAGGCGGGCCGCCGCGGTGAGCCGCTGGTGTCCGTCTACTGCGCCTCCAAGGCTGCCGTCATCTCCATCACCCAGTCGGCGGGCCTTGCCCTCATCAAGGACGGGATCAACGTCAACGGCATTGCACCTGGCGTGGTCGACACGCCGATGTGGGAACATGTCGACGGCCTCTTCGCCAAATACGAGAACCGTCCATTAGGCGAAAAGAAGCGCCTCGTCGGTGAGGGTGTTCCCTATGGCCGCATGGGAAAGCCTGAGGACCATGTCGGCTGCGCCGTCTTCCTCGCGTCATCCGAGAGCGACTACGTGGTGGCCCAGACCTACAACGTCGACGGCGGCCAGTGGATGAGCTGACGGCTCCCACGCGCATTGAAGAGAGAAGTTTGACATGACGAAGCTGAACCGCGCTAACCTGCCGAGCCTGAAACCCGGTATTGCCGTGCCGAACTATCAGGCCTCCGACCTGAAGCCCGGCATCCTGCATTTCGGCCTCGGCAACTTTCATCGCGCCCATCAGGCCGTCTATCTCGACACGCTGTTCAACATGGGCAAGAGCCGTGACTGGGGCATCATCGGCACGGGTGTCCGCCCCGCCGACCGCGCCATGCATGATGCGTTGAAGCCACAGGACTGGCTCACCACCGTGGTCGAGCAGGAGGCGAACGTCAGCCGCGCCCGCGTCACCGGCGCCATGCTGGGCATGATCCCGCCGGAGGACCGCGCCGCCATCGTCCGCAAGCTCGCGGATCCGGCGATCCGCATCGTTTCCATCACCGTCACCGAAGGCGGCTATTTCATCGATCCCGCCACCGGCCAGTTCAACCCGGAGTTTCCGGAGATGGCAGCGGACGGCAAGCACCCGGATGATCCGCACACGGTGTTCGGCCTCATCGCACTTGGCCTGAAGAAGCGTCGCGAGGCGGGCACAAAGCCCTTCACGGTGATGTCCTGCGATAACATCCCCCACAATGGCGTCGTCGCGCGCAATGCGGTCGCTGGTGTCGCGCGCTTGTGGGACAAGGGGCTGGCCGAATGGATCGCCGCCAACGCCTCCTTCCCCAATGGCATGGTGGACCGCATCACGCCCGCCACGACGGACCGCGAGCGCAAGCTTTGCTTGCAGGATTTCGGCATCGAGGACAACTGGCCGGTCTATTGCGAAGAGTTCATCCAGTGGGTGCTGGAGGACAATTTCTGCAATGGCCGCCCGGAGCTTGAAGCCGCCGGCGGGCAGTTCGTGCCCGACGTGACACCCTTCGAGTTCATGAAGATACGCATCCTCAACGGCGGACACGCGGCCATCGCCTATCCGGCAAGCCTCTTGGACGTACACTTCGTGCATGATGCTATGAACCACCCGCTGGTGGGCGCCTTCTTCGCCAAGATCGAGCGCGAGGAGATCATGCCCACCGTGCCGCCTGTCCCCGGCGTGGTGCTGGATGACTATTATCACCTGATCCATCGCCGCTTCTCCAACCCGAAGATCGGCGACACGATTCCGCGGCTTGCCTTCGACGGCTCCAACCGCCAGCCCAAGTTCATCGTTCCGGTGGCGCGTGACCGGTTGAAGGCAGGAGGCTCTGTCGATTCTCTGGCCTTCGAGTCAGCCCTCTGGTGCCGCCACTGCTTCGGCAAGACGGAGACGGGCAAGGATACCACTGCTGGCGACCCAGCCTGGCCGCGCCTCACCGAGCTCGCGGCAAGGGCAAAGACTGATCCGCTCATCTGGCTGTCGATGAAGGATGTCTATGGTGAGGTTGGCCAGTCGGAGGTCTTCCGCAGGGCCTTTGCGAAGAGCCTTACGGACATCTGGTCCAAGGGTACGGAGAAGGCGCTCGCCGATTTCGTCGGCGCCTGAGCTCAGGCGCCGCTGGCGGAAAGGCTGGCGCGCCGTCCGAGCCCGGCGAAGATCATGCGCTGCAGGAACATGGCCCCGATGCCGGAGATGATGCCCAGGGCGATAGATGCGATGATGCCGAAGGCTCCGTGATTGTCCAGCCCCAGAAGCTCCGGCACGATGCGGTGGAAGAGATAGATATGATAGCTGGCGGCCGAGATCAGCATCACTGCCGGGAGGACCAGCCGGGGAAGCCACATGCTCGGCAGCCCAAGCAGCGCGGCCACCACGCCGAACTGCAGCATGTAGAGAATCCATGATCCCTGCCAGTTGCCGCCTGTGTAGGCCGCAACGGAACAGAGGAGACCTGCCACCGTCAGAAGCAGCAGCTTGCGCCGCCCGTCACTGGCAAAAAACGCACACCAGCCCATGGCGGGCAGCCACAGCACATAGCTTAGCAGGAACATCTTGCGCCCGCCGATATCGAAGACGAGTGGCACTGCATAGCGCAGGGCGAAGGCCACAAGTAGCAGGCCCATGGCGGTGGCGAAGGGATTCTGTCTCACCGTCTTTCTTACCGCGAAAATGCTGAATGCCGCGGCCGTCACCAGGCAGAGCTGCGCATAGGCTTCGACGAACCAGTACTGGAAGGGCAGCATGGTCTTCTCAACCGGGCTTGCGAAGCCGAAGTTGCCGATCAGCAGGAGGGAGGCCCAGGGAATGGTGCCCCATGCGAGTGCAAAACCCGCCACGATCACGAAATAGGGCAGCAGGTTGCGCAGCATGGGCATCAGCAGGGATGTGGCGCGGCCCGCGAACAGCGCTTCGCGGTGGAAGCGCGCAAAGCCGTAGCCGATCATCACCAGCAGCGCCGCGGCGCCACCGGGCACGGGCCACTGCGTGGCGTGATGCACGACAATGAGCAGAATGGCGGCGGCGCGCAGCACCATGTGGCTCTCGATCTTGCCCAGCCCGCCCGCGTGCTGGGGCGCATGCCCCGAGGCTTGCCGCTCGAGCGTGGCAATGGGGAGCTTCTCCCAGCCCTGCGGCAGGGCCCCGAGGCGAGCCTCGATGGCGAGGGAGACCTGCACGTAGGCGAGCGAGTCGCCGTCGAGGCCCTCGAAGCTGTCTGCGACCGTCACCTGACGTGGGTAGAAGGCGGCTCGAAAATCCTGAAGCAGGTCGCGCCCTCTGGTCTCGGTTGCGGGCGGCTCGGCATCTGCGAGGTTCCGGTAGTCGATCTTGCCCGAGGACAGCCGAGGCAAGCTCTCATGGTGGCGAACCGCCACGCAGCGCGCCGGAATTCCGGCTGCTGCCGCAGCGTGAGACCTCACGTCCTCTCCCTCGGCCGCTTCGGCGTGAACCGTCACCATCTCGTCGGTTCCCGTCACCGCGCAGGCGATGCCGCGCGCCCGCAGCGCCCACTCGATGGCCTCATGCCCGATGCGCAGTCCGGCTATCTTGGAGAAGCGCCTGGCGCGGCCGACGAGGCGGATGTGGCCAGCCTCTGTCATCACCGCCATGTCGCCGGTCGCGAGTTCGTTGAATTCTGCGCCACGTGAAAGATCGTCGCGCTTGGTGGCATAGCCCATCATCACATTGGGGCCGCGATACAAAAGTTCGCCTTCGGCGCCCGGCTCAGCGACTATGCGGAGGCTGCCCCCCGGAATGGCGATACCGATGCAATCGGGGTGAGCTGCCGCCTGATCCGGTGGCAAAAACGCCATGCGTGCGGTGGCTTCGGTCTGGCCATACATGGCGAAAAATCGGCCGCCATGAGCTTTCATGGCGCCGGCATACAGCATCACCAGCTTAGGCGACAGGCGGCCGCCGGCCGACGTCATGTAGCGAAGCTCCGGCCACATCCGGTCGCGGAAGCAGATGCGCTCCAGCAGATCGAATGTGTAGGGCACACCGGCAAGCCCTGTGCAGCCGAGCCGCGCCGCCGTTTCCACGAAGCCTTCCGCGACCACGCTGCTGCCGCAGAAGGCGAGGCTGCCACCCGCTGCGAGGTGCGAATTGAGAACCGAGAGCCCGTAGGAATAGTGAAAGGGAAGCGTCAGCGCCGCACGGTCTCCATGCGTCAGGCCGAGGTATTCGACAATGCTCGCCGCATTGGCGGCAATGTTGCCGCGTGACAGTCGCACCCATCGCGGGCGCCCTTCGGTGCCGGATGTGGCGAGCATCACCGCGAGATCGGCGTGAAGCGGCTGTTGGTTGCCTGCGCCGTGCACCGTCATTTTCCACGCGCCGTCTGCGAGGGCGAAGCTGATGTCGGGCGTGAAATCGCGTCGGAATGAGTTTGCGGCTGCGGCGTCGCCCGGCGGCAGCAAAGCCACGGCATGGCCCGCCTTGAGAGCTGCGAGGTAGCTGATGATGAAGTCGGCGGAAGACTCTGCTTCGAGCGCCACAAGCTTCTTGCCGCCGCCCATGCGCGCTGCGAGTGCACCGACCTCAGCCGAAAGCGCGGCATAGCTCAGCTTGTAGTCAGGGAAGACCAGCGCCAGCGCGGCGTTTTCGGCCGAAAGATGCGCAAGGAGATTCAAAGACGAACGAGCTCCACCATTTGAATGCGCGATCAGCTAGGGGCCAATCATGGCCGTTCCTTGACTTGCGCTCAACGCCTAGCGGTCGATCGCCTTCATGGAAGCGGGGATGTAGCGCTCGCCCGCTGCGGCACCCTTGGGGAAGGCTGCGGCAAGGCGGCGAAGGTCGGTCACCGTCAGCACGATGCTTTCAGCCTTGGCATTCTCTTCCAGGTAGCGGCGGCGTTTGGTCCCGGGGATCGGCACCACGTCATCGCCCTGCGCCATCACCCAGGCCAGCGCGATCTGCCCCGGCGTGGCGTCCTTCTCGGCGGCGAGAACTTCCACGGCCTTCAGCAACTCCAGGTTCTGCGCGAAATTCTCACCCTGGAAGCGCGGCGTCTTGAGGCGATAGTCGGCGGGGTCGAGGCTCTCCTGGTCCTTGAAGCGGCCGGTGAGGAAGCCGCGACCCAGCGGGCTATAGGGCACGAAGCCGATGCCGAGGCGGCGCACGGTCGGCAGGATATCGTCCTCCACGTCGCGCGTCCACAGCGAGTATTCTGTCTGCAGCGCAGTGATGGGATGCACCTTGTGCGCCCGCTCGATGGTCCGGGGACCCGCCTCGGAGAGGCCAAGGTAGCGCACCTTCCCCTCCTTCACGAGATCGGCCATGGCGCCCACCGTTTCCTCGATCGGGGTATTGGGGTCCACGCGGTGCTGGTAGAAGAGGTCGATCACCTCGATGCCGAGCCGCTTGAGGCTCTGTTCGCAGCAGGCCTTCACATATTCCGGCTTGCCGTTCACGCCCAGGAAGGCGCCGTCGGGTGCCCGCACATTGCCAAACTTGGTGGCAATCACGAACTTGTCGCGCTTGCCCTTGATGGCACGGCCGACGAGTTCCTCGTTGCGGCCCACGCCATACATGTCAGCGGTGTCGAGGAAGGGGATGCCAAGCTCCAGCGCGCGGTGGATTGTGGCGATCGATTCATCATCGTCCTGCCCGGCATAGAAGTCCGACATGCCCATGCAGCCGAGGCCCATGGCAGAGACGGTAAGCTGTCCGAGGTTGCGCTGGTGCATGGAAACTCCTTCGGGAGAGTGGTGTCAGGCCATCAATCTTCGCAGGGACTCGACTGCTCTTGCAAGGTCGCGTTGCGCAGCGCCGGGTTGCGGTGCAGGCGCGTCTTCACCAAACCAGCCGAGGCGCTTCTCGTCAACCAGGCGCGCGAACAGCTTGCGCCGGTCAGGCGCCACTTCGATGACGCCCGCGTCGAACAGCCATCTCACCGGCCCCATCAGGGGTTGCGGCGTCTCGACGGAGTTGCGGTAGAGCGAGCTGCCGAGCTTCCACTTGGCATTCAATGCCTGCGGCAGCGGATAGATGGAGACAGGCTTGCCGGATGCCAGGGCATCGGCGGCCATTGAGATGGAGTCGCTCGTCACGATGATTTCCGAGGCGCCGGAGAGGGCGTCCCTATAACGGTTCTCGCCGCGCCCGAAGATGGACAGGCGGTGCGGCGGGGTAATGCGGCGTTCGAGCACAGCGAGCGCCTCGGGCGGTGTGCGTGGGCTGGTCACAACATCGAGCAGGTTGTTGCGCTTTGCCGCATGGGCCAATGCGTCGGCTGCAAGCTTCTCCGCTGCAGCGGCGCCCAGAAGATCGGGAAAAGCTGGCCCGCCAACCACCAGGGCAATCGGGCCGCCAACTGTCACGGCGGGCATCTCCGCCACATCGGCCAGTGGCATGGCGATTTCCACGACATTGCTTGCAGAGGGAATGCGGTACTGCGCGGTGGTGATGACAAGGTCGAAGTTCGACGGCTGGCCTGCTGGCCTTCCGAGGCACACGATGCGCGCTCTGCCGCCCGAAAGACGCTTGATTTCGCGCGCGATCACGCTCGGCGAGGCCTCGGCGCAGAGCACGAGGTCCGGCCACGGCGGTGACAGTTTCTCCTTCAGCAGCTGCTTCGACAGGATCGGTATTTCTGGCCCGGCGAAGCGCAGTGTCTTGACTTCGAACGGCCAGCCAATGGTCTTTGCCAATGCCAGCATCTGATCAAGGTCGCCCTTGCGTCCACGCGAGAGAATCCAGACCGTCGGATCAGCGGCCATGGGCTTCGCGCAAAACTTGGGAATAGCTGTCGAGCAGGCCGGAAAGGATATGGTCCCAGCTGAAGGTGAGGGCCTTTGCCCGTGCCGCCTCGCCCATGCGCTGGCGCAGGTCTTCGTCCGTCGCAAGCGCCTCGAGCTTCGCGGCAAGGCCCAGTTCGTCGCGCGCGCTGACGAGGTGTCCCGTCTCGCCTTCCACCACCAGCGAGTTGCTGCCGCTGGAGACGGCATTCACGGCGGGAAGCCCGCTCGCCATGGCTTCCAGCGTCACGTTGCCGAAGGTCTCGCTCTCCGAGGGGAAGAAGAAAATGTCGGAGGAGGCATAGGCCCGCGCCAGTTCCTCCCCATGCAGGAACCCTGCAAAGACGCCGTTCTTCAAACCGGCCTTCATCGCGGCCATCTCGGGTCCATCGCCGATGACGAGCGGCTTCACCTTCAGGCCGCGCTCATTCAGCATGTTCATCACGCGTATGTAGATGGCGGTATTCTTTTCCTTCACCAGTCGCCCGGCGAAGCTGATGGCCACCTCGTCATCCGCGACGCCAAGTGACCGCCGCCATGCCATATCGCGCTTCTTGGGCGAAAACATCTCGCTGTCCACACCGCGTGCCCACACTTCCACGTGCTGCGACTGGCCCGTGCTCCGGATGATATCCGCCATTGACTCCGATGGCGGATAGACGCGCCGCACGCGGTTGTAGAAGTTCTTCATGTAGCGCTGGCCCAGCTTCTCGAAAATGCCAAGGCCATAGAATCGCAGGTAGGTGTCGTAGCGCGTGTGATAGGACGCGACGACGGGCACGTTCCAGCGCTCTGCCAGCTTCAACGCCTGGTAGCCGAGGATGTCGGGCACCGCGATGTGGAACAGGGTGGGGCGGAAGGCCTCGAGCCGCTTTCGCTGCGCCTCCGGAAGGCCCGTGGCGATGCGGTATTCCTTGCGCGTCGGGATTGCGAAGGACGGCACAGGCACCAGTTCGCCCACCGACTGGAAGGCCGCTTGCTCCGCGACTGGCGCAAACACCAGCACCGGCACGCCGCGCCTTTCGAGAAACGCCACGAGGCGGTTCAGCGTCAGCGCGACGCCGTCCTTGATGTAGTTGTAGTTGCCCGTGAAAAGAGCCACCCGCAGCTCATCTGCGGGTGGCCCTGAATCAAGCGTCACGTGGGCCGGGCTCAGGCTGCTGCCTTCATCGGGGCGATCGGAGGCAGCGTCGGCGCAGCCTTCATCACCTCGACGGAGTCGTGGCGGATGTAGTTCTTGTCCATCGCTTCCTTGATCTGCGCGTCCGTGACCATGCCTGCTTCATAGGCACCTTTGAGAAGGCCATAGAACAGCTGCTCTTGCTTCGGGTCCGGGTGCTTGGCATAGCGGCCGAGAAGTGCATGCTCGCCGAACATCTTGCGGCGCATGCGCATGATCCAGCCGATGACGGGAACGAACTCGGTCGGCGTGTAGTCGACCTTGAGGCCGGTCTTCCACGGCTGGGTGCGGCGGCGGGTGTTGTGGATCATCTTGGTGTTGGGTGTGAGCTTGTCGAAGTCATTCCACTCGTTCTCGAACACGCCGATGGTGTTGGGGTCTTCCATCAGCAGCGAGATCCACTGGTGATAGTCGCGCTTTCCCTCGAACAGCTCGTTGAAGCTCTTCTCGACGTCCCAGTGCTTCAGCTTGGCGCAGTCGAGCAGCATGACGGAGGATGCAAAGGCGCCGTTCTTGAACTTGGAGCCGCGGCACATGATGGCCTTGCCCTGCATGTCGCGGGTCAGCAGCTCCCACACGTCCTGCACGGCGAACACGTCCGGATCGACGACCAGCGCGCGGCCCTGGTAGCCCATCAGCTGCGGCGGCAGGAAGCGGGTGAGGGTGAATGTCTGCAGGTCATTCTCGAGCCACACCCGGTCCACGCCATGGCGCTTGTAGGTCTGGCCGTCGCGCTTGGCGAACCACGGGTAGGCTTCCTTGTGCATGACGGTCACGTCGAAGTTGTCGGCGTGGGGCGAACGCTTCATCGAATAGGCGGACACGATCGCGCCGATCGACTGCTTGTTGTTCGTCTGGATAAAGATGTGAGGCCGGGTGGCCCCAGCATTGCCGGTCGAAGCCATGACAATCCCCGAAACTATTGCTTACAACGGCTCCCTGTATCATGTACTGAGCCACGCGTCCAAGGCCGCCCTCGCGCGGCTCTCTGTCACAAGGTCTAAATCTTTGCAGATGCAAGGAAATTTCGCCTGAAAAACAACCAGCCATCGACCTGGATCCTGCAAAGTCCGCACTCCGGCGACAACACGCAGCTGCGTGCGCTGGCGCAGGCCATCGGCTGGTCCTCGCAGGTGATGCGGCTGCGCTACAGGGGCCATGAAGGTCTGCAGCGCCTGCTGAGCCTTCCCACCCTGGCAGGGGTCGACCTTGCGGGCTCGGACCCGCTGTCCGCGCCCTGGCCCGATCTCGTCATCTGCTCGGGTCGCGGGGCGGAGGCGGTGGCCTTCTGGCTCAAGCGCCAGAACCCGGCGCTGCGCATCGTCTTCGTCGGCACGCCCTGGGCGGCGCTCAGTCGCTTCGACCTCGTCATCACCACGCCGCAATACCGCCTGGCCGACGCCCCCAACGTCCTTCACAACCAGTTGCCGGTTCATGACGCGACGCCCCAGCGCATTGCCGCCGAAGCGGCGCGCTGGGAAGCAAGGCTTGGCGCCTTGCCGCGCCCCTTCACTGCAGTGCTCGTCGGTGGTTCGAGTGGCCCCTACCTGTTCACGCCGGAGGCAGCGCGCCGTCTTGGCCGTGAGGCCTCCGCCATCGCGAGGGCGGAAGGGGGATCACTGCTGTTCACCACCAGCGCCCGCACGGGCGAGGCCGCGACGGCTGCGCTGGAGTCGGCGATCAGCGTCCCATCCTTCTTCCATCGCTGGCAGGCCAATGCGTCGGACAATCCCTTTCACGCCCTGCTTGGTCTCGCCAGCCGCATCATCGTCACGGCGGACTCGATCTCGATGATGGCGGAGGCCATCAGCACGGCGAAGCCCGTGCTGCTCTTCGACATCGAAGAAGGTGCCTATGCCATTCGTGCCGACCTCGATGCGCCGCGTATCGGCTGGCGCGGCCGCAGCCTCGATGCCAGCTTCTTCCGCCTGCTGATCAATCATGCCCCGGCGCGCTTCTCGCGGGACCTGCGCGTGGTGCACCGCCAACTCGTGCAGTCCGGCCAAGCGCAATGGCTGGGTGATCCTTCTCCGCAGGCTGTGCCACCTCCCGTGGAAGATGGGCTTGCCCGCGCCGTGGCTCGCATCCGCGGGCTTTTTGGCCTATGAGCGGCGCACCGTCACCTGCCCGGAAGCCGTAATTCGATGCCGCCTGCCGCAGATCCCAGCCTCAGCCTCAGCGACCGTCTGACGACACTGCGGGGCGCTGCATGGAAGGTGCTGCTGCGCGAGGCAGAAGCCTTCGCCTATCTCGTCACCGGCCTTCCCATGGCGCTTCGCCGCGTGTTCCGCGGAAAGCCCACGCTGGCACTTGCGCCCGCCGAATATCTCCACCGCTACTATGCGTGGACCTATTGGCAATTGCCCTGGGGTCCTTTCAAGGCAGTGGTCGCCGCCATCGCCTGGCCGATTGCGCTGCCCATCGCCATCTTCATTTTTGCCCGCCGCAACGCCCGGGTCATCGCGGAGCGATCGGGCGTCAGTCCGGTTTCTCAGGTCCTGGGCCAGGTCGAGATGGCCGCGCGCTACGCCATCGCCCCCTTCTGGTACTACATGTTCGAGCTGCATCTGCCGGAGCGGAAGAAGCAGGCGCAATTCTACCTTACCGCGCATGAGACGATCGGTCCGGCCTATTCGCTGCTGCAGCCGCCGGAGGACTCCGACGCGATGGACGACAAGATCTGGTTTGCCGAGCATTGCCATGAGCAGGGGGTGCGCGCCGTGCCCGTGCTCATGCACTTCTCCAAGGGCGAGCGCCAGCCGTTGAAGGGCGGCAGCGATGTGCTTCCCGATGGCGACCTCTTCGTGAAGCCGCGCTCAGGCTCGGGCGGCCACCGCATGGAACGCTGGGACTTCGTGGGCGAGGGCCGCTACCGCAATGCGCATGCGCAAATCCTGACGCGCGCGCAGCTGATGGACAAGCTTGCTCGCCAGTCGCTGAAGGATGATTTCCTCGTCCAGCCGCGCCTTGCCAATCATCCCTCGCTTGATGACATCTCGAATGGCGCGCTGGCGACCGTGCGGCTGCTCACCTGCCGCAACGAGCAGGGCAGGGCGGAAGCCACCAATGCGGCCTTCCGCATGGCCATCGGTAATTCGGTGGTCGATAATTTCCACCAGGGCGGGCTGGCGACTGCCGTCGATCTGCAAACGGGCGTCATCGGCATCGCCGCCGACATCGGCATCCGTCCGGATGTCGGCTGGCGCGACACGCACCCGGTGAGTGGTGCCCGCTTCGCCGGTCGCACCTTGCCGCACTGGAGCGAGGTCGTGGCACTGGCGGTGAAGGCGCATGAGGCCTTTCCGCAACGCATGGTGGTGGGCTGGGACGTCGCCATGCTGGCCGACGGCGCCATGATCATCGAGGGCAACGGCAAGCCCGATCTCGATATCCACCAGCGCGCTGAACGTGGTCCCGCTGGTGAGAGCCGCATCGCCCATCTCCTTGCCTACAATGTCGACAAGCGGAGCTGAACCGGCGCAAGTTGCTGGTCTGGCCGTGATTTGCTAAGCCACGCGCGTCTTGTTCGGACCTGAAAGCCCATTTTTTGATGCTCCTTCCCAATGCATTCGATCTACGCACCGGCCTGCGCCAGCTGGTTTCGCATGGCAGCGTGGTGCTGCCGCGTGATACCGGCATCCGGTTCGAGCGCTGGATCCGCGGTTTCGAGGAGAAAAAGAAGCGGGATGCGGCCGATGGTGCAATCGTCTCCTTCGGCAAGAGCGGGCGCACCTGGGTGCGCGTCCTGGTGTGGCGCTACCTGTCGCAGAAGAACGGCTATCCCAGCGATCGCATCTCTGGCTTTGACGAGTTCCGCGATCGCCGGCCCGGCGTGCCCGTGCTGTTCTTCACTCACGACAACTACCTGAAGGATTTCCTCGGCCACGACCGCAAGGCCGAGATCTATGGCGCTCTGCCCACCGTGCTGCTGGTGCGTGACCCGCGCGATACGGCGGTGTCGCAGTTCTTCCAGTGGAAGCACCGCATGCTGGCGCGCAAGAAGGTCATCAATGACTATCCGCTGGCGGATGAGACCAGCGTGCATGACTTCATCACCGGCCAGCAGGCCGGCCTGCCGAAGATCATCGACTTCATGAATGACTGGGCCGCAGCCGCGCCGAAGATGCAGAAGTTCCTCGTCGTCCGCTATGAGGATTTGCGCGCCGACACCAAGGCCCAGCTTCGCCGCGTGCTTGAATTCTTCGGCGAACATCCGACTGACGCCGAACTCGAGGATGCCGTCACCTTCGCCTCGATGGACAACATGCGGCGGATGGAAGTCGAGAACGCGCAGAAGACTGGCGCCCACCGCAGCATGAAGCCCGGCAATGCCGATGATCCGTCGAGCTTCAAGGTGCGGCGCGGCAAGGTTGGCGGCTGGACCGACTACGTGACGGAAGAGCAGGCCGATGCGATCGACCGCTACGTGGCCGAAACGCTCTCGCCTGTCTTCGGCTACAAGTAGAGCGCATCAGGCCGCGAACAGCGGCCGCTCGTCCAGCGTCGGTGTGCGGCGCACCAGGTCAAGCGCGTCATGGCGCACGTGGTTGTGCTTCATCTCGTGGCGGATCATCGCTTCCGTCACCAGCCCCTTGTCGAAGCATTCGCGCAGCAGCCCAAAGAACAGCCGCTCCTGCCGCGGGTCGGGGTGCGTCTTGTATGTACCCATCATGCCATATTCGCCAAACAGCGTGCGGCGCACCCGGTTGTAGATGTTCTTCGGCGTCAGTGCGTTCTTTGATTCAGGTGCCCGGAAGTCCACCGGCAGGCCGGACTTCCACGGCTGGGTCTGGCGCTTGGTGTTGTGGATCATGCGGGTCTCGGGGGTGAGCGTGTCGAAGTCGTTCCAGACGGGCTCAAGCTCGCCGATCGAATCCTGCGGTTCCAGCAGCAGGGTGATCCACTTCATGTAGTCGCGCTTGAATTCGAACATCTCCTCGAAGTTTCGGCGCACGTTCCAGCTGGTGAGCTTCGGGTTATCGAGCAGCATCACGCTCGAGGCCCACACGCTCTCCTTGGTGCCGCGGCGGTGACGCGCCATCAGCGACTTGCCCTTCATGTCGCGTATCAGCAGTTCGTTGACGTTGGAGATGCAGAACACGTCGGGGTCCACCACCAGCGAGCGGCCCTGGTAATTCATCAGTTCGGGCGGCGCGAAGCGCAGCACGGTGAAGGACTGCAGGTCCTCATTCAGCCACTGCCGCTTCAGCCCATCACGCAAGTAGAGGCGGCCCTCGTAATCATTCATCCAGTCATATTTCGCCGTCTCGATCAGCTTCACCTCGAAGGCAGAAGGGTCCGCCGCGAAGCGCTCGAAGGAGTACTTGGAGACGATCGCGCCGACGATCTGCTTTTCATTGGTGTGGACGAAGATGGTGGGCTTCATGAGGCTAGGTCCTTCCACGGTTCAGACGGCGCATAGCAATATCCGCCCCTTCACTCAACTTTTGACCCCGGCAAGCTGACGCAGCCTCTGGCCGACCACCGCCGCATCATCCGGAAGCGGCGTTGCCGGAGCGTGCGGCGCCTTGCCCAGCGGCACCGCGTGGCCGCCGCGACAGAGCAGTGCGATGGCAGCACCGAGGTCACGCGGCCGCAGCAGGTCGGACGTCCGCTGCACCAGGCCGCCGATCCCGCCGGGCGGCGGCGGTTCGGCAATTGTCAGCGGTTTGCCCAGCCGCGCCACCTCGATCAGCATGGACAGGCTGTCGGCGGTCACGGTGAAGCTGTCGCCCAGCGCCAGCAGCCCGGGATAGGGGTTTTCGACCCCTGCCGCTCCCCACGTGTAAAGCCGGTCTTGCGGCCTCAAACCCGCCTTGAGGGCCGCCGCCACCCCTGCCGGGGTGCGGCGTGACGTCGCCGCATAGATCATTCCGTCCGCGGCATTGCCCCTGGTCATCTCGTCCAGCACGTGGCGCACGAAGCCAGGCTCCAGCCTCCGCTGCCCCATGTCCCCCCCCACCAGCAGCACGTTGAGCGGCCGCTGCAGGTCAGAGAATTCGGGGCCGAAGTGCTGGCGTGCGGCAGCAAGGTGGGCAGGGTCGAGCCCGATCAGCGGCATGGCAATTGGCAGCACGTTGGGCCGCCCGCGGTTGCGGTAATAGGGCGGCAGCACCACGAGGTCGAAGTCATTCCACAGGCCCTTGGGGGCGTTGAGCAGGGCAATGCGTGTCTTGCCGCCTGATTGCTGCTTGATCCACAGCGCCACGCAGGACAGCTGCCGGCCAATGGCCAGCACCACCTCGGGCCAGGGCCCTTCCAGCGGGTCGGAGGCGACGCGGTCGAGGTGTTCGAGCGACGGCCCGATGCCCGGCTTCGCGGCGAGCTGTCCGGGTAAGATCACGACGTTGCGGACCACGGCCTCAAGGCCGGTGGCCGCGGCGGCGCGCAGCACCTGCGCATTGTCCCCCGCCTTTGGCCCGGTCAGCACCCACAGTTGCGGCAGAATCCCCTCCCTTGGCATATCCGGGCTGGATTAGCCCATATTCGCGCCACAGGCGAGGCGGGCCGGCCCGATGGTTGATTAACCGGGGTCTCTATGCCATCCCACCCCTGTTCGAGCGGAGCATGGCCCGGTGCAGGAAAAGGTGAAGCAGAAGGCGGACAGGTCGCGGACACTGGTGATCCCGGTGGAAACGATCAACCGCGAACTCGACGCCAAGTTGCATCTGGCACTCCGCGCCGCCCTGCGCGGCTGGAAGGTCATCCTCGGTGGCCGCGCCAACATCAACCATTTCATCCCGCAGCTGCCCCCTTCCATCTACATCTCCAAGGGCCTGCGCGTGGGCAACAAGCACATCCTGCGCTTCATGGAGGGTTTCGGCCATGTGCCGGTCGCCCTCGACGAGGAGTCCTTGATCCGCCAGTCGGACGAGGCCCTGCTGATGATGCTGGACGACGAGACCTTCAACCGCCCGCGCCTGCTCTTCGCCTGGGGTCAGAGCAATGCCGATGTGTGGAAGCGTTTCAAGGGCTACCGCGGCACGCCCATCCTCGAGATCGGCAACCCGCGCATGGACCTGCTCAGGCCCGAGCTCGCCCCCTATTTCGAGCGCGAGGTGCAGTCGATCCGGGATCGCTTCGGCGACTTCGTGCTGGTGTCGACCAACTTCAGCATGGTCAACCACTTCATCCCGGAACACGTGCGCTTCGCCACGGCGGGCGATGTCGATGCGGATCGGGCGGATGCGCTGCGCGAGGGCCTCAAGGCCCATAAGCGGCTGATCTTCGATGCCTTCATCGCCGCCATTCCGGAGATCGCGCGGGCGGTGGCGCCGATGACGCTGGTCATCCGCCCGCACCCGTCCGAAAACCCGAAGAGCTGGGAGGCCGCGGCAGCGGGTGTGCCCAACGTGAAGGTCATTCACGAGGGGCCCATCGGTCCCTGGCTCATGGCCGCCCGCGGGCTGATCCAGAATGGCTGCACCAGCGCGGTGGAAGCGGGCGTCGTCGGCACCCCGGCGCTGGCTTTCCGTCCACATGTGTCTGACCAGTTCGAGGTCGAGCTCTCCAACCGTGTCAGCCGCGATTGCCGCTCGCTGCCCGAGCTCATCGCGGCGCTGAAATCGCTGCCGCCCAAGGGTCCCTTGCCAGATGCGCAGCTGACCTATCTCCGCACCCATATCGCCTCGGTCGATGGCGCTTTCAGTTGCGACCGGCTGCTTGACGCGCTGGACGCGTATGCGGACCGCCTCGTGGCCCCGCCGGCCCGCGGAGGGCTCGCCATGGCCGGCACAAGGCTCGCCCATTTCCGCCGCTATCCGCTGCGCGACACCATCAAGGGCCTGCGCAAGATGGGCTCGGCCAAGTCCTATCGCGCCCACAAGTTCCCCGGTCTGCCGGAAGAAGCGGTCACCAGCCGCATCGATCAGCTCCGCGCGGTCAGGCCGGAGCTCCCCTCCGTCACCGTTACCCCGCTGGCCGACAGCATCTATGCGATTTCCGCCGGGGCACCCGGGACGAGAGAGTAGCAAAAGCCGCGGCGGCATGGCAAAGAGGCGCCGGGAACGCTGCGGAATGAAGCGTGAACGAAGTCAGGGACCCTTAATGCACTCCATTCGTATCCTCGGCGCCGGCTCGATCGGCAATCACCTTGCCAATGCGGCGCGCTCCTTTGGCTGGCGCGTCACCCTGACCGACATCGACCCGGCAGCGCTCGAGCGCACCCGCACCTCCATCTATCCCCAGCGCTACGGCAAGTGGGATGATGAGATCGTGCTGAAGGACTCCCGCGCCGCCATGAATGAACCGGCCGACGTGGTGTTCGTTGGTACGCCGCCCGACAGCCACATCGCGCTGGCCAATGCAGTGCTCGACCAGGTGACGCCAAAGGTGCTGCTGCTGGAAAAGCCGCTGGCAGGACCCGACCTTGCGGGCTGTGCGGACCTGCTCGCCCGGCTGAAGGCCAAGGGTGTGTTCGGCGCGGTTGGCTACAATCACACGCTCGGCCAGAACACCGTGCTGGCCGACAGCCTGCTCAAGTCGGGCGAGATCGGCGCTGTCTCCACCATTTCCGCCCGCACGCGTGAGCATTGGGGCGGCATCTTCAAGGCGCACCCGTGGCTCTCGGGCCCGTCCGATTCCTACCTGGGCTTTGCATCGCGCGGCGGCGGTGCCACGGGCGAGCATTCGCACGGCATCAACATGTGGCAGCACTTCGCCAACTTGATCGGCGCGGGCCGCGTCGCGGAAGTCACCGCCGTGCTCGACATGGTTCAGGACGGCGGCTGCGACTATGACCGGCTGAGCTACGCCGTGCTCAGGACCGAGAACGGCCTTGTCGGCGACGTCATCCAGGACGTGGTGACAGAGCCCGCCGACAAGTCCTGCCGCATCCAGGGCCAGAAGGGCTTTGTCGAGTGGCGCGTCAACCACAGCCCCGGCAATGACTCGGTCGCGCTGGGACTCGGCGGACCCGTCAAGGAAACCCTCATCGCCAAGACCCGGGCAGATGACTTCAAGGCCGAGATCGCCCACCTCGAGCAGGTGATGGCGGGCAAGGTCCAGCATTCGCCCATCGCGCTCGAGCGCGGGCTCGACACCATGATGGTGATCGCCGCCATCTTCAAATCCCACCACGGTGGCCGCCGCGTCCAGATCGACTGGAGCAAGGGCTACGTGACTGACGCCATTCGCTAGCGGAGCATCCATGCGCAAGCCCTTCTCGTTTGAAAACCTCTTCGTCTACGACCTTGCCAACAATCACCAGGGCGACTTTACGCACGCACGCAACATCGTGTCCGCTGTGGGTTCGGTGAACCGCGAGGGCAAGATCAATGGCGCGCTGAAGTTCCAGTTCCGCCAGCTCGACAGCTTCATCCACCCTGATTTCAAGGGTCGCGCCGACCACAAGTATGTGAAGCGCTTCTCCGAAACGCGCCTCGAGATGAAGGATTTCGCCAAGCTCGCCGAGCATGTGCGCGCCGAGGGCCTTCTCACCATGTGCACGCCTTTCGACGAGGAGTCGGTGGACGTGATCTGCGACATGGGCCTCGACATCATCAAGATCGCCAGCTGCTCGGCCGATGACTGGCCGCTGCTGGAGAAGGTGGCGCGCGTCAACAAGCCGGTCGTCGTCTCGACGGCGGGCCTGCGCACCGACCAGATCGATGCACTCGTCAGCTTCTTCGAGATGAACCGCACCGAATTTGGCCTCATGCACTGCGTGGCGCTCTACCCGACGCCCGATGACAAGCTTCAGCTCAACCGCATCGCCGAGATGCGCGAGCGCTATCGCGGCATTCCCATCGGCTGGTCCACGCATGAGGACCAGGACAATACCTCGGCTGTCCAGATCGCCTATGCGCTGGGTGCCCGCATGTTCGAGCGTCACGTCGGCCTCAACACGGAAAAGCACAAGCTCAACACCTATTCCTCGACGCCCGAGCAGCTCGAGAAGTGGATCGCCGCCTTCCACGCCGGCCGCGCCATGCTCGGCAACGAGGAGCGTCCGCCGGTCTCGCTCGAGGAGCGCCAGACGCTCCATGACCTGAAGCGCGGCGCCTATGTGAAGCGCGACGTGAAGAAGGGCGAGGTGCTGACCCGCGCCGACGTGTTCTTCGCCATGCCGCTGCAGGACGGCCAGTTGACGTCAGGCCATTGGCGCGAGGGCCTCGTGGCCGAACAGGACTATGCCGCCAATGCGCCGCTGTCGCCTGCGATCGGCGGCACGGGCCAGAACGACGAGCAGCTGGTCTACCAGATCATGCTCCAGGTCCGCGGCATGCTGGCCAAGGCCAACGTGCACATCAATTCCGATGCCTCGATCGAGATATCGCATCACTATGGCCTGAAGCGCTTCCGCGAATATGGCGCGGTGATCATCACCTGCATCAACCGCACCTATGCCAAGAAGCTGGTCATCCAGCTGCCGCGCCAGAAGCACCCCTACCACTTCCACAAGCAGAAGGAAGAAACCTTCCAGCTGCTCGATGGCGACCTCGAGATCACCAAGGAAGGTGCAAAGTCCCGCATGGTGCCGGGCGACACCTTCCTGGTCGAGCCCAACCAGTGGCACAAGTTTGCAACGCTCGACGGCTGCATCTTCGAGGAAGTGTCGACGACCCACTTCAACAACGACTCCTTCTACGAGGATCCGGGCATCGCCCAGATGCCGCGCGACGACCGCAAGACCAAGGTCGACAACTGGCTCGGCTATTTCCGTGACAAGCACACGCTTTGACGCGGTGATCTTCGACTTCGACGGAACGCTTGTCGCTTCGGCTCCGGCCAAGCGGCAGGCGTTTTTCGACATCTTCCCCGCGCAAGCCGCAGCCATCGTCGCCGCGGTGCTGACGGATGATCCCGACGGCAGCCGCCACGTTGTGATCCCGCGCATGATCGCGGGCGCACGCGCGCGGGCGATCGCCCTCGTCGATCAGAATTACGTCACGCGCTATGGCGAAGTGTCAGAGCAGGCGGTGGCCGCCGCACCGGAACTTCCCGGCGCCACGGAACTGCTCAGGCGGTTATCACCCCTGATGGAACTCCACGTCTGTTCCAACACCCCGCAGGACACCGTCCGCCGCCACGTCGCGGCGCGCGGCTGGAACAGTTATTTCAAGGGCGTCGACGGTTACCCGACGGCCAAGCGCGACAGGATCGCCGCCGTCATCGCCACTCACAACCTTGTGCCGTCGCGCGTCGCCATGGTGGGCGACGGCATTTCCGATGAAGAGGCGGCAGCCGCCAATGCTTGCGCCTTCTTCGCGATCCGCGCCCCGGAAGACCTGATGCGCGCCGGGCAGTCACTGGAGGAAATCAATGTTTGAAGGCCGCCGCGTGCTCGTCGTGGTGCCCGCCCGTGGGGGTTCTAAGGGCGTCAAGCTCAAGAACCTGCGCGAGGTGGGCGGCGTGCCGCTGGTGGCGCTGGCGGGCCATGTGGCCAAGGCGCTGCCCTGGGTCGACCGTGCCATCGTCTCGACCGACCATGAAGGAATAGCGAAGGTGGCGGAGGAAGCAGGCCTCGCCTGTCCCTTCCTGCGCCCCGAAGACATTTCGGGCGCGATCATCAGCGACTGGCAGGTGCTGATCCACGCGCTCACCGAAATGGAGCGCATCGACGCCGTCACCTATGACGTCGTCATCATGCTGCAGCCCACTTCGCCCGGCCGCACGCCGGAACATGTCACCGCCACCATGGAACATCTGGTGAAGGGCGGCTTTGATGCAGTCTGGACGCTGAGCGAGACGGACTCCAAGGCCCATCCCCTGAAGCAGCTCAACGTCTCGCCCGAGGGCGGCCTGTCCTATTATGATCCGGCAGGTGCGAAAATCATCGCCCGCCAGCAACTGACCCCCGTCCATCATCGCAACGGCATCGCCTATGCCATCACGCGGCAATGCCTGGTGGACCAGAAGTCGATCATGGGGGCGAAGCCCGGTGCGGTGGTGGTCGAGGGCAACCTCCCCAACATCGATACCGAGCTCGATCTCGACTGGGCGAACTTCCTCATCGCACGCGGCAAGGACTAGCTGAACGTCCGGATCATGTCGCCGATACGGGTGACCGGTCCCACCGTCCTGATGCCACCCTGCGGCATGTAGCGGGCGAGCAGCGCCATCTGCTCCTCATTCAGTTCGCGGCGCAGGTGTCGCCACACCTGCTGCTTCTCCGCCTCGTTCAGCTTCTGCTGGTGAAACTGGAAATCGGTCGGCCTTTCTCTGGTCATCGACCCGCCGCCATGCGCCTGGCGCACTTCGTAGCTGCCGCGGCTCATGTCGCCAAGCTTCGCCCAGTCCGCCGTCAGCTGTTCGAGGTTCGGCAGCGCGTGTCCGGGCAGGGGGGCGACACCGAGGAAATTGATGGTCTCCAGCATCACCGCGGGCTTGGCCGTCATGTCCTCGTAATAGGCGGCGTGCTTCTGGCGCGCTTTGCAGCCGGTGAAGTAGCGGATGTTCTCGATGAAGCCGCGATACTCCTTGTAGCTCTTCTCCGCCGCACGAACGAAGGTCTCCAGCGGGTCGCGCAGCAGGATCAGCACCTTGTCCTCAGGCCTGGTCTGGGCCAGCAGCGGCTTGCTCTTGTCAGGCTTGGCACCCTTCCTGGCGTTGTGGGCGCGGCGGAAAACGGGCTCAAGCCCGGTGTCGGCCTTGATCAGCACGTCCTTTCCTGGCGTTTTCACGCCCAGGTAATGCTCCATGCAGAAGCGCATCCAGTTCAACCCGCTCCGCGGTGCCGAGACGACAAAGATCATGCAAACCTCTCAATCAGGGGCGTTCTATCACAAGATCGTTCGCACGAGTAGTTGCGGCAAGGCGGCCTAAAAGTCGTAGCCGAGCAGGGCGATAGTGTCGGCCCAGCGCTCCGCCACCAGGTCGCGACTCGAGGCGGAGTAATGGGAGCGGTAGTCCGTGCCGCCGCGATAGCTGCGCTTGTCCTCGGGCAGGCTCGCGAAGCTGAGCCCGGTCTCGGCGGAAATTTCTCCCAGCGCCCCGGCGAGCTCCTCGAAGCGGAACACCCGGTCGGCGATCACCACGTCGTCTTCGGTATAGAGCGAGCGATTCTGCACCACCGGATACTCATGCAGGAAGCGGTCGAAGTCCCAGCCCGCCACTGGCGGCTTGCGGCGGCTGAAGAAGTAGAGGCTCACGAGGAAGTCCCAGGGGTTCCGGTCGAAGGCATATTTGCGGTAGCTGCCGAACTGCGCCGCGGGCAGCATCGGGCGCGCCCGGGCGAGCGGCATGTGGTCGAAGAAGAAGCGGCGGTGCAGCACGCTGTCGCGTCCCACGAGGTCGCGGAACCACTCCAGCTTGGCCGTCATCAGGTCGATGGGCCACGCGCTGTAATAGTTGCGGCCTGCAACCGGCGGAATGGAAATGGGCGTCCATATGTCGTTGCCGTCGAGCTGCGGGATGATGGCGCGCTCGATGCTGGTTGAAGCCGTCTTGCGCGACTTCACCAGGATGAAGCGGCGACTGTGGGAAATGATCATCGCGCCCTCACCGACTCATGTCTGTGCAATGCGCTCCTCGTTGGCCACCCAGCGCGCCTCGCCGCCTTCCACCTCGTAGAGGCGGTCGGCGATGGCCGTCCAGGCCTGGCGGTGGGTAATGACCACGATGGTGTAGCGGCTCCGGAGGGCTGCAATGTTGCGCACGATGTCCTGCTCGGTCACCGGGTCCAGCGCGCTCGTTACTTCGTCGAGGATCAGCACTTCGGGGGATGTCACCAGCGCGCGCGCCAACGAAATGCGCTGGCGCTGACCGCCTGACATCTTGCCGCCCATCTCGCCGACGCTGCTTTCCAGCCCGTCCGGCAGATTGGCCACAAAGCCCGAAGCCTCCGCCTGGCGCAGCGCCTCATGCACCATCTCGTCGGTGATGTTCGGGTCGCCGAAGGTGATGTTCTCGCGCACGTCGGCGTGCAGCAGGCTCAGTTCCTGCGGCACATAGCCGATCTTCTGCCGCCACTTGAACAGGTCGATCTCGGTGAGCGGCACGCCGTCGATGGTGATGCGCCCGCGCTTTGGCTGGTAGAGGCCGATCAGCAGGTCGATGATCGTCGTCTTGCCGGCACCCGAGGGGCCCTTCAGTACGGTGATGCGGCGCGCCGGGATTTCGATGTTCACGTCGCGAATGATCTCGCGCTCGCCATGCGAGAAGGAAACGCCCTCGAAGCGGCAGGCATTGGTCAGCATCGGTTCATGCGTTCCGGGGTTCAGCTCGCGGTGGGCGTCGGCAAGGGCGATCTGCTCCACCATGCGCTCGTAGGACCGCTCATACTTCACCGACTGCTGCACCGCCTTCTGCACCTTGGCGATGATGTCGTTGATCTTGAGGAAGATCACGCCAATCACCACGATCTCCGGCAGCGTCACGTTCCACGAGGTATAGGCAAGATAGGCGGCAACGGTGATGAGCAGCGTCACCACCACCTCGTTGCCGAGGTTGAAGCCGAGCTTCGACACCTCCCCGGTGATCAGTGCGCGCCGCAGCTTCATCAGCGTGCGCCGCAGCGGGATCAGCATGGGCTGGAAGCGGTGCATCGCCTTCAGCGCCTTCATGTTGGCGAGCAGGTCGACGATCTTGACGGTGAGCAGCGCCGTCGTATCGGCCTCGCGCCGGCCTGCCGCGCGCGAGATCTTGATCAACCGGTTCATCGCTGCACCCACGATGATGCCCACTGCGATTGATGCCAGCGCCAGTTTCCAGTTGTAGAGCATCGCCACGCTACCCAGCAGCACGGCCTGCGCCAGCTGCGCCAGAACCTGCGCGGCCAGCAGATAGGCCTGGCTGGCGCGTGTTGCGTCATTGGCGATGGCGGCGGCGAATTTCCCGGCCTGCTGGTCGGCATAGAAGCGCCAGCTGGCGCCGAACAGCGAGCTGATCAGCCGCTCGCGGAAGCCGATGGCGATGTCGGCTGACACCACCGCGGCATAGGACAATGCGGCAAAGGAGATGACGGCCTTCAGCACGATGGCGCCTGCAATCAGCAGCACCAGCGTCTTGAAGTCGGGGGTAACACCCAGCCAGTCGATCATCCGCTGCGCGATCTGGTTGCTCTGCGATGACTTTCCGGCCTCGCCCAGCAGGGCCCCGGCGGCGGGCAGCAGCGCACCGATGCCGATCGCCTCCACCGCCGCGGCGGCAAGCAGGCTCAGCAGCACCAGCGTCGACTGCAGCCGGTCGCCCTGCAGGAATATCCTGAAGATCATCTTCATGCGTGGAAAAGCACCGATCGAGCGTCAAAATCGGGGCAGCAATAGCCCGTCCGGCAGGGGCACACAATGGTTGCGCCATTCAGCGTTTCTTGTCGCAAGGCTGAGCTTTTCTGCGGCCCACGCGGCGCGGTGGCTGCCGCCCCGTCGCGCCCGCGTCCGGTTGCCAAGCGTTGCGCAAGCCGGTTGCTGCCCCTAAGGAGGGTCCAGCAGCGGGAGCCCGGGGCCGTGATCGTCAGCAACACGCATAATTTCATCTTTCTCAAGGTCAGCAAGACCGGCGGCTCCTCGGTCGAGGCCTATCTCCGCCGCTTCTGCGGCCAGGGCGATATCGTCACCTGGCTCGATGACGACGAGGAGCAGGCGATCAAGGGCACTGGCGCCTGCCCGCCCATGGGCTTTGCGAAGCCTGCGGCCGGCGTGCCGCCGCTCGCCCGGCTGCTGATGGCCTTCAACCACCGCAAGACGCTGCGCCGCCATGGCCTGTCGCCGCATGCCAGCGCAGCGCGGGTCAAGCACTACGTGGGTGACAAGGAGTGGTATGGGCACCTCAAGTTCTGCGTCGTCCGCAACCCGCTGGACCGCAGCGTCTCACAATTCTTCTGGACCGCCGCCAACCGCGGTTGGGAGGATGCGGCAACCAACTTCCACGCCCGCTTTGACGAGTTCCTGCAGTTGAATGACTTCCGCCGCCTCAATGAAAAGGGCCGCGACGTCTATGCCATCGACGGCCGCGTGGTGGCCGACCGCGTGCTGCGTTTCGAGACGCTCGAGCAGGATCTTGGCCGCACCATGCGTGAACTCGGCATCGATACGCCGGTGGTGCTCACGCGCTTCAAGTCCACCCAGCGCCCCAAGGGTGATTTCGCCGCCATGCTGAACGACCGGCAGCGCCAGGTGATCAGGGATGCCTTCGCCTTCGACATCGAACAGTTCGGCTACGTGGTCTGAGGTTGCGCATCGCCATTCCTGCGTTCCGTCCAGCAGAGCCGCCTGCCGAGTCAGGCGGCATCAGGCTCTTATCGCGACCGCCGGAAGCGCCAGCCTGGCCGTGCACCCGCCACCATCATCATCTCCGCCACGTTCTCCACCGTGAGCACGCCGATCACGTTGCCGCCCTCGTCCGCCACAACCTCGGCGGTAGCACCTGCCGCGCGCATCCGGGTGAAGGCCTCGGGCAGTGGCATTCCCGGCGGCAGCGGCTGGCAGGCCCGCATCACCTCGCCCACAGGCACGCTCTCCCCCTTGTCCCGCAAGCCCACGATCATCGCGTCGCGGTCCAACAGGCCCACGATGCGTTGCGCGCGGTCCACCACGGGGAAGTCCCTCTGCGGGCTGGCCAGCAGCGCGTCGATCGCCTCCGATACCGGCTGGCTTACTTCCAGCACCACCGGTGATGGCTCCATCGCATCGCGCACGGTGAGGCGTGAGGCGAACCCGGTGAAGGTCGCCTGCTGTTCCTCGGCCCCCGCCGCGAGATAGATGAACACGCCGACGAACATCAGGATCGGGTTCCACAGCAATCCTGCCACAAAGAACACGATGGCGAAGAACTGCCCGATGCGCGCGGCGATTGCGGTGGCACGCGCCGCACCCATGTTCATGGCGAGGATGGCGCGCAGCACCCGGCCGCCATCCATCGGGAAGGCGGGGATCAGGTTGAACAGCACAAGCATGATGTTCACGATCAGCAGCCGTTCGGCCAGGCTCGCATGGTCGAAGTCGATGGTGGTGAAGAAGCCCAGGCCCAGGCCGAACACGGCCATCAGGACGAGCGCGATTCCGACGTTGACCAGCGGCCCGGCAATGGCCACGAGCAGCTCCTGCCGGGGATTTTCCGGCATCCGCTCCATGGCCGCGATGCCGCCGATGGGCGACAGGATCACCTGCGGCGTGTTGACCCCGAAGCGCCTGGCCATGGTGATGTGGCCGAATTCATGCAGCGTCACGCAGAGGAACACGAGCAGGATGAACACAATTGATTCAACGGCGGCGGATGGCCCCCCGGCGAGGTAATCCGAAATGCCGATCCAGGCGAGGAAGATCAGGAAGGTGATGTGCAGCCTGATATTGGTGCCTGCAATCCTACCGATGGTGAGTGACCAGTTCATTCCCCCAATATAGGCATGTTTTCCTCAAATGTCAAGAGAAATCACAGCCGCGGCCGGTCTTTTTTCGAGCCGTACCAGCCACCCACTGCCTTCTCATAGGCCAGCGCCGCGCGGAACACCTTCACGTCGTCCCAGGTGCGGCCAACCAGCTGGATGCCGGTCGGCACCTGTGTTTTTGCATGCCCCGACGGCACCGAAAGTACCGGGCAATTGTGCAGCATGTTGAACTGGTGCGTCATCACCCAGCCGAATTCCGGGTCGGCCTTCTGGCCGTTGACCGTGAAGCTCTCGTCCCACGGGTCATGCTCGGCCTTCACCGAGGGCGCATTGTTGGTGGGGCAGATGAACAGGTCGTGCGAGGCCAGCACCGGCCCCAGCGTCTGGTACATGGCATGCGCCTGGGCCCACGGCTTGTGCACGTCTTCGGGCCCGGTCAGTTTCTGCGCCACCTCCGCGAACTTGATCGCGTAGTCGGTCATCAGGTGCTTCGAGTCTTTCAGGTGCCAGATCGTCTGCCGCCCGAAATGCATCAGGTTGTACCAGTGCAACCCGTTCTTCTCGACGTCCGCCGTCCAGCCGAGGTCCACTTCCTCCACCTTCGCACCGAGTTTGCGAAACACCTCGATCGCCGCCAGCATGTTCTTTCTCACGGCGGGTTCGACGGGCACGTAGCCCAGGTCTACCGAGTACGCGATCTTCATCCCCTTGATCGAGGCAGCCTCGGTGGGCAGCTTCACCTTCTGCCTGAGCGAGTCATGGTCCAGCGGGTGCGGGCCCGAAGTCACGTTCTGCATCAGCGCGGCGTCCGCCACCGTGCGCGTCATCGGTCCGCAGTGGTTGAAGCGGTCGAAGTTGGCCGGCGGCCCATCGGGGTTGCGCCCATGCGGCGGCTTGTAGCCCACCACGCCGCAGGCCGCCGCCGGAATGCGGATCGACCCGCCGATGTCGGTGCCAGTGGCCAGCGTGATCATCCCCGCGGCCAGTGCCGCACCCGAGCCGCCCGATGATCCGCCCGGCCCCCATTCGGTATTCCACGGATTGCGCGTCACACCCCAGATGCGCGAGGCGGTGATGCCGGACAGGCAGAACTCCGGCGTCGTGGTTCGGGCGAGGATCACGGCCCCCGCCTGCTGCAACCGCGCGATCATCGGGTCGGAATGCTCGTCCACCCAGTCCTTGAAGATCAGCGAGCCTTGCGTGGTGCGCTTGCCCGCCACCCGCTGCGCGTCCTTCACGGCCAGCGGCACGCCGTCGAGTGCGCCGGTCTTTGTGCCCCGCTTCATGTAGCGGGCTTCCGATGCCTTGGCCTGCGCGATGGCCTCGTCGAAATAGCGGTCGGCCAGGCAGTTGATCTTCGGGTTCACCTTCTCCGAGCGGGCAATCAGCGCCTTCGCCAGTTCGACGGGCGACAGCTTGCGCTTCCTGAACAGCTTCAGGGCCTCCGTGGCGGAGAGGTAGCAAAGGTCATCGTTGGTCATGGACAAGGCTCATCCCGAGGGGCTAGTGGTTTCGCCCAACAGAGAACAGGACAATGGGAGAGAAGTCCATGGCCGGCAGGCTTCACGGCAAGACAGCGATCGTCACCTCGGCAGGCCAGGGCATCGGCCGGGCCTCCGCCATCTGCATGGCGAAGGAGGGGGCCAAGGTTTGGGCGACCGACATCAACGCCGAGGCGCTGGCCTCGCTCGCCGCCGAACAGTCAGGGATCGAGACCTTCACCCTCGACGTACTCAAGCAGGACCAGATCGACGCCGCGGCAAAGCGCGTCGGAACGCCGGACATTCTCTTCAACTGCTCGGGCTTCGTCCACGCCGGCACGCTGATGGAAACCGACGACAAGGCCTGGGACTTCTCCTTCGACCTCAACGTCAAGGCGCATTTTCACATGATCAAGGCCTTCATGCCGGCCTGGCTCGCCCGCGGCAGCGGCGTGATCATCAACATGGCCTCTGCCGCCTCCTCGATCAAAGGCGTGCCGAACCGCTTCGTCTACGGGGCCACCAAGGCCGCGGTGATCGGCATGACCAAGGCGCTGGCGGCGGATTACACCTCCAAGGGCATCCGCGTGAACGCCATCTGCCCCGGCACGGTCGACAGCCCGTCGCTCGCCGAGCGCCTCAAGGCCACGGGTGACTACGAGGCCGCCAAGTCGGCCTTCATTTCCCGCCAGCCCATGGGCCGCATGGCGCAGCCTGAGGAAATCGGCATGCTGGTGGTTTATCTGGCAAGTGACGAGGCCGCTTTCGTCACCGGCCAGACCTTTGTCATCGACGGCGGCTGGTCGATCTAGGCCAATCCATGGGGCGGCGCTGCGCCGCCCCTGCGTCAACTGCGCGGGCAGTCGCGGTACCCATTGGCAAAGGGTATTTCCCCGGCCTAGGATGCAGCCAACAACCGCCGAAAAGGGTGGGAGCAGGGAGCTTGATCTTGGCAGCAGGCCAAACCGCCATCGAGGCGAAAGGCGTCACGAAGCAATTCGGAACAGGGCAGGACGCCGTCAAGGCTCTCGACAATGTTTCGGTTTCGATCCGCGAAAATGAGTTCTTCACGCTGCTGGGCCCTTCGGGCTGCGGCAAGACCACGCTGCTTCGGCTGATCGCCGGCTTCGACTTCCCCAACGAGGGCGAAATCCTTCTCTACGGTGAGAATATCGCGCCGCTGCCGCCCTACAAGCGGCCGGTCAACACGGTGTTCCAGTCCTACGCGCTCTTCCCCCACATGACGGTGGCCCAGAACATCGGCTTCGGGCTCGAGATGCTGGGCAAGCCCCGCGCCGAGATCGACAAGCGGGTATCCCAGATGCTGCAGCTCGTGCGCATGGAGGAGCTCGCCAACCGCCGCACCAGCCAGATTTCCGGCGGCCAGCAGCAGCGCGTGGCACTGGCCCGCGCGCTCGCCCCGGCGCCCAAGGTGCTGCTCCTCGACGAGCCGCTCTCGGCCTTGGACTACAAGCTCCGCAAGGACATGCAGATCGAACTGAAGCGCCTGCAGAATGAAACCGGCATCACCTTCATCTTCGTGACGCATGACCAGGAAGAAGCCCTCACCATGTCGGATCGCATCGCGGTCATGAGCCGTGGCAAGATCCTGCAGATCGGCTCGCCGCGTGACATCTATGACCGCCCCTCGGTGCGCTTCGTGGCCAACTTCATCGGCGAGACGAACTTCCTCGAGGGCGACGTTCTCGCTGTCGAGGGAGCTTCTGCCACGGTCAAGCTCGCAGGCGGCGGCACCATCGTCGCGGGTCTTCCAGAAGGGCTGAAGCCGCATGGACGCGTCACCGTGGTGGTGCGGCCCGAGCATGCCGACCTCGTGAAGCCCGGCGGCGAAGCCGATCTATGGGGCAAGCTCGAGAACATCGTCTACTTCGGCACCGACACGCACTATTACGTGAAGCTCGATGGCGGAGAAGCGTTCATCATCCGCCAGCAGAACTCGCATGGCGCAGGCTCCGGCCACGCGGTGGGCAATCCCGTGGGGGTCGCACTCGAAGCGAATTCCGCCCAGGTGGTGAGGGACTGAGAATGGGTGTTGCACAACAGGCGGCGGACAGGGCCGAGCGCGATCAGATCCGCAAGCGCTGGCTGCTGTCGTCACCCGCACTCATCATCATTTTCTTCGCGGCCATCGGCCCGCTCGCCGTCGTCGTGCTCTATTCCTTCATGGTGAAGGGCGACTACGGAGACGTGAAGTACTGGCAATTCTCGCTCGACGGCTGGTTCAACGTGGTGGCCGAGCGCGACATGTTCGACGATACGCTGGGCCTTGCCTGGGCCAACATCTCGATCTTCTGGCGGTCGCTGAAGCTGTCCTTCATTACCACCATCATCACCCTGTTCTTCGGTTTCCCCACGGCCTACTTCATCGCCACGAGGAAGCCCGACAAGCGCGACCTCTGGCTGTTCCTCATCACCATTCCGTTCTGGACCAACATTCTGATCCGCACCTTCGCCATGCAGGAGGTGATCCGCAACGAGGGCATCATCAACTCGGCGCTGATGGGCCTGGGCCTCGTCGACCAGCCGGTCCAGATCATGTTCACCGACTGGGCCATCCTCTTCGGCATGGTCTATGTCTACCTGCCGCTCATGGTGCTGCCGCTCTATGCCTCGCTCGAGAAGCTGGACTTCCGGCTGGTCGAGGCGGGTTATGACCTCTACGCCAACCGCTTCCAGGTGCTGTGGCGTGTCATCATCCCGCTGGTCAAGCCCGGCATCGTGGCGGGCTGCATCCTGGTGTTCATCCCCTCGCTCGGCGCCTATGTCATCCCGCGCGTGCTGGGTGGCGGCAAGAACATGATGCTCGGCAACCTCATCGACCTGCAGTTCGGCCAGGGCCGCAACTGGCCGCTGGGCTCGGCGCTCTCCATCACGCTCATGATCATCGTCACGCTGGCGCTCCTCGTCTATGTGAGGAACACCGCGAAGGGCGGGGGCAACGGCCATGTCTAAGGGCTTTTCCATCACCTCCATGCCGGGCTTCTCGTTGATTGCGCTGGCCTGCTTCGCGGTGCTCTACCTGCCGGTCGCCACGCTGGTGTTCTATGCCTTCAACGCCGGCCAGAGCGTCGCCATGTGGGAGGGCTTCTCGCTCCGGTGGTTCGAGTCCGCCTGGCAGAACACAGCCGTGCAGGAGGCCACCATCCGCTCGGCGGTGATCGCCGTCGTCGCCGCGACGATCGCCACCGTCACGGCCACCATGGCGGCGATTGCCACCACCCGCACAGCGCCCTATCGCGGCCTCACCTTCAAATACGCCTTCATCAACCAGCCCCTCATGGTGCCGGAGATCGTCACGGCGGTGGCGCTGCTCATCGTGTTCTCGCGCATCAAGATATGGACCGGCTATTCGGGGCTCGGCTACATCATCGCCGCCCACACCGCCTTCTGCATTCCCTTCGCCTACATGCCGATCCGCGCCCGCCTCGAAGGCATGGACCTGACGCTGGAGCGCGCCGCGGCCGACCTCTATGCACCGCCCTGGGCTGCCTTCAAGCGGGTGACACTGCCCATCCTGTGGCCCGGTATCCTCGCGGGCTTCATGCTGGCCTTCGTGATCTCGCTCGATGATGTGGTGATCACCGAATTCGTCAAGTCCGCCGGGCAGGAGACGCTGCCCACCTACATGCTGGGCCAGCTCAAGCGCTCGGTCACGCCGGAGATCAACGCCATCTCGACGGTGTTCCTCGGCATCTCGATTCTGCTGGTGACGATGTTCTTCTTCATCAGCCGGAAAAAAGCGTAACGTGAAGTCTTCAAAAGGGAGAAAAAGATGAGTTTCAAATCCAAGACCTTGCTGGCCGCCGCCATGGTGATGGCGATGTCCGCACCCGCCTTCGCCGAGGGCGTCCTCAACATCTACAACTGGGGCAACTACACCAGCCCCGAAGTAATCAAGAAGTTCGAAGAGAAGTACAACGTCAAGGTCACCATCACTGACTATGACTCGAACGACACGGCTCTCGCCAAGGTGCGTGCCGGCGGCCATGGCTTCGACATGGTGGTGCCGTCCGCCAACTTCATGCCGATCTGGATCAAGGAAGGCCTGCTCCTCGAGACGAACCCGAACCAGATGGAGAACTTCAAGAACGTCGACCCGCGCTGGGTGGATGTCGAATATGACAATGGCCGCCACTACTCCGTTCCGTGGCAGTGGGGCACCGTTGGTGTCTCGGTCAACACCAAGGCCTATGGTGGCGACATCAATACCTGGGGCATCGTCTTCGACACGCCGGCCGAGCTGAAGGGCAAGGTCAACGTCGTTCCGGAAATGACCGACGTGATCGACGCGGCACTCGCCTACAATGGTTTCAAGCGCTGCTCGACCGACAAGGAAGAGCTGAAGAAGGCGCGCGACACGCTGGTCAACGCCAAGCCCAACTGGATCGCGATGGAATATTCCACCATCGAGAAGATGACCAAGGGCGACTACCTTGCCACCAGCGACTGGAACGGCTCTGCCCTGCGCCAGCGCCTGCAGAACCCGGATATCCACTACGGCTATCCGAAGGAAGGCATCACCATCTGGATGGACAACCTCTCCGTCCTGAAGGATGCCAAGAACGTCGAGAACGCCAAGCTCTTTCAGAACTTCGTGATGGATCCGGAAAACGCCGCCGGCCTTTCCGCCTTCGCGCGCTATGCCAACGGCATCGCGGGTTCGGAGAAGTTCATGCCCGCCGACATGAAGGATGCCCCGGAACTCATGATTCCGGCCGACATGAAGGACAAGGCCACCTTTGCGCTGGCCTGCCCGCCGGAAGCGGTGGAGTTCTACACCAGGATCTGGACCGATCTGATGAAGTAAGTCCCTTCGGGGAAGATCGGGGGGAGGTCCGCAAGGCCGCCCCCTTTTGGTTTCAAGGGAGACGCACATGACCTCCTACCGCAATTCCGACCCGCGCTTGGCCATCATGCAGGGTTCGCCCCCGCAACTGGTGCCGCCGCGCATGGACTGGGACCGGCCGCCATGGAACCGCTGGGCATTCCAGAACATCCGGCAGATCCTGCCCACCGCGGAAGTCTGGCGCGGCGATGGTCCGGTGAGTCATCTTCCGCGCAAGGAACAAGATCTCGATGCATTGCCCGTTCCGTCCATCAAGGGAGCGGTGACGACGCTCGCGCGCCTGCTCGACGACACCTACACGGATGGCTTCATCGTGCTCAAGGATGGCGCCGTCGTCTATGAGCGCTACTTCAACGGCATGACGCCGCGCACGCTGCACCTCTCGCAGTCGGTGGCGAAATCGGTGACGGCCGCCGCCGCCGGTGTGCTGGTGGGCAAGGGCTTGCTGGATGTCAATGCACCCGTCACGCACTACATTCCTGAATTGAATGACACCGCCTATCGCGGTGCGCTGTTGCAGCATGTCCTCGACATGAGGAGCGGCGTCACCTTCGACGAGACCTACACCGATCCCTATTCCGATGTCGGTCAGCTCGATGTCTCCTCCGGCTGGAAGCCCGTTCCGCCCGGCGCTGACCCGTCCTTTCGCTGGCCGCGCCATGTGTTCGAGCAGGTGCTGGGCCTCGGCAAGCTCGAATGCCGGCACGGCGAGCGCTTCTCCTACCGATCGATCGAGACCGAGGTTCTCGGCTTCTGCATGGAGCGCGTCACCGGCAAGCGTCTCTACGAGATCGTGTCGGAGGAACTCTGGCAGCCGATGGGCGCGGAGCAGAGTGCGAGCTTCACCGTCGATGCGGTGGGAAGCGCGCTGGCCGATGGCGGCTTCAACGCCTGCCTGAGAGACTATGCCCGCGTCGGCCTGCTCTACCTGCAGAACGGCGGCGGCATCGTTCCGGCTGAATGGGTGGAGGCAACCCGCACCGGCATTCACCACCCCACCGCGCCATTTTCACCGGCACTTCCCGAGGGCTCCTATCGTAACCAGTGGTGGATCGAGGATCCGCGCTCGCGCGCCCTTTATGCACGCGGCGTGTTCGGCCAGATGATCTATGTGAACTGGGACCACGGGCTGGTGGCCGCCAAGCTCTCCAGTTGGCCCGACTTCATATCGACGTCCTTCAGCATCGCTACGCAGAAGGCGTTCCATGCCATCGGAAGGCACCTCGCATGAGCAACACTCTCGATACCGTAATCGAACGCCACGCGCTGGCCCGCGCCGGAGCACCGCCCTCCCGCGCCAAGGGCGTGGTGTTGCTCATCCACGGCCGCGGCGCCACTGCCGAGAGCATGTTGCCGCTGGCCGATGTGATGGCCATGCCGGACCTCTGCTACCTGGCGCCGCAGGCCGAGGGTTACACCTGGTATCCGCAAAGCTTCATGGCACCCACGGCGGCGAACGAGCCCTATCTGTCACGCGCGCTGGATCGTGTCGCGGCGATCATCGCGGATATTCTCGATTCGGGTGTTGAGGCGGGAAAACTCGCCGTCGTCGGCTTCAGCCAGGGCGCCTGCCTGACCAGCGAAACGGCGCTGAGGAACCCCCGTCCCTATGGCTTCGTCGGCGTGCTGAGTGGCGGGGCCATCGGCCCGCCGGGCACGCCACGCGACTATGCCGGAACGCTGGCAGGGGCATCGGTCTTCCTTGGCTGCTCCGAACATGACCCGCACATCCCGCTCGCCCGCGTGAAGGAGACGACGGCAGTGTTCACCCGCATGGGGGCGAAGGTCACGGAGCGCATCTATCCGGGCTCTTCCCACGGCATCAATGACGACGAGATCACGCATTTGAGAGCCGGGCTCGCAGCTTTGGCCACATAGCATCCACTATTCCGCCCGCTGCGTATGCCAATGTGACGTCCTGTCAATCCGGGTGCCACATGATCGATCGCCGTACCGTTGTCGCAAGTCTGCTCGCCTTCTCACTCACGTCCGCGAACGCGGGCGCAGAGGCGAACGAGATGCTGGAGACTGTGGTCGACGGCCTCGACCATCCGTGGTCCTTGGCCTTCCTGCCGGATGGCACGATCCTCGTCACCGAACGCGCCGGAAACCTTCGCACCATCGGCATGGACCGAAAGCTTTCGGAGCCGATTTCCGGCCTGCCGGAGGTTGCCGCCGTGGGCCAGGGCGGGCTCCTCGACATCGCACTTCACCCGGATTTCGCCCAGACGCGACTCGTGTTCCTGTCCTTCGCGGAGCCGCGAGAGGAGGGCAAGAACGGCACAAGCGTGATGCGTGGGCGCCTGTCGGAGGACCTCCGCAGCCTCACCGACGTCAAGGTCATCTTCCGCGAGCAGCCAGCCTATAAGGGTGGTGCCCATTTCGGCTCGCGCCTCACCTTCGACAGGACGGGTGCGCTGTTCGTGACAACTGGCGACCGGCTGAACCTGCGCCCGCTGGTGCAGCAGACGGACAATCACATTGGCAAGGTCATCCGCATCACCGAGGAGGGTGCCATTCCGCCGGACAACCCGAAGGTCGAAGGCTGGTTGCCTGAGATCTGGTCCATCGGCCACCGCAACCTGCAGGGCGCGACCATCCATCCCGACACCGGTCAGTTGTGGACAACGGAGCATGGCGCCAAGGGCGGCGATGAGCTGAACCACCCGGAAGCGGGCAAGAATTATGGCTGGCCCGTCATCACCTACAGCCGCGAATATTCAGGCGAGCCTGTCGGCGACGGGCTCACCGAGAAGGACGGCATGGAGCAACCCGTGCATTACTGGACGCCCTCCATCGGGCCGTCCGGCATGGTATTCTACACCGGCGACCGGTATCCGCAGTGGAAGGGCAATCTCTTCGTCGGCGCGCTGGCGCTGAAGCACGTGGCGCGGCTGGAGATGAAGGGTGACAAGGTCGTCGGGGAGGAAAAGCTGTTCGATGGCTATGCCCGCTTTCGCGACGTGCGGCAGGGACCGGACGGTTATCTCTATGTGCTGACGGACGAGGACGCGCCGATGGGGCGGCTGATGAAGATCACCCCTTAGTCCGTCACCCCGGCTTCCGTCGGGATGACGACATTCAATATAACTAGACCGTGATCCCCGGCAGCTTCAGCCCTTGTTCCTTTGCGCATTCGACAGCGATCTCGTAGCCCGCATCGGCATGGCGCATGACGCCGGTGGCGGGGTCGTTCCACAGCACGCGCTCGAGGCGGCGGGCCGCGTCATCCGTGCCGTCGGCCACGATCACCATGCCGGCATGCTGCGAATAGCCGATGCCGACGCCGCCGCCATGATGCAGCGACACCCAGGTGGCGCCTGATGCGGTGTTGAGCAACGCGTTGAGCAGCGGCCAGTCCGACACTGCATCCGAGCCATCGATCATGCCTTCCGTCTCGCGGTTGGGCGAGGCGACGGAGCCGGAGTCGAGGTGATCGCGGCCAATGACGATGGGCGCCTCGACTTCACCGTTCCGCACCATTTCATTGAACGCCATACCGAGCTTGTGGCGCTGGCCGAGGCCCACCCAGCAGATGCGGGCGGGCAACCCCTGGAAGGCGATGCGCTCGCGCGCCATGTCGAGCCAGTTGTGGAGGTGCGGATCATCGGGGATCAGCTCCTTCACGCGCTGGTCGGTCTTGTAGATGTCCTCCGGGTTGCCGGAGAGGGCGGCCCAGCGGAACGGGCCGATGCCGCGGCAGAACAGCGGGCGGATATAGGCGGGCACGAAGCCGGGGAACTCGAAGGCGTTCTTCAGGCCCTTCTCCAGTGCCATCTGGCGGATGTTGTTGCCATAGTCCAGCGTGGGAACACCCATGTGCCAGTAGTCGAGCATGGCTTCGACGTGGGTTTTCATCGAGGCCATGGCGGCGGCCTTCACGGCCTGCGGGTCGGAGACGCGCTTTTCCTCCCACTCGGCGAGCGTCCAGCCGGCGGGCAGATAGCCGTTGATCGGATCATGCGCCGAGGTCTGGTCGGTGACCGCATCGGGGCGGATGCCGCGCTTGACGAATTCCGGCAGCAGCTCCGCTGCGTTGCCGAGCAGGCCGACGCTGATGGGCTTGCCGGCCTTGTGCGAGCGGTCGATGATTTCCAATGCTTCATCGATCGTATTCGCCTTGGTGTCGAGGTAGCGCGTCTTCAAACGGAACTCGATGCGCGAGGACTGGCATTCGATGGCGACCATCGAGGCGCCAGCCATGGTGGCGGCGAGCGGCTGTGCGCCACCCATGCCGCCCAATCCAGCGGTGAGAAACCACTTGCCCTTGAGGCTGCCGCCATAGTGTTTGCGGCCCACTTCGGCGAAGGTTTCATAGGTGCCCTGCACGATGCCCTGCGTGCCGATGTAGATCCAGGACCCGGCGGTCATCTGGCCGTACATCATCAGGCCCTTCTTATCGAGCTCGTTGAAATGGTCCCAGGTGCCCCAGTGCGGCACCAGGTTGGAGTTGGCGATCAGCACGCGCGGCGCATCCTTGTGGGTGCGGAAGATGCCGACGGGCTTGCCGGATTGCACCAGCAGCGTCTCGTCCTCTTCCAGCGAGCGGAGCCCTGCCACGATCTTGTCATAGGCTTCCCAGTTGCGCGCGGCGCGCCCGATGCCGCCATAGACCACGAGTTCCTCGGGGCGTTCGGCGACGCCCGGATCGAGGTTGTTCATCAGCATGCGCAGGGGCGCTTCGGTGAGCCATGACTTGCAGGACAGCGTGGTGCCGGTGGGGGATTTGATGACGCGGGTGTTGTCACGGCGGGTGGTCATGGGTGAACTCCTATTGAGAGAAGGTGCCGCGTTCACCGGTGCGGTGGCGGCTGTAAAGCGCGTAGCGGCTGGCGGGATAGGTGAGGGTGACGGCGGTAGCGACCTTTCCGCGGCTCCACGAGCGGCGGTAGAGGGCGAGGCAAGGTTCGAGCGCTGCGATTCCGAGCAGGCGCTGCTGCTCGGGCGAGGGAAGCGTCGCCTCGACAGTGTGCTCGAGTTCGTCCACCGGCGTGGCGGCGAGCAGCACGGCGGTGGGCGTCGTTTTGGTGAAGTCATGCTCGAGGAAGTCCGGCACCACGGCGGGGTTCACATGGCGATCCTCGAGCTGAACGGGAACGCCGTTCTCTTCATGCACGATGACGATGTGGAACAGCTGCTTGAGGCCACGGTCCTCGAACGCCTCGGCAAGTGCCGGATTGGAGTCGAATGGGCCCTTGCGGATAAGACGCGAGGAATAGCGGTGGCCGCGCTGGGCGATCTCCTCCGCGATGTTGCGGAGTTCCATGAGGCTGGAGAGGGCAGGGGCTTCCTTCACGAAGGTGCCCACACCGGGCACGCGGCTGAGGAAGCCCTCCGACGTCAATTCGCGCAAGGCGCGGTTGGCCGTCATGCGGCTGATGCCAAAACTTTCGACCAGCTCGTTCTCCGAAGGCACGCGGCGCCCTGCACTCCATGCACCCGAGCGGATGTTGTCGAGGATGTGCTCCTTGACCTTGGCATAGAGCGGCTGGGCGTCGCTCATCACAGGATGCCCCGCACCAGCTCGCCGTTGTGGATGACGGCGGCGAGCGGGTTGAAGCCTAGCGGATAGGCGAGGTCACCTGGGCGTGCCGTGTTCCACAGCGCGATGTCGGCCCGCATGCCGGGCGTCAGCAGGCCACGGTCATAGAGGCCCAGTGCCTTGGCGGCATTGTCGGTGACGCCCTTGAGCGCCTCCTCCGGCGTGAGGCCGAACAGCACGCAGGCCATATTCATGGCGGTGAGGATGGAATGGACGGGCGAGGTGCCGGGGTTGAGGTCGGTGGCGACCGCCATGGGCACGCCCGCCTCGCGAAGTGCTGCGACGGGCGGAGCCTGCTTCTCCCGCAGGTAATAGAAGGCGCCGGGCAGCAGCACGGCCACGGTGCCGGAGGCGGCGATGGCGTCCACCCCCGCCTGGTCGAGATATTCGATGTGGTCCACCGACAGGGCGCCGAATTGGGCGGCCATTGCCGAGCCGCCGAGGTTGGAGAGCTGCTCGGCATGGAGCTTGACGGGAAGGCCCAGGGATTTGGCCACCTCGAACACCCGTCGGGTTTCCTCGACCGAGAAGGCGATGCCTTCGCAGAAAGCATCCACCGCGTCCGCCAGGTTGGCCTTGGCCACGGCTGGCATGACGTCATTACAGACGAGGTCGAGATAACCGGCGCGATCATCCTTGAACTCCAGCGGCAGGGCATGGGCGCCGAGATAGGTGGTGACCACGTCCACCGGGCGCCATTGGGAGAGCTCGCGGGCCACCTTCAGCATCTTCATCTCGGTGTCGCGGTCCAGCCCGTAGCCGGACTTGACCTCGATGGTGGTGACGCCCTCGGCAAGCAGGGCATCCAGCCGGCGCAGCGCCGAGGCCGCAAGGTCGGCTTCTGATTCGGCCCGTGTCATCCGCACCGTGGCGGCGATGCCGCCGCCCGCCTTGGCGATCTCGGCATAGGAGACGCCTGCGAGGCGCTGCTCGAACTCATGTGCCCGGCTGCCGCCGTAGACAATATGGGTGTGGCAATCGATGAGGCCGGGGGTGGCCAATCGACCCTCGCAGTCGGTAGGCTCATGACCAGCAGGAGCCTCCGACTGGGGGCCTACCCAGCTGATGCGTCCGCCCTCGATCAGGATGGCTGCATCCTCGATCAGGCCGTAACCGTCCCGCATCGTGGCGGCGTTGAGGTTGGTGAGCAGCATGATGAAGCCTCTTGTATAAGGTTGTATATACAATATAGTCGGAGCCATGCAAAGCCAGAATTTTCACTTCGAAAGCGTGCTAACGCCAGAGGGCTGGAAACGGGACGTGACCGTCACCGTCGATGCCATGGGCTTGATCACCCATGTCGGGCCGGGCGAGGGCGGGGAGCGCATTTCCGGCATCGCCGTTCCGGCCATGCCCAACGTCCATTCCCACGCCCACCAGCGTTTCATGCTGGGCCTGGCGGAACGCGCCGGGCCGGGGGCGGACAGCTTCTGGACCTGGCGGGAAGCCATGTATGGCTTCGCCCTCAGGCTTTCGCCTGACGATCTCGAAGCCGTTGCGGCGCAGCTCTATGTCGAGATGCTGAAATCCGGCTTCTCGGTGGTGGGTGAGTTCCAGTACCTGCATCATGCACCTGATGGCACCCCCTATGCCGACCCCGCCGAGATGAGCCTCCGCTGTTTTGCTGCAGCGCAACATGCTGGCATCGGCATCACAATTCTTCCAACGCTCTATGCCTTTGGTGGCTTCGGAGGGCAGCATCCGGTGCCCGGCCAGCGTCGCTTCCTGAACCATGCCGAGCGCTTCCTGAAGATCGTCGGCAACCTGTCTATACAAGCCAAGGACAGCGCACTCCGTCATGTCGGCATCTCGCCCCATTCGTTGCGGGCGGTGACGCCGGACTTGCTGCGCGAGGTGATTGCCGCCCTGCCGCCGGATGCCCCGATCCACGTCCATGTGGCCGAGCAGGTGAAGGAGGTGGACGACTGCCTCGCCTTCTCGGGCCGCCGCCCGGTAGAGCTGCTGATGGAGAATTTCGACCTCTCCGACCGCTGGACGGCCATCCACGCCACCCACATGACGCCGTCCGAGACGGCCACACTCGCCCGCTCCGGCGCCATTGCCGGCCTATGCCCCACGACCGAGGCCAATCTGGGTGACGGCATCTTCCCGGCGGTGGACTTCATGGGGGAGCGCGGGGCCATCGCCATCGGCTCTGACAGCCACATCACCGTCTCGCCCGCAGAAGACCTGCGCATGCTGGAATATTCCCAGCGCCTGCGCGACCTGACCCGCAATGCGCTGGCGGGCGGGCCGGGCCGATCCACCGGGCGCAGCCTTTATGACGCCGCACTCAAAGGCGGCGCCCGATCCATGCGGCAGCCCATCGGCGCCATCGCCCCCGGCCACCGCTTCGACGTGACCGTGCTCGATGCCGAGCACCCGCTGCTGGCGGGACGCGCGGAAGACGCCGCCCTCGACACCTGGATCTTCTCCGGCGGCAATGCGCTGGTGCGGGACGTGTTCGTCTGCGGCCAACAGGTGGTGAAAGACCGCCATCACATCCATGAAGAACTGATCGCGCGGAACTTCCGCGCCGCCTTGAGGAGGCTCGACACATGATTGCCATCGGTGAACGCCCGCTGGATCTTTCCGACATTCGCGCGGCCCTTGCCGGGCCCATCACGGTGGAACTCTCCGCCGGGGCCCGCGCCCGCATCGTCCGCTCCGCCGAGACGGTGAAGCGCCTGCTTGCCACGGGCGACGCGATCTATGGCGTCAACACCGGCTTCGGCAAGCTGGCCAAGACGCGCATCGCCATGGCCGATCTCGATAAGCTGCAGATCAACATCGTGCGCTCGCATGCGGCAGGCGTAGGCGCTCCCCTTTCGGCGGGCGTCACCCGACTGATCATGCTGATGAAGCTCAATGCTTTGAGCCAGGGTGCATCCGGCATCTCACTCACCGCCATGGAGGCGTTGGCAGGTCTGATCAACACCGACGTGCTGCCCGTCATCCCCGGCCAGGGCTCCGTCGGTGCCTCGGGCGATCTTGCCCCACTCGCCCACATGAGCCTCGTGCTCATTGGCGAGGGCGAGGCACTGGTGAAGGACAAGCGGGTGAGCGGCGCAGAGGCCCTGAAGGCCGCCGGCATCGCTCCCGTGGCCCTTGGCCCCAAGGAAGGCCTGGCACTTCTCAACGGCACGCAGGTATCCACCGCGCTGGCGCTGTTCGGGCTCGTGGCCGCCGAACGCAATGCCGAGGCCGCGATCCTCGCGGGTGCCATGTCGGTTGATGCCGTCATGGGTTCCGATACGCCCTTCGACCCGCGCATCCATGCCCTGCGCCCGCACCCCGGCCAAATTCTCGCCGCGTCTCACTATCGCCGCCTGCTGGCGGGCAGTGAAATCCGCGCCTCGCACCTCGAGGGCGATGACCGCGTGCAGGATCCTTATTCCTTCCGCTGCCAGCCGCAGGTGATGGGCGCCTGCCTTGACCTTCTCAGCCACGCCGCACGCACGCTGGTGATCGAGGCCAATGCGGTCTCCGACAATCCACTGGTGTTCGCCGAGGATGGCGCGGTGCTGTCGGGTGGCAACTTTCACGCCGAGCCCGTGGCCTTCGCGGCCGACATCATCGCCATGGCCGTGGCCGAGATGGGCTCGCTCTCCGAGCGGCGCATCGCGGCGCTGATCGACAGTTCGATCTCGCTGCTGCCACCCTTCCTCATCCGCAACCCGGGCCTCAACTCGGGCTTCATGATCCCGCAATGCACGGCGGCGGCCCTGATGAGCGAGAACAAGCAGATGTCGCACCCGGCGTCGGTCGACTCCGCCCCCACCTCGGCCAACCAGGAAGACCATGTTTCCATGG
>Ga0194051_1000118_pt1 | contig 42191 bp, 30 predicted proteins | sample SepL2320m_MetaG_FD_161275 | JGI IMG/M metagenome (GOLD analysis project Ga0194051, IMG submission 161275) | Anoxic zone freshwater microbial communities from boreal shield lake in IISD Experimental Lakes Area, Ontario, Canada - Sep2016-L239-20m | ecosystem: Environmental > Aquatic > Freshwater >... | reverse complement strand
GAAGTCATCGCCGAAGCGCAGGCTGTCGCCGATGTCGACTCCTCGACCATCGGGTTTGTGGAGACCCACGGGACCGGCACCCCGCTGGGCGACCCGATCGAAATCGAGGCGCTGCGACAGGCTTTCGACCTCTCCGCAGTCACACGGTCGAGCCCGTGCGTTCTGGGTTCGGTGAAGTCGAACATCGGCCACCTCGATGCGGCATCCGGAGTCACCGGCCTGGTCAAGGCCATCCTGTGCCTGAAAAACAAGGCCATTCCGCCGACTGTGCACTACACCGCACCCAATCCCGAACTGCACCTTGAGGACACGCCGTTCGTGGTGGCGAGCGCCTTTGCGCCGTGGGAATCTGACACTCCCCGCCGGGCCGGGGTCAGCTCCTTCGGTGTGGGCGGCACCAATGCGCACGTCGTTCTCGAGGAGGCGCCGGAGCCTGCCTCAGTCGCCGCCGGCCCGGACGGTCCGCAGGTTCTGCTGTTGTCGGCCCGCACCCCCGGGACACTCGACGATGCCAGGTCCGCACTGGCCGCCGAACTCGCCCGCGACGAAAACCTGTCACTGTCCGATATCGCGTTCACCCTGGCCAGCCGGCGGCAGCACGATGTCAGGATGGCGGCCGTGGTGGCCGACCGCGCCGATGCATGTGTCGTGCTGGCCGCCGCCGAGCATGAGAACGTCTCGATCGGTCACTACCCGGTGGGTGTAACACCCGGTGCGGCGCAGGTGGCGTTCCTGTTTCCCGGTCAGGGCTCTCAGCATGTCGGCATGGCACGCGGCCTGTACGACACCGAGGCCGTGTTCCGGGAGAACTTCGACCGCTGCGCCGCCGGCTTCGCCGAAGAATTGGGCATCGACCTCAAATCCGAGGTGTTCGACGGGGACGGCCTGGAGCCCACCAACCTCGCCCAGCCGGCACTGTTCGCGGTGGAATACGCGCTGGCGCAGTTGGCCATGTCCTTCGGCGTAGCTCCGACGGCGCTTGCCGGACACAGCATCGGCGAACTGGTGGCCGCCACCCTGGCGGGGGTCTTCGACCTGGACACGGCGATCAGCGTCGTCTCGATGCGGGCACGCCTGATGCATGAGGCACCTCCCGGCGCCATGGTGGCCGTGGCGGCAAGTCCCGACGATATCGCCGCCCAGATGACCGCCGACGTCGACCTCGCCGCCATCAACGAATTCGGAAGTTGCGTGGTTGCCGGTCCCGTGGAGGCCATCCGCGACTTCACCAATCGCCTTGCCGCCGAGGCCATCGTGGCCCGGCGGGTTCGCACCTCGCACGGGTTCCACTCCCAGGCGATGGATACGGTCCTGGGACCCTTCGCCGAATTCCTCTCCGGTCTTACTCTGCACGCGCCGCGAATCCCGATGCTCTCCAACGTGACCGGTACCTGGATGACCGACGCGGAGGCCACCGATCCGAATCGCTGGGCCCAGCACATCCGATCCACCGTCCGGTTCGCCGACAATGTTTCGGCATTACTCGATGATTCCGATCGGGTGCTTGTCGAGGTTGGACCCGGCGGAAGTCTCACCGGTTCGGCCGTGCGTCTGCCCGGATGGACCCAGACCCACCGCGCGGTCCGCCTGATGCGCCACCCCGTACAGACCCGCGACGATCGGGACGCCTTCCTGCTCGCGCTGGGGCAACTGTGGGCCGCCGGCGTCGAGGTGGACTGGACGAGGTTGTACGGCGAGCACCCGCAGCGCGTCACGTTGCCCGGCTATGCCTTTGCGCGCCAACGGCATTGGATCGAACCGGATACCGCCGCCGTGCGGACGACCGGTGCGGGCGGCCAGGGCGGCGCATCAGCCACCGAGGCCTCGTCGGCCAACGGTCAGGGTGGTGCACCGGTGGACGCCCGTGCACAGATGCAGGCGACTCTGCAGCGGATCTGGTCGCAGTGCCTTGGGGTGGAATCGGTTGCGCCGGGAGACAATTTCTTCGAGATCGGCGGTGACTCGCTGGTTGCGATCGGCGTCGCGATGACCGCGTCGCACGAAGGCGTCGAACTCACCCCCCAGGACCTCTACGACAATTCCAGTCTCAGTGCACTGGCCGACACCCTGGTCGCACGCCACGCCGCCGGCGGACTGGCCAGTCAGGACATCGGAGATCTGGATCCGCAGGTCCCGCCGAACATCCTGCGCTTCCTCGACAACGGACTTGCCGAGCCTGGTCGCTGGCGGGTGCCCCTGGTGCTGCGCCTGGATTCCCGGGTAAGTGCGGCCGATGTCACGGCGGTTCTGACCGCGGTGGTCAATCACCATGACGCACTGCGCATGCGGGTGGCCGACAACGCTGGAATCTGGGAGCAGCAGATCAGTGATCCCGACGATTTCGCCGACCTGACCGAGCGGGCACTGCCCGCCGCGGCCGGGCCGGGTAGCAGTGCGGAGCGGGACGCGCTGCTGGGGATTGTCGAGGACATCATCGCGGCCCAGGATCTGAGCAGCGGGCCGCTGACGGCCGCCTATGTCGTCGACGCGCAGGCAGAGCCACGGTTCCTGGTGCTGACTCTGCATGCGATGGTCGACGACCCCACCTCGCGGGAGGTCTTGGTGACCGACCTGCTCACGGCGTTCGGGCAGCAGTTAGCCGGTAGCGACATCGCCCTGGAACCAGCGACCACGAGTTGGCGGCAGTGGTCGCAGCGCTATGCGGCGCTGGCCTCCCATCCCGCGGTGCTGGAGCGGCGAAACTATTGGATCGATACGGCGAGGATGGCGTCGTTGCGGTTGGCCGGGGCAGGGGAAGCCGGCTCGCCGGGGTCCGGCGATCTGATCAGAGTGCCGACGGCGCTGACCCCCGATCAGACGTCGCAGATCGACAACGCCCGGCGGCTGCTGCAGGCCTCGACCGAGGAGATCCTGCTGGCTGCGCTGGCGCGCCGACTGGCGGTCACCCTCGGCGACGGTGTCGCTGCGGTTGACCTTGCCGGCGCAGGACGGTCGGTGCTACGTCCGGAGGTGGACTTCCGCCGGACAGTCGGTGGGTTCTCCACGATTTACCCGATCGCATTGCCGGTGATGGACGCGGCGAGTGCCAGCTCGACCCAGCTTCTCGCCGAGGTCAGCCAGATCGTGAAATCCGTTCCCCACCAAGGGATTGGATATGGGCTGCTGCGTTATCTGCACGCCCCGACCGCCGCGGTGCTGGCGGCCGCAGGCGACGCGGATATCTACCTGTGCTACCTCGGCATGGTCCCGGAGTGGCAGCAGGGCGACGGGCCCGTGCAGTTCGACAGCGATTCCGAACTGACGGTTCGCCAGACCCTGCCCGGCCTTGGCCATCCGCTGGAACTGCGGGCCTATCGGCACGGCGGCGTGCTGCACGTGGACTGGTGGTACGACAGCCGGTCAGTGCCTGCCGAAACCGTCGCGGACCTCGCGGAGCACTTCCCGGCCACCCTGATGACGCTGATCGACGAAGCGATTGCGGGTGGTGGGGACAGCGACGACAGCGACGACGAGGACGAGGCGTTCGCCCTGATTGACCTGTCGGCAGCCGTTTTCGACGATGGCAAATAGGTAGTCAAAGCCATGGCAGAGGCTGGCAGGGGCGTTGATGTCGAGGGCATCGGCAAATCGTTCGGGTCAGTGGATGCGTTGCGGAACATCTCCTTCGATGTCGGCCACGGCGAAGTCGTCGCACTGCTCGGCCCCAACGGCGCCGGTAAGACGACAACCGTGGAGATCCTGTCGACGTTGACCAAACCGGACCGGGGCCGCGCCCGCGTGGCCGGCCATGACGTCGTCACCGACCCGGCGATGGTGCGTCGCTCGATCATGCTGACCGGTCAGCATGTGGCACTCGACGAGATGCTGACCGGGTACGAGAACCTGGTGATGTTCGGTCGGTTACAGGGACTCGGCAAGCCCGACGCCCGCGCCCGCGCCCGCGATCTGCTGCGGGAGTTCGATCTCGAACATGCCGCCGGACGGCGGGTCGGCACCTACTCGGGCGGTATGCGCCGTCGTGTGGACATTGCCTGCGGGTTGGTGGTTCGCCCCGAGGTGGTGTTCCTGGACGAGCCGACCACCGGGCTGGATCCGCGCAGCCGGCAAGCGATCTGGGAGTTGGTCACCACCTTCAAGGCCGCCGGGATCGCCACGCTGTTAACCACCCAGTACCTTGAGGAGGCCGACGCGCTCAGCGACCGGATCATCGTGATCGACCACGGCACCATCGTCGCCCAGGGAACCGCCGACGAACTCAAGGAACGCACCGGCGGCACCTTCTGCGAGATCGTGCCGCGCGATCCCGCTGACGTCCACGCCGTGGCCGATGCGTTGGGACCGCTGCTCCCGGAGTTCAGCCGGGCCGCTCTGACTCCGGAGTCGGACCGCGTGAGTCTGCCCGCCCCCGAGGGGCCGCGCACGTTGAGTGCCGCGCTGGCGCGGTTGAGCGCGGCGAACATCGAGCTGGCCGATATCGCGTTGCGCCGACCCTCTCTCGACGACGTGTTCCTGTCGCTGACCGGATCTCCGGTCGGTGACCGCGACGGAGAACATACATCCGGTGAGGTCCTGTCGTGACGGCACTGACGACGCTGCGACCGGTCCCGTCGAGCCTGCAGCAGTGGTGGGTGCTGACTTCCCGGCTGGTTACGCCTTCCCTGCGCAACGGCGAGGTGGCGGTGGGCGTGGTCGTGTCGGTGGCTGCGACGGCGAGCCTTTACATCCCGTTGAATCGGCTGCTGGACGGCCCTGACCTGAAGATGAGCAGCTACGCGCAGTACCTGTTGCCGCTGATCGTGTTGCAGGCCATCGCCTTTGCGTCGATCTCGACCGCTTTCCGGGCCGCGACCGATTCCGTTCAGGGGATCAACCGCCGCTTTCAGTCATTGCCGATTGCGTCGCTCACGCCGTTGACGGCCCGAATCACCGCCAGCGTCTACCGCTGTGTGATCGGTCTCGTGGTGGCACTGGCGTCCGGATACGTCATCGGCTTCCGGTTTCACCGTGGCCCGGTGTTCGCGCTGGGCTTCTTTCTGCTGACCTTGCTCACCGGCCTGGCGCTGGCACTGCTGGGCGACACCCTCGGCACGAAGTCACGCGACCCTGCGGCGACCGCTCAGTGGCTGCTGTTGCCGCAGCTCATCTTCGGGTTCCTGTCGGTGGGAATCCAGCCCCTGCAACGGTTTCCGGAGTGGATCCAGCCTGTCGTCGACAATCAGCCCATCTCCCGGCTGGTGTACGCGCTGCAGGCGCTGGCCGGCGACTCGGGTGACGGCGTCCCGCCGGTCACCTGGTCGGTGATCGGGCCCGCGCTGGGCTGGGTGTTCGGCATCATGGCAGTGACATTGCCGTGGGCGGTCGTGGTGTATCGGCGGAGAACCTGATGACGGTTCTGGATGCTGCGGCCGTCGGGACGACCTCGGCCGGTCAGGGCAGTCTGCTGGCGCAGACCGGGGTGCTCACCCGGCGGCTGTTGGTCAGGTCGGCCCGCACCCCCATGACCCTGGTCCACGCGGTGTTGTTACCGGTGGCCTTCCTGCTCACCCTCAAGGTCGTCTTCGGCGACTCGATCACGGCGATCACCGGCGAGAACGCGCTGTACCGAAGCGTGCCACTGGTGGCACTGTTGGCGACGATGTCGGGCTCGACGACCGGGATGGTCGGAATCAATGCCGAGCGGCTCGACGGGTTCCTGGCCAGGATGTGGTCACTGCCCATCCATCGCGCCGCGGGACTGCTGGCCCGTCTGGGTGCGGAGACCGTACGGCTGCTCTTCACGACGCTGATCATCCTGGCGACCGGCTTCATCCTCGGATTCCGGTTCCACGCCGGGGTGGCGGCTGCACTGTTGTGGGTGGCCATCCCGGTGATGTTCGGCATCGCGTTCGCGGCGGTTGCCACCACGGTCGCGCTGTACTGGCCCAAGACCGTGATGGTGGAGGCGATGCAGCCGGTGATCATCCTGGGTTCCACGTTCTGTACCGGCTTCGTGCCGGTGGACCGGTACCCGGACTGGGTCCAGCCGGTGGTCCGGTACCAGCCGATGTCCCCGGCCGTGGATGCGATGCGCGGACTGTCGGTGGGTGGACCGGTGCTGTCGCCGATGATCAGCACACTGATCTGGTGTGCGGCGATCTTCGCGGTCTGTCTGCTGCCGCTGACAGTGGGTTACCGCCGGGCCAGTACGAGCCGATAGCCGTCGTGCAGTGACCATTCGTCGAAGGGAAGGTTAACCACAGTGTTTGGCTCAACGCCGATCCGCTATCTGTCGCCCAGTGAGGAGTTCTACGCGAAATCCGGGAGCTTCGTCAGTCTCACCGTCACTCTTCGCGGTCCGGTGGACGTGGGCGCGATGGCGGATGCTTTCGAGACGCTGTTGCGAGTACACCCCGTCCATGCCGGTCACCTCGAGCGGAGCGCCGACGGCAGGCACCAGGTTGTGGTCGACGAATACGAGCATGAAGGAATGTGGCTCGAGAAGATCGACGGCACGTCCACCGGGCGGCTGCCGACGCAGTCCGAGGCACTGGTCAACCTGCGACTCAGAACAGGCGGGGAGCGGTCCGAACTCACCCTTTTCGCAAACCATGCGCTGTCCGACGCTCACCACGCGTTTGCACTGCTGGATAAGGTTTTTGGCTGGTATACCGACATCGTCGCCGGCACCGGCGTCGGGCCGGTCAAGACTGAGCCCGTTCCGGAGTCGTTGGAGGCAGTACTTGCCGAGCGTGGCATCGTCAAACTTCAGCGGTTCGGCCTGGAGCGCTTCCTGCCGGCGATGTTCGCCTACGAGCTGCCTCCCTCCAGGCGGAACGCCGGACGGGTTGGCGCCCAGTCGGTTCTGGTGCCGTCGGCCTGCTGTCGACTCTCCCAACAGGAGACCCAAGCCCTGGCCGGCATCTGTGCCGATCGTCGGGTCAGTCTCAACTCCCTGACCGCCGCTTCGATCCTGCTGGCCGAGTGGAAGATTCGCCAGACCCCACACCTTCCGATCCCCTACATCTACCCGGTCGATCTGCGCTTCCGCCTAACCCCGCCGGTCGGTGCTACCGAGGCCACCAACCCGGTGGGGGTAGCGATGTACCTGGCCGAGATCCATTCGGGCACCGACATCTTGGACTTGGCCCGCGACATCGTCGAGGCGTTCCGCGCTGATCTGGCACAAGGCGTGATCCAACAGTCGTTTCTGCACTTCGGCCTGGAATACCATGGAAACCCGCCCGGACTGCCCGACGTCGTCATGGCCACGGACGGCGGGAAACTGCCCCCCCTGCGAACTCCGCCCGATCTGGCGGTCGAGCAGTACGAGCTCGATTTGCTGTTCGCGTCGACATCGGCGGGAGTCGACATGTATTCGGTCGGTACGTTTGGTGGTCGTCTGATGGTCACCTATCACAGCCACGGACCCGAACCCGAACGGTATGTCGCCGAGATCCACAAGATCCTGGCCGGCGTGCCGTCCCGGTACGAGCAGGTGACCGACTAGCGGAATTCCACTACACCGCGGCGGAAGCTGTTCCAGCGTCATCGATCGCAGTAAGTAGTTCCCCCAGGCCCGCCGCCAGACCGTCGGCCAGCTCCGACAGTGCGGGTATGACACCCGGCGTGGAGATCAGCCCGATGTGCAGTACGCCGTTCACCGACCACAACGTGAAGTTGATGCCCGCACCGAGCAGCAACGGCCCGAACGGGTACATCGCCGAGACCCTGGCGCCCAGGAAGTAGTGGGCCGGATCCGGGCCCGGCACGTTGGACAGGATGACGTTGTACATCGGGCGGAACTGGGTCAGCCGGGCGTAAACCCGTTTGGCGATGCCGAGCAGCACCCCGCCGACGACCTCGCCGAAGTCCTGGAGCAGCGTCGGGCTGATCGCTGAAACCTGTTCCTTGGCGTATGCGTTCGCCGTCGCAACGGCTCTGAGCCGGGCCACCGGATCTGCGATCTGGGTCTGCAACGCGACGAGCATGCCGGAGACCTGATTGCGCGCGGTGCGATCGGACAGCCCATGCACCGATACCGGCTCCAGAGCCACCAGGGAGGACGTGGGCAACTCGCCGCGGTCGAGTAGGAACTGGCGCATCACCCCGCCCACCAGGATCATCACCACGTCGTTCACCTTGACCCCGTAATGGTCCTTGACCTTTTTGACCTCATTCAGATCGAGTCGGGCGAACGCGACACAGCGCTGGGCGTTGAACTTGGCGTTCAGTACCGTGCGGGGGGCCGTGAACGGGGCTGCCATGGCGCGGCCGGCGGATGCCCGTCGGACAGCGTCGACGACGGCGCGCGCGGCCGCGGGCAGTACCCGGGCCACCAGGTATACCGGCCGGTTCGCGAAGCGGGCCAGACCGTCGAGTGCTTCCCGCAGTGGGCCGATCGACGCCGGCGCCTCGACCGTGGCCGACGGCGGCGGTACCGGTTCGGAACTACACAGCCGCGACACCAGGTTTGCATAGGTCACACCGTCCGCCGCGGCGTGGTGCACCTTGAGCAGTACGGTCAGCCGCTCGGTCCCGAGCGACTCATCAATTCCTTCGATGACCCACATCTCCCACAGTGGCCGGCCGCGATCCAACGGCAACCCGGCTAGCCGGCCGCAGACCTCGGTCAGCTCCGTCCGGGTGCCGGGAGCGGGCACGGTGATCCGGTGCAGATGCCGGTCGATATCGAACTCGTCGTCCCGCACCCACACCGGATGGCCGATGGTCAGCGGGCGGGCCGAGAGCTTCTCCCGGAACTCCGGGACCGCCCGGATCCGCTCCGCGAGCGCGTCTCGCAGACGGTCAAATCGGTAGCCGCCGGGAATCGTCGTCGTATCCAACTCCAATACCGAAAACACTTGCATTGGCTGCGTTGCGGTTTCGAGGGAGAGGAAGCTGGCGTCGAATCCGCTGACTCGCTGCGGATGCTGCACATCTGCAATGATACGCGGCTCGCGACGGGCCTCTACGATATCGCTCGTGGATGAAACTCGGCGAATGGCGACCCTGATTACCGGTGCTTCGACCGGCATCGGCGCCGAGTTCGCCAGGCAATTCGCCGCGCGGGGCCACGACCTCATCGTGGTCGCGCGCAGTGCCGACAAGCTCGACCAGCTCGCCGCGCAGCTGCGGGAAGCGCACGGCGTGGAGGTCACCGTCGTCCGTATGGACCTCTCGGTACCCACCGCTGCCGGTGACCTGTGGCAGCAGACGAACAGTCTGGGCCTGGAGGTCGACGTGTTGGTCAACAATGCCGGCTTCGGAACACACAACGACGTCGCCGACGCCGACCCGCAACGCCTTGAGGAAGAGGTCCGGCTCAATTGCCTGACGCTAGTCGGCACGACCGCGCGCTACCTGCCGCAGATGCGGGCCAGGGGGGCGGGGGCAGTCATCAACATCGCCTCCACCGCGGCATTCCAGCCGTTGCCGAAAATGGCCGTCTACGGCGCGACGAAGGCCTTCGTGCTGTCCTTCACCGAGGCGGTCTGGGCCGAGGAGCGCAAGAACGGAATCCGGGTTCTCGCGGTGTGCCCCGGACTGACCGACACCCCGTTCTTCGAACTGGCCGGTGAGGGCGCGGCCGTGGCCGCGTCGGGCGTGGCTGCGAAGGCCTTCACCCGCACGCCGGAACAGGTAGTCGCCCATACGATTCGTGCACTGTCGGGCCGCAAACCCAGCTTCGTCGACGGCATTGCCAATGCATTCGTTGCGCGCGGGCTGAACCGGGTGTTGCCGAAGCGGCTGGTGGTCGCTGTATCCGGGCGGTTGCTGGGCGGCTGAGGTCGGGCTTCGGACGTCAGCGTCTCGCTCGATCATCCTGCGGAGCCACCGCCGGTGCAGCGTTCGTACAGCCCGGGTGGCTTATGCGCCCCTCGGGAAAGTGCGTACCTCCGATTCACCCGTACCATCAAGGATCACGAAGCTCTCTGAGGAGAGCGAAGCCCGGCGACGGCTTACTGGCCGAGCGAGGATATTGCGGTGACCACTCATCCCGACCCGGAATTACCGGCCCCACTGCCCGCTGTCGCGTCGCCGCGCATTCCGTCGGGCAACCGACGCGAACTAGGCCTCACGGGCTGGCTGTTCTGCAAGCTGACCGCTCGCGTCTGGGGCGTGCCCGAATTCCATCTGTTCACTGCACTGGCTCAGCACAAGCGGCTGTTCTGGTCGTGGATACCGTTCAGCGGTGTGCTGTTGTACCGAGGCCGACTGCCCAAGTACGACACCGAGGCCGTCATATTGCGGGTTGGGCACCTGCGCGGCTGCGCGTACGAACTTCAGCAGCATCGCAGGCTGGCCCTTCGCCGCGGACTCGATGAGATCACCCAGGCCGAAGTGTTCGCCTGGCCGAGTGCGGACGGGTTCTCCGAACGCATGCGGGCGCTACTGACCGGGGTCGATGAACTCGTCGCGAACCGCACGTTGTCGGATCAGAGCTGGCAGCTACTCAGCGGGTACCTGGATCGCCGTCAGGTGATTGAATTCGTGACGCTGGTGGGCCAGTACGACGCACTGGCGATGACGCTCACCACGTTGGGCGTCCCACTGGACTAGACCGGACCGAGGATTGTGGCCGGCGGTTTACCCGAACCGCGGCGGGCGCAATCCCGGCGATCTACCGTGAGCCGGTGACCACAGAGCATGCGCGGCCGGCCGCCACCGGTCAGGATGGCCGCCACCTCTATACCTGCCCGTTGTGTGAAGCCATGTGCGGCTTGGAGATTGAGGTCGCTGACGGCCGTATCGCCGGAATCCGCGGCAACTCCGATGACACCTGGAGTCGTGGGCACCTGTGCCCCAAGGGTGCGTCGTTGGGCGCCATCCACGAAGACCCGGACCGGATCCGCGCGCCGATGATCAAGGTGGACGGGCAGTGGCAGGAGGTCAGTTGGGAAGCCGCATTCCAGCGGTGCACCGAACTGCTGGCGCCGGTGATCGCCGATCACGGTATCGGCGCGGTCACCTGCTACGTCGGGAACCCGTTGGCCCACTCGTTCTCGCTCGGTCGCTACACCGGTGTTCTGCTCGGGATGTCGGGCATCCCGGTGAGCTATTCGCCCGGCACCGTCGACCAATGGCCGAAGAACCTCTCGTCGCACCTGATGTTCGGCAACTGGTGGGGCTTCCCGGTGCCGGATATCGAACGCACCGATCTGTTGGTGGTGATGGGCGCCAATCCGGCGGCCTCGCAGGGCTCGCTGCTCGCCGCACCCGATGTGATGGGCATCCTCGGTCGCATCGGCACCGTGATCGTCATCGACCCGGTCCGGACCGCCACCGCAGCCAAGGCCGACGAATGGCTGCCCATCACCCCCGGCACCGACGCCGCACTACTGCTTGCGATGGTGCACACGTTGTTCGAGGAGAACCTCGCCACCGTTGGCCGTCTCGGTGAGCACATTGACGGCATCGAGACGCTGCGTGAGGTGACCCGGGACTGGTCACCGGAACGGGTTGCGTCGGTCACCGGCATCAGCGCCGAGCGAATCCGGGAGCTGGCCCGCCAACTTGCGGGTACCGAGAAGGCCGTCGTCTACGGCCGAATCGGCTTGTGCAACCAGGAATTCGGCAGCCTGGCCAGCTGGCTGGTCGACGTGGTGAACATCCTCACCGGTCATCTCGACACACCGGGCGGTGCGATGTTCCCGCGCCCGGCGGCCTGGACCGTCACCTCCCAACCGCAGCCGGGACTGGAGGGTGGCCTGCCGGAGTTCGGCCGGTGGCACAGCCGGGTGCGGGGCGCCAAGGAGGTCCTGGGTCAGGTCCCGGTGTCCTGTCTGGTGGAGGAGATCGCCACCCCGGGTGAGGGTCAGATCAAGGCGTTGATCACCGTGGCGGGAAACCCGGTGCTGTCCACCCCGGGTGGTAATCGCCTCGACGAGGTTCTGCCGCAACTCGACGCGATGATCGCAGTGGACCTGTGGCTCAACGAGACCACCCGACACGCCGACGTGATCCTGCCGGGGCCCTCGCCACTGGAGACGGCGCATCACGACGACCTGATCCTGGCATTTGCGATCAATTCGATCGCCAACTACTCCGCGCCGGTCTTCTTCCCCGACGATCCCGACCGTCCCGAGGAGTGGGAGATCTTGATCCGGCTGACCGGGTTATGCGCGGGCACTGCGGCTGAGGACGTGGATGTGGCCGCGATCGACGACGGGTTCTTCGACTACCTGTGCTTCACCCAGGGTTTGGACGGGGCCCAGATCCGCAGCCACTACAGCCATGGCGGACCGGAACGCATCCTTGATCTGACCCTGCGCACCGGCCCGTTCGGCGACCGCTACGGCGAGGTTCCCGACGGGCTGACGCTGGCCAAACTCAAGGAGCAGCCCAATGGAATCAATTTCGGGCCGATGATCCCTCAGATACCGGGCAACCTCGGCACCACCGATAAGAAGATCCGGCTGGCTCCGCCGTACCTACTCGATGACCTGCCGCGGCTGGCGGAACGGCTGAACCGCGAGCCGGATGATCTCGTCTTGGTGAGCCGTCGGCACCTGCGGTCGAATAACTCATGGCTGCACAATGTTTCGGCCCTGATGAAGGGTCGTGATCGCTGCACCCTGCTGATGCATCCCGATGACGCGGCCAAGCGTGGCGTGAAAGCGGGTGACACGGTCAGCGTCGTCTCGGCGGCCGGGCGGATCGAAGTCCCCGTTGAACTCACCGAGGCAATTATGCCCGGGGTGGTGTCGATGCCACACGGTTGGGGCCACGGCAAGTCGGGCACCCGCATGGCGGTCGCCAACAGCTCACCCGGGGTGAATACCAACATCCTGTCGCCGCCGACCTTTCTCGACGAGCCGTCCGGCAATGGGGCGCTCAATGGCATCCCGGTCACCGTCGCGCCGATGACTGAGTAGCGTCACACCCAGGTAAACATCGAAGCGTGAGGAACGGTGCCATGAGTCCCGCCGAGTTAGACCAATCCGTCCGTGATGCCGGTGCGGCCATGGGGGAGGCGCTGGGCGTCTTCATGCTGCACCCGGAGACGTTCGGCGAGAGCATCGCCGCCGGTTATGCCAACCCGCTTGCCGGCTATGTCGCCGGTCGCGGCGGCGTGCTGGGAGATGCCACCGGTGCCGCGGTGAGTTCAGTGTTCACGGTCTTCGAACCCACCTTCACCGGCGCATGCTGGGACGAGGGAGTTGCGGTGCGCGGCGCCAAAGGTGCCGCCGAGGTGTACTGGAACCAGATCGCCGGGTTCGGCCGCAAGTATCTGGCCGGTGCCGAGGGTCTGGACCGCATCGCCGCGCTGGGGGAGAAAGTCATCGCCGCGACACCGGGCGGCGGGTTGCCGCTGTATGCCGGTTGGCGCGCCATGCCGTTGGCCGACGACGCCCCGGCGCGTGCCCTGCAGGTGATGTTCATCATGCGCGAGTTGCGGGCGGGTGTGCACTTCGGTGCGCTGACCGTTTCCGGTGTCACCCCGGTCGAAGCGCACATGCTCCACGGCGGCCGCGAGTACACCGCGATGTTCGGCTGGCCCGAACCCTTCGCCGACGGCGCGGACAAGAAGGACCGCTACGCCGAAATAGAGACGGCGACCAACCGCCGGATGGCCGAGATCATGACTGCCGCTTTGGGCCCCGATGAGTTGCACGAACTCGCCCGGTTGAGCGTCGGGGCGCTGGCCACGCTGAAGGCCAATGTCCCGGGGTGAGTGGCCGAACGCTTAAGCTGCGCAGATGCCGTTAGCGGACGGCCAGACTTTTGCCGGCTACACCATCGGGCGTGTCCTCGGCACCGGAGGCATGGGTGAGGTCTACCTGGCCCAGCACCCGCGGCTGCCCCGCCAGGATGCCCTCAAGGTCCTCGGAACCTCGGTCAGTCACGATGCCGAGTACCGGCAGCGCTTTAACCAGGAAGCCGAGATGGTGGCGACACTGCGCCATCCGAATATCGTCACGATCCACGACCGCGGTGACTTCGACGGCCAGTTGTGGATTGCGATGGAGTTCGTGGACGGCACCGATGCCTCCCGGCTGCTGACCGACAAGTACCCGAAAGGTATTCCGTCCGCCGAAGTGGTGCGCATCGTCACCGCTGTCGCTGACGCTCTCGACTACGCCCACAGCTGCGGGCTGCTGCACCGTGATATCAAGCCGGCGAATATTCTGCTGGGTTTTCCTGAGTCCGGTGATGATCGAATCATGTTGGTCGACTTCGGAGTTGCGCGCTGGATTGGCCAGTCCAGTGATTTGACCGGCGCCGACATGACGGTCGGCACGGTGAACTACGCAGCACCCGAACAACTCAAGGGCGAACAGATCGACGGTCACGCCGACCAGTACTCGCTCGCGGCCACCGCCTACCACCTGCTCACCGGCGTAGCGCCATTCGCGAATAGCAATCCGGCCATCGTGATCAGCCATCACCTCGATGCAAAGCCGCCCCCTATCGGTGCCGGGCACCCGGATCTCGTCCGGCTCGGACCCGTCTTCGCCAAGGCACTGGCCAAGGTCCCGGCGGACCGTTTCGACCGGTGTCGGGATTTCGCCACGGCGATGCAGGATGCGCTCGGATCGGCAGGCGGCGTCATGGCACGGCATCGCAAACTCGAGGCTGGCCCAGGCAGGAAGCGCCTGCTGGCTGCGGCGGCGGGTGCTGTACTCGTCGCCGGTGTTGTCGGGGCAGTGGTCACCGTGGTGCGCACTCACGCGCCCAGTCACGGAGATTCCGGCGGGGGATCGGAGCAGACCACGGCACCGCCGCCGGCGGTATCCGCCCGGATGGATCTGCCCGTGGTAGTCATCGGCGCTGATTGTGCGGTGCTCGGCGCGGCCGCGGTCGACGAGTCCGGGGCTGCCGCCTATTGCGCGCGGGTGGACTCCCAAAGCCAGGAGACGGTGTGGTCGCTACAGCCGGAGCGCTTACGTCCGAGCGGAGCGCAGCCGCCACCGACACCCTAGATACTGCGCCGGTGTCAGCCGACGGGGTCGATGCCGGATTTGGAGATGGCGAAGCCAATTCCCGAGGTATCGACCGTGCAGGTCATTCCGTCGGTTTCCGACATGCAGACGAACGGTCCGAGCGCTTTGCTTTGGCCGTACGGAAGTTCCGGTTCGATACCGTCAGCCATCGGATTCCCCATGCATGCCACGTCGCTACAGACCGTTAAAACCCCTTGAGAGTCCATGGACACTGTTTGTGGGGGCGTGTTGGACTTGCAAAAGACGCCCTCTGTGGAGTTGGGGTCCAAGCCGTTTTTGATTGCGCAGTAGATGTTGCCTGACGGGGATCCGAAGATTTGCATGTTGGGTGTATCGCACACATCGATGTATCCAGTTTGTCCTGTCGCGCACCCGGTGTCGGCGGTTGCCTGTGGCATGAAGACCGCTGACGAAATTGACATCGTGGCCGCCGCGCTCAGAATCGCGGCCGCCATACCGACCAATGTGTCTCTCAACGCCGTGCTCCCCTCGAGGTTCCCGCTGCCGACCGCGTGCGCTCAACGCAAGATGGTAGCGCAGGGGTAAACAATGCCGGTGGGTTATTGCAGAACTTCGCAGCACCGTTCACAATCCGCAATCCAGCCCGCCCGCGGAACCCGGGCGTTGCCGCACGAATCCGATCCCGTGCTGGTCCCAACGCCGATACCACCGGTTCATCTCGACTCGCCGGGCTCGAGGCGGTTCACGCTCCACGACGCCGCACCCGTACCTGCGGAGGTTGGACTCTAGGCCTCTCCCGCTAGGCCTTGATCCTGATCCGGCCCGGCTTCCACAGTCCGCTCCGTGTCGCGGTTCCCAACTCGATCTGCGCGGGCTCGGCGTCGATGATGGTGTCGAACTTGCGTAGTGACCCCCAGTCCCGGCCCCAGTCGTGAGACAGGTAGGTCGCCATCACATGCGCGCGCAGCATCACGTCACTCACCGCGAGTAGGCCGCCGTTGCGCCCGTCCTCCCAGGTGTCGGTGTCCTGCTTCTTGGCGGTGTAATCCGGAGTGATCCGGAACTTCGGCACCTGAGTGACACCGTTAGCGTGCAGCATCGGCTGCTGGCACGGGAAGGCCATGCCCACTGCCCAGTCCATCAACACCGGTTGGGTGGAGCCGACATACTCCTGGAGGGTGCGCAACTCCGGCACCCTCGGCGGGGTGACCGCGACCCAGTCGCCCAGTGACAGCGAGCGGTCTTCGGCCACGATCCGCACCGCGGTGGTATCGGTGGGAATCTCCGAACGTCGATAGCGGAGATTTCGCCACGACGGCGCCGGGCCCAGATCATAGGGCTGCACGCGACCGGCCGGCACGAGTGTGCCGTCGGGACCGGCTTTGCCATACTCCAATTCGACGGTCTGACCATCGGTGTGCGCATTGAGAACACTGTTGCCGGCGATGGTTCCGGCGGCGGTGACGACCACAAGCGGGTGGCCGGCGTCGCTGGGTGGCAATTGGTACCACGCGGATGTCAGTAGGCTTTCCTGCTGAGCTGTGCCGACATAGCTCCCGGCCACTGCAACGCGGCTTGGGTCCAGTCCGTAGGGCAGCGGCACGGTTGAGCCGTCGATACCCGGTTTGTCGAGTTTGACCGGCGATTCCCAGTCGTAGTCGATACCGGGCGTCGCAACGAGGACCCGAATCGCCTCGGCCACAATGTGTTCCGGTACACCATTGGGTGTGAACCCGACGGGTTTAGCCCCGCCGAGTGGGCCGAGCGGTCCGTAATCACCGGGTAGCGGGGTCATGAATCCGGCGTTGGTGTCGGCCTCGACCAGGACATCGTCGGCCAGCCCGCATCCCCCGGACAGGGCCTGCAGGTTCGCCAAGGCATTGGAGTAGGTCGGGTACTGACGCACCACGCCCGCAGCCATGGATGCGATGAACACGACAACCATGAAGCCCGCAGCCACCGGGATGGGTGCAGCGGTCAGTGCGCGGGTGACGCGGCCTTCGCCCCGACTCCGGGCAGTGAAATGCAGCCGGAAGGTGTAGAGCGCGGAGATCACGAACAGCGTGAAGAACACTGCGCTGACGCTGATTCCCGCGAACCGCGGCATGTCGTTGTTGAACGGCACTCCGTAACTGGAGACGTACCACCAACCATTGGTGGTGGCGAAGCATAGGGCGAGCACGAAAAGCACCGCCGTCACGACGGTCATCCGGTTGCGCGACCATCGCAGCACCTTCTGTGACACCAGCACGGTCGCAAGGGCAGCCATCGCCGCGCCGACAGCGGCGAACAAGCCGAAGTGGTGGACCCACTTGGTCGGGGTGAACATCAAGGTGAACATCGTCGCAAAAATGACACCCATCAGGCGCCAGGCCGGCCCCCGTGCAACGCCGGGAATCCGCTTGCGGCGCAACATGATGAACATCGACATGAATAGCGACAATGCGGTGATGAGAAAACCGAACCGACGCGACAATGACCCGTCGACCGTCGGCAGAATCAGGTAGTAGTAGCGCAGATTCTCGGTGTACCACGCCTGGCTCGGGCCGATATCGGTGCGAATCCGCGTCGCCTCCAGCACCGTCGCAAGCGTCTGGTCGGCGAACACAACAGTCAGCACTATCGTTCCGACGGCTAGCAGGGGGGCCACCAGGGGCCAGGTGCCCACCACCGCGCGGCGCCGCGCCAGGATTCGAAGAATGGGCCGACCGCCGGCGATCAGCGCGGCCACGGCGATCAGGCCGGTCGGCTGGATACCCAGGGTGAACGCAGCGGTGAGGATGGCCAGTGCCGCAGGAGTGAGCCGACCGGAACTGATCGCCCGTTCGATAAGCACGTAGGTGATCAGTGCGCCGGTGGCGATCTGGCCTTCCGGTCGCAGACCGTTGTTGAACGGCATCCAGGCGGCCAGCAACACCAAACCCGCCGCCCACAGCGCGGCTCTGCTGCTCATCACGGCCGGACCCAGCCGGGGCAGTACCTCGCGTGACAGCAGCAGCCAGCACACCAGCGCACATACCAGGTCCGGTAATCGGATCCAGATACTCGCATCGCTGACATGGGTCATCAGGGCCAGCACGTTGTAGTACCAGCCGAACGGGTCCTCAGGGCTGCCGAACCAGCGGAAGTAGTTCGACATGTAACCGGCATGGTCGGCGACGCGGGCCATGCCGAGGATGTAGCCGTCGTCAGATGAGTTGGCGCCCATCACATGCCAGACCAGGAAGCTGGTCACCACGGTCACATCAACGACGGTGAATGTCCGCCAGCGCTGCGGAATCAACCTGTGCATGCGTCGACCGTCGAGGCGATCGAGTCGCCACAGCGCCGCCAGTGCGACCACGGTGGATGCCGCGGCCAGCAGCATCGCGGCCAGCTTCAGCGCTGTGGGCCTAGTGGAAAATCGGGTATCGATCGTGGCCGACACGTTCAACCCGGGTGGTGCGGGTCCGGTCAGGTCGGTGAACACCCCCACGATCGCCGGACGCAGATTGGGGTCGGAGAAACCGCTGCGAAGATCCCGGTAGCCGCGCTGGGCGGAGTCCTCGCCCTGGTCCTGCGCGGCGATGCTGGGCGGCAGGCCGACGAAGGTGGCGAAGGTTCCGGCGTCCGTCGAGTTGATCTCAATGCGCTGACAGCCGCTCACCTGGGTTCGCGGCACGCTGGCGATCACCACGTTGCGGTCGGTGATGTCCACTCGCTGGGTGGTGGCCGTGACGAAGAGCGAATTCAGCGCCGCGTCCTTGCCTTTCGGTGGCGCCAGACCTAGAACCAGGCCACCCTTGGGTGGCATCGACCGGATCACCTCGCACGGCACCGTGACTGTGAGCGATACCGGCGCCTGGGAGATCAGTGGTGCTGTGGCATTGCTCAGGTATCCGTTTTGCGGCCAATTCAGGGTCGCGGTGGTCTGCACCACCGTCAGCAATGGGGTCAGCACCGACAGCACGAATCCGAGTAGTCCGGCGATCGTGGCAACCCAGCGAATGATCTTCACGTCGTCGGCTGTATCACGGGCGCCGATTTCGAGAGTCTGCGTCATGGCAGCGCCCTGATCGGTCCGTTGCGGCTCCAGCCGGATACTCGTGTGGAATCCTCGTCGATCACCGCATTAGGTGACTGCGCCGCGGGCACTACCCGGATATAGCGTTCCAGCGCACCCCAGTCGCGATACCAGTCGTTGCGCAGGTAGGTCGGTACCGTCTCAGTAGTCAGCAACGCCTGGATGAACAGGAACGGACCGCCCGCCCGCGCCGACTGCCACATATTCGACGACACCACCACTTGCTTGAGGTTGGGCAGGATCCGGTACTGCGGCAGCTCCGCCACCCCCAGATATTCCGAAAACGGCCGCTGGCAGGGAAAATTCGCCGCAGTGGCGATGTCCATCAGCAATGGCGTCTGGGTTCCCAGGAATTCCTGCGCGGTCTGCAACGGCGGCACTCGCGGCGACGTGAACCCGAACCACTGATCGGTGCTGAGGTTCGGATCGTCGGCCACGATTCGGGCCATGTTCGCCTCCGGCGGCGCCCAGGTGATAGGGAAACGCAGGTTGCGCCAGGCCTTCTGCTCGATGGTGTCGATCGGTTGAACCTTATCGAGTGCGGTGAAGCTGCCGTCCGGGTTCCGAACCCCCCATTGCAGTTTCAGGGACTGCCCGTAGTGGAACTCGCCTTCGTCGTCGTCGTACCAGATCGCGCCTGCGGCGGCGACGGTCACCAATGGCCGATTCGGCGAGCGGGGCGGCAGGTCGTACCACGCCGAGGTGACCTTGGCAGCGAGCGTGTCCTCCTTGAAGCTGCCCATCACCGGTGTGGTTGTGGGGTCAAGGCCGAACGGCAGGAACACATTCGAACCATTCACACCCACGGGTCCGTAACCGCCCCCGGTGCCGCCCGAGAAGGCGATCCCGAAGTTGGGTTTGTTCGGTGATCCATCGGAGTTGACGGTGCCGGGGTTGGCGATGAATGGAGCGATCGGGTCGAGATTGTCACTGATTCCATTGGGTGTGAAGCCGATTGGGTTCTCCCCACCCAATGGGCCGTACTGTCCCCACTTTTGACCCGGGGCGGGTTGGAGCATGCCGGCGTTGGTGTCGGCTTCGACGAGGACGTCATCGGCCATGGCACAGCTTGTCTTGGACAACCCGGAAGTCAGCGCCGCCAGGTTCGCCTTTCCGGTGGTGTAGGCCGGGTAGCGCTGCGCGAAACCTTTTGCCATGGATCCGACCGCCAGCAGCACCATGATCAGCGCGAGCACCAGCAGTGGGGTGGAGGCCAGCATGCGGTTGCGGCGGGTGTCTGTGACCTCGGTGTGCCCGGCGTAGTCCAACCGAAAGTGCAACCACCCGGCGATCAGGCCACTGATGATGGCCAGGGCCAGGAACATCGATGTCACCGGTTGATGCATCAGCACCGGTGCCCGGTCGTACCAGGGCACCCCGTAGTTGCCGACGTAGAACCAGCCGTTGATACCAGAGGTCGCCCAGGCCACCACGAACAGAAGCGCGGTGATGTACAACGCGAGATTGCGTCTGCTGTGCAGGCCCACTCTGGCGAAGGTGAACGCGGTCACCGCACCTAGGGCCGCCGTCAACCCGGCGAATGCACCGAACTGCACGGCCCACTTGGTGGGTGTGAAGGTGAGCAGCAGCAGGCCCAGTGCGGTGCTGCCGATCAGCCGCCACACGGGCCCGCGGGCCAACCCGGCGACACGGCTACGGCGCAGTAGCACCGTCAGCATTGCGAATAGACATAGCAGCATGATCAACACCGCGAAGCGCCTCGTCAGTGAGCTCTCCACATGCTCTTCGACAGTGAGAAAGTAGTACCGCAGGAAATCTTGGTACCACGAGATCGTCGGGCCGACAACGTATTTGATCCGGGCTGACTCAGCGACCGTGGCCAGGGTCTGGTCGCGGAATACGATGACGAAGATCAACGACATTGCCGCCGCCAGTGCTGCCAGCGGAGCCAGTACCCCGTCGCGTACGCGGCGTGCGCCGATGATCCGGCCGATCACCCGTGCACCGACCAGCAGCGGTGCCACCGCGACCAGTCCCTGCGGCGCCAAGGTCACGCAGAAGACTGCGACCACGATCGCGAATGCCGTAGGAGTTAGTTGCCGGGTTGCGATGGTGCGCTCCACGAGCATCCACACCATCAGAACGCCGAAGGCGATCAGCGGCTCGGGACGCAGACCGTTATTGAACGGCAGCCAGGCGGCCAGGAAGACCAGTCCGCCGGTAGCGACGGCGACCCGGCTCTGCGATAGGCCACCGACCGCTGAGCCCAGACGGGGCAACACCCGGTGGCTGAGGATCAGCCAGCTCCCGATGGCCGCCGCGGTGGCCGGCAACCGCATCCAGACCCCCGCGGTACTCACCGACGCCAGCTGCGCGAGTACCGACTGGTACCAATCGAACGGTGCTTCTGTCGTACCGAAATAGCGGTAGTAGTTCGTTGCGTACCCGGCGTCTCCGGAGATGCGCGCGATGGTGAGGTTGTAGCCGTCGTCGGAGGAGATAGCACCGATGACATGCCAGAGCAGCAGTGTGCCGATGACGCCGATATCGACCGGCCAGTGCTGCAACAGACGGCGGCGAGCATTCGCCACCCACCCCCCTTGGTCACGGCGATCAAGGATCACAAGCGCTGCTATCGAGGCGATCACGCACGCGATGCCGGCGATCATGACCACCAACTTGAGGGCCGTCGGTCTGGTGATGAAGCGCGTGTCGATGTCGATCCGAGCCGAGAGTCCCTGTTGATAAGGAACTTTCAGCTCGGTGAAGATCCCGGTCACCTGGGGCTTTTTATCCGGGGCCAGCGTGCCTGATGCACCGGGGATGCCGATGAAGTCCGCACCCACCGCTCCGGGATTGGCCCACGCCCGCAGCGTGCTGCAAGCCCCGGAGTTGACCTTTGCCCGCGGTGCGATTGCCGCGACCTTGTCGCGGAACGCCACGAAAACAGAGTCGGTGTTGGCCCGCACAAACAGCCCGTTGCGGGATGCGTCGATACCGGCCGGCGGGTTAGTGGCGAATACCAGTCCGCCGGCCGGTGGCAGGGTGGCGATCGCGGAGCAGGGGATCGATACGTCGAGTGCCTCTGGCGCACCGGAGACCAGTGGTGCGGTGATGTTGCCGACCAGGCCACCCGGTCCCACCCCCTGTGGCCACAGGATGGTGGCAGTGGTTTGCCGGACGGGCAACAGAGGGGTCAGGGCGCACAGCAGAAAACCCAGAACACCCGCCAGGATTGCGGCCAGTCGGACGGATCTCAATCTGTCGCTGGACACGAGGGTCGATGGTAGGCGACGAGACCGCGGGCACACTGAATAGCAGGCCTGATGTCGCCGGAATCTATGCCGGGCAGGATTGGGCCGGAATCTAGGTGGGCCTCAGCAGTGCGGGACTCCACAGCCCACTGCGGGTCGCTGTGTCGAGTTGCAGACGGGCCGCGATGGCATCGGGATAGAACTGGGCCAGGCGTTGCAGTGCGCCCCAGTCCCGGAACCAGTCGTGCCTGAGATAGGTGGGCACCGTGGTCGCGCGGAACAGCAATTCGCTGATGCCTAACGGGCCGCCGCCGATGTTGTCCATCACCGGGGAGTTGGCGTCCGCACCGAACCGGTCGGGCAGGATCCGCCACTTGGGCACCTCAGTGACGCCGTTGGCGTGCCCGAATGGCCGTTGACAGGGGAAGGCCAGGCCCACCAGCCAGTCCAGCAGCACCGGATCGTCGGATCCCACCACCTCTTGCAGGGTGCGCAGGGTGGGGATGCGCGGTGGGGTGACGGCGATCCAGTGCTGCGGCGCAAGGTCGTCATCCTTGGCGATCACTCGGACCACGGTGGCCGTGGCCGGGATCGCGGCCAGCGGCACCCTCAGGTTGCGCCAGGCCGGCGTCGGGCCGATATCAGCGAAGCCCAGGGTGCCGCCCGCCCTACTGGCGGCTGCCTGTTCGTCGGTGGCCCACTGCACCTGGACGTCGCCCTGGTCGAAGCGACCCGCAGCCGACACCACGAGCAGGGGTGCGGGTTCTTTGCCGGTGGTCTCCCGCGGCGGCAGCCGGTACCAGGCCGAGCGCAGCAGCGCCGGTCGCTGGACGCCGGCTCGCCAACTGCCCAAAACCGGGGTGCGGGCCGGATCGAGGCCATAGGGCAGGCGGGCTTGTGACCCGTTCACACCGGTCACGGCGGTGTCGCCGTTCTCGGTTCCCAGTTCGCCGGCCGTGATGCTCTTGTCGGCGGCATCGATGAAGTTGCCACCGCCGGGCGGCTCTTTGACCGGGTCTGCCGCGATATCGGCGGGAATACCGTTGGGGGAGAAGCCTTCTGAGGTGACCAAGCCCAGTGCCTTGCTGACCGCCGTACCGACCGGTGTCAGCATGCCGGTGTTGGGATCCTGTTCGACCATCACGTCGTCGGCGAGCCCGCAGCCCTTACCGGTGAGCGCCTCCAGATTGGAGCGGCCCACCGACCATGCCGGGTATTGGATGACCATCCCCAGCGTCAACGATGCCACCTCGAAAATCACCAACGCCCATGAGGCGACAGCCAACGGCGAGCCCGCGATGCGGAACCATCGATGTCGGGTGGCGTTGCCGTCGCCGGGATTGGCGAAGTGGAGCCATACGGCCACAAGTAGGGCGACCACCGTCAGGCCCAGTAGCGCGGTGGTGAAGCCGAAGTGCCACGCGGGGAACTGGTCGGACCACGGGACGCCGAAGCTGGAGACGTACCACCAGCCGTTGACGCTGGCGAACGACAGTGCCGTGATGAACAGCACCACCGCGGCGAACACCGCGCGGTTGCGACGCGACCTCAACACGTGCGGTGTGACCGCGATCGCGGCCAGTGCACCCAGCGAGCCGGCCAGGCCGGCGAAGACGCCGAAGTGGTGGGTCCACTTGGTCGGAGTGAACATCATGGCCAGGAACGAGATGACGGTGATACCGATGATCCGTCTGCTGGGCCCGGTCGCCGTGCCGGGAATGTGGCCGCGGCGCAACACCATTGCCACCGACACGGCGAGCGCGATCACCAGAGCCAGTACGGCGAATCGGCGGGCGATCGACCCGTCCGGCGTGGCCATGAACAGACGCTCGTAACGCAGGTGCTCATCGAACCAACTCAGGCTGGGCCCCACCGCGCGCTTGAGTGCGTTGGCCTGGACCTCCCCGGCGAAGGTCTGGTCGCGGAAGATCAGGACGATCGTTACGGTGGCGGCGGCCAGGATCGGGGCCAGCAGGGGCAATCGGCCGAACTGCCGGGCGCGCCGGTGCAGGATTGTTCGCAAGGGCCCGATGGCCACCAGCAGCGCGCCGATGGACGCGATCCCGGTGGGCCCGGAGAACAGGGTCAGGGCCCCGATGATGCAGGCCAACGCCACCGGTAGTAGTCGACTGGTGGCCACCCCGCGTTCCACCGAGCACCAGGTGGCCAGGATTCCGAGGGCGATAATCGGTTCGGGGCGCAGGCCGTTGTTCAGCGGCAGCCAGAAAGCGAGAAACATGCCTGCCGCGGTCCACGCGGCCGCCCGACTGGTCTTGACGGCATGTCCGAGCCGGGGGATGACCTCCCGGCTGATCAGCCACCAGCAGGCAAGCGCCATCAGCAGAGTGGGCAGGCGCATCCAGATGCTTGTCGTCGATACATGAGCCCACAGCGCCAGCAGGTCGTAGTACCAACCGAACGGCGCCTCGGGTGTGCCGAACCAGCGGTAGTAGTTCGCCATATAGCCGGCGTTCTCCGATACCCGCGCCATGGTGAGGATGTAGCCGTCGTCGGAGGTGTTGGCGCCGACGAAGTGCCACCAGACCAGCACGGCGATCACCAGGGCGTCCAGCCCGCCTAACGACCACCACCGTCGTGGCAGGAACCGACGGTGCCGGGCTCCGTCGGCGGTGTCCAACACATGCAGGGCGATCAGCGCTGCGATGGTGAGTGCCACACCGAGCACCATCGCCGCCGTCTTCACTGTGGTCGGCGCACTGCTGTACCGGGTGTCGATGGTGGCCGAGAAGTTCAGGCTGGGTGGTGCCGGTCCGGAGAGATCAGTGAAGACGCCGACGATCTGTGGTCGGAAGTCGTAGCCACCGCGCTCCCCGCGCAGTGGCGCGCCGGGGTCGTCGCTATCGAGACCCTTTGTCAGGCCGACGAATTCGGCAGCGACCCTATCGGAGTGGGCGGTGAACGTCAGCTTCTGGCAGGCTGGGCTCAGCACCTGACTTAGCGGGGCGACAACGACCGGGGTGTTACGCACAACGACGACGAGCGAGCCGTTAGCCCGTTGGATGAGCAGGCCCCGATCGACTGCTTTGGGTGCCTGTTTGGGCACCGTCGACAATAGGACGGTGTTGTTGGCATTGGCAGGACCGGCCAAGCCGGCTGCCGCGCTGCAGGGCACGGAGATGGTCATATCGGTTGCCACATAACCGATCAGCGGTGCGGTGACGCTTTTCAGGTCACCGTTCTGCGGCCAATTCAGTTGCGCAGTGGTCTGCTGCACCGGAAGAAACGGCGTCACGATCGCCAGCCCGGCACCGAGCAGTCCCGCGATGACGGCCACCAGACGAGTGGTTCGGTACGTCGTCCGGCCCTGCGCGGCGGGGTTGTTCGTCACAGGACCGGCCACCATCACGGGCGGTTCCGGATGGCCAGCACGAACGGGCCGATGGTCGTCACGCGGAAATGCGGCTCAGCGAACAGTTTCGCGTCCAACTCGACGGTGTATCGCCGAACGTTCGGCTGATTCGGATAGACGTCCTCGGCCAGTCGCAAGGTGTAGGTGTCCGCCGAACCGGAAGCGCCGCCGCGTCGCATGAGGAACACCGCGGGCGGTTCCCATGGCATCGTGTCGAGGGCGCGGACGAACTCGTCGGCGCTGTGCAGCTTTCCCCACGACTCGATGGCGGCCGCTCGTTTGTCGAACTGCGCGAGCGGGTTCGCGTAGTGCGATGTCAGACCTTGGAACCCGTAGTACGGGTAGTACGACAGGAAGCTGTAGTCGGCGGTCATCACTACCGTCTCGGCGCGGGGCTTTCCGGTCGCTTCGCGAATGTCAGTGTCGATCTGCGGGTAGTACTTCTCGGCACCGGGCGGTCTGCGGTCACCGCGCTGGCCGTCGCCATCGGTATCGGTGTAGGCGACGCTGAGGTCCGGTCGCAGCACGTGTGGGATGTCCTGGCTGAAGCCGATGGCCCCGATCAGACCGATCGCGACGGCCACCGGGATTACCCGGCGATTCCAGCGTGCTGCGGCCGAGTGCGCGATGTCGATGAAGCCGAAAACCCCGGCTGCGGTCAGCAGCACCGTCAGGGTGGGCTGTAGCCGGAAGGACAGCAGGGTGGTGCCGGCCAGCGTGGTCAGCATGGACAACAGCGACCATCCGTAGAGCGCCAGAACCCCGATGCCCAGCGCGCCGGCTCGGACGGATCCGATTCCCGGGGCGATTCGCTCTCCCCCGCAAGCGGGAGGTGCCCCCAGCCCGCCGGAACTCCATCCCCGCCAGGCCAGCCAGACGGTGCCCAGCATGCACAGCGCGCCGAGCAGTGAGAACTGCAGCATCGGGAACGTCAGCACGGCACCGTCGCCGGGCAGATAGTGCTGTGCGGTCCCGGTGTCACCGAGTGGACTGCGGGCCGCACGAACAAGGAACGGCAGCCAGGTGATCGACGCGATCGCCACCGCGATCACTGCGATCACCGCCAGCCGGATCAGCGGGCCGATCCCGCGCCGGGCGATCGCGGCGAGCAGTGCCATCACCGTGACGGTGAAGGCGGTGTAGCCCAGCAGCAGGGTGTAGAAGGTGGCGGTGAAGCCGAGGAACACCCCGACGCCGATGACGGCCGCCCAGCCGCCGTGTCGCCGGCCTCCCCGAAGGCCCGACCATGCCAGCACCAGCACCGGCGGGATGAGGACGGTGATGATGGCGCTGTAGGGCTCCGTCGAGTTGTAGGCCAGCGTGACCGCGGCCGTCGCGGTAGTCACCGCCAATGCGTACTCGAACCTGATCAGTGTGGACCACAGCACAAACGCCACCGCCACGGCGATCGCAATCGACGTGATGGCCCACGGCTTGTACATCTCCCAGGCCGGAGTCGAGGTGAGTGCCGCGGCCCGCCCGCCGATCCAAAACCAGCCTGGCGGGTAGAACGGTGGAAGTCCGGTGTAGGTCATATCGTGCAGCGCTGGGTTATCAGCCAGCCGGGTGAGGTATTCGGTGCGGAACTGCTGATCGACGGAGATGCCGAACAGGTACAGCTTCGTCGCGCCCAGTGGCATGCCCAGGGTCACCGCCACGAACGCCGAAAGCAGCACCGGCGCGCCGATCCGGGCAATCCACTGCCACGTTCGTCCCCGCCGCCACACGAACCCGACACCGACCAGACCGATGAGGCAGCCGACCTGACCGACGGTCGTCAACGCGTGCAACTGGTTCGACGATGGAAACGCCGGCCACTCCACCCGTGCGATGGCCGCCAGGGCCACCGCCGCGACGACCACAGCCGCGATGGCGGCTGCAGCCATCTGGGCGGCGGTGGTCAGGGCATGGCGCATGCCAATCAGATTGGCAGCTTGCGGAAGATCGGTCGCGGGATATGCCGCAACACCATCATCACGTAACGGAAGGCACCGGGCGCCCAGACCAGATCCTTGCCTTTGGCGGATGCGGTGACGGCCAGTTCGGCGACGTACTCCTTATCGACGGTCAGGGGTGCTTCCTTGACGTGTGCGCTCATCCGGGTCCGAACCTGTCCCGGCCGGATCACCAGGACCCCGACACCGTATTCCCGCAAAGCCTCGCCGAGACCGAGGTAGAAACCGTCGAGTCCGGCCTTGGTTGAGCCGTAGACGAAATTCGACCGCCGAACTCTTTCACCCGCCGCGGAACTCATCGCGATGATGCGTCCATAACCCTGGCCGCGCATCCTCTCCCCGAGAAGCACACCCACCGAAACCGCTGCGGTGTAGTTGATCTCAGCGATCTGAACCGCCTTGCGTTGGTTCTGCCAGAGGTCTTCGGCATCGCCGAGCAGACCGAACGCCACGATCGCGACATCGATGTCAGCGCTGGAAAAGCATTCATCGATCACCGCCGGATGGCTCGCGGTGTCGAGTGCGTCGAAGTCGACCACCGTCACCGACTTAGCTCCGGCCCGGGTCAGCTGCGCGGCGGCATCCTCGCGGCCGGGATCGTCGGGCAGTGCCGCCAGGATGATCCGTGCCGGTGCGTCGCGCAGATAGCGCTCACAGATCGCCAGCCCGATCTCCGAGGTTCCACCGAGAAGAAGAATTGCCTGGGGGTTACCTACTGCGTCGAGCACCATCTACAACAGCTCCAAGCGTCGGGCCATATCCGAGGCGAACACCGCGTCGGGATCTACTCTGCGCCGCAACGCAATCCACTCGTCGATGCGCGGATACATGGCATGGAAGGTTTCGGCGGTGGCGCGCGAGTCCTTGGCGGTGTAGAGCCGGCCGCCGAACTTCAGCACCCGACGGTCGAGGTCGGTGACGAACTCGCTCAAACCCGCCTTGATCGGGAAGTCTACGCAGACGTTCCACCCCGGAATGGGGAAACTCAGTGGCGCCGAGTTACCGGGACCGAACAACTTGAACACATTGAGGAACGAGTAATGCCCCGAGCGTTGGATGTCGATGATGATCGCTTTGAACTCATCGACCGCCTCGACGGGAACAACGAATTGATACTGAAGGAATCCGGCCGGACCGTAGCCACGGTTCCACTCCCCGAACATGTCCAGGGGGTGGTAGAACTGCGTCAGGTTCTGCACCTTGCCACGGTAGGTGCCCGACTTGCGGTACCAGAGTTCCCCGATCGGGCCGAAGGTGTACTTATTGGCCAGTCCGTTAGGGAAGACGTCCGGGAATGTAAGCAGTTGCGGCGCATCGAATTTGAGCGGATTCCGCGCCAGCTTGTCGGGAAGCTGATCCAGCCGGGCCAGCGATCCCCTGGATACCGCCGCGCGGCCGAGTTTCGGCGGTCCGCTGATCGCGTCGAACCAGGCACTGGAATAGGTGTAGTTGTCTTCGCTGCCATCGCTGTGGAAGGCGATCGTCTCGTCCAGGCTGACGGTCACGTCGCCGTCGGCGATGAAGTACGCCGTTTCGGTCGGGGTCATCTCGATGGTGGCGCGCATGATGATTCCGGTCAGCCCGTTGCCGCCGACCGTAGCCCAGAACAGCTCTGCGGTCGGCCCTTCCGGAGTGATCGTGCGCACCTGACCGTCGGCCGTCAGCAGGTCCATCGAGCGGACGTAGTCGCCGAAGCTGCCGGCACTGTGGTGGTTCTTGCCGTGGATATCGCAACTGATCGCGCCGCCGATCGTCACCTGCCGGGTACCGGGCAGCACCGGAATCCACAAGCCCTTCGGCAGAGCGGCTCTCATCAACTGGTTGAGGCTGACGCCTCCGTCGACGTCGACGATGCGGGTGGCGGCATCGATCGAGTGGATCCGGTCCAGTGCGGTCATATCGATGACCAGTCCGCCGCCGTTTTGGGCGTTGTCACCGTAGGAACGGCCCAGCCCGCGGGCAATCACCCCGCGGTGGCGGCCCTGCGCGGCCTCGGTGGCCGCCCGGGCGACAGCTTTGATGATCTCCTCGGGATCGGGGGTGAGGAGAACCTCGGCGACACTGGGTGAGGTGCGCCCCCAGCCGGTCAGCCGCTGCGGAGTGGTCGTTGTGGACATCGTGACGAGGGTACCGCGCGCAGGAGTCTGCTCAGTGGAGCCGGAAGATCCACGCCCTCTGCACGATGAAGTTGATCATGGTGGCAGTGCCCTGGGCGATGACGAACGCGACCGGCATCCGCCAGGGTTGATCGGCGAATACTTTGAGAAACACGTGGTTGATCCCGACCTGGACCGAGAACGTCACCGCGTAGAGCGCCATCACGGCAAGGAATCGCGTCCGACTCGGTGACGCCTGAAAGGTCCACCGCCGGTTGATCAGGTAGGCGGTGAGGGTACCGGCGACGAAGCTGATCGCCTTGGCCGGATCCAGCGCCAAGCCCAGTGCGTGCAGTGCCGTGTAGATCCCGTAGTCGACGATCGCGGAGAAACCACCCGTGGCGACGAACCGCAGCACCTGGGTCTTCAGGCTCAGTGGTGTCAGCGCGGACATGTCGGCCATCGCGAGGAGTTTACCCACGCTCGACTCGCCGGCAGGGTGCGGAAGGGCTTGATTGTGGAAGGGCTTGAGTGCGGAAGGGTCGTTCGGGGATCATCAGACCCAGTACGGCACCCTCGCCCGGTACTGGCGCAATGCCAACGCGGCGGCACACCAGCCCAGAAGCGTCAGAACCAGCACCACCACCCAGTGCCGGGGCTCTTGATGGGCGCCTAATAGCGGTGCGCGCAGGATGTCGAGGTAGTGCAGCAACGGGTTGAGTTCGATGATCTTCGACCAGCGTCCGGCGCCCTGCTGTTCCAATGTGTTGGCGTTCCAGATGATCGGTGTCATGAAAAACAGCAGCTGTACCAGCGAGGCCAGCAGCGGCCCGATATCGCGGTAGCGGGTGGACAGGATCCCGAAGCAGAACGACACCCAGACGCAGTTGAGCATGATGAGCAGCAGTGCCGGGATCATTGTCAGGTCGGCCCACGACCACGGTTTCGGATAGATGATCGCGATCACCACGAAGATCACGATGTTATGGGCGAACAGGATCATCTGCCGCCACACCAGTCGGTACACGTGCACACTCAACGGGGTTGGCAACTGCTTGATCAGACCCTCGTTGGCGATGAACACATCAGCGCCCTCCAGGATCGAGGCGTTGATCATGTTCCAGATGATCAGTCCCAGCGTCACATAGGGCAGGTGTTCGGAGAGTTCGAGGTTGAACAGCTTCGAGTACAGCGCTCCCATGGCGATCGCGGTGGTGCCGGTGGCGATGGTGATCCAGAACGGGCCCAGTACCGAGCGCCGATACTTCTGCTTGATGTCCTGCCAGCCGAGATGCAGCCACAGTTCGCGTTTGTGAAATCCGTCGGTCAGATCGCGCCAGGCTCGTCTGAATGTCTTGGATTGGCCGGCTGCGTCGATGAAGGTCATCGCGGGCTTTCCGGAAGGAGCTCCGGCGGACCGAAACGTTCACGGCGTCCCATGCGGCGCAACCTGATCCACTCTCGCAGGCCGGCTGGATCGCGCCGGGTCACCAGGAAGTACCAACCGAAGCGTAACCACTCCTGGGGCAACAGCGTGCGCAGGCCGGGCTGGGCCAGTACATATCCACGATTGCGGTAGGTGAAGAAACGTTTCGCCGGGTCATCCGGGTACTGGGCGTGCATGCGCCCCCCGAGGATGGGCTTAAATTCATCGCTGCCGTACGGGTGCAGGTAGACGGTATCGAGGCAGGTTCCGAACGGTAGACCGCTGCGCACCAGCCTGCGGTGCAGTTCGACCTCATCACCGCGGACAAACAGCCTTATGTCCGGAACACCAACGGCAGCGATGGTTTCCGAACGGAATAGCGCACCATTAAACAGTGACGCGATACCGGGCAGCAGATCCTGACCGGATCCCTCGGTCCGCAATTCATCTACCCGCCGTCGCCACGCGAGACCGCGTCGAAGCGGAAATGCCAACCGGTCGGGATCATCGAGTGCGCACACCATCGGCGACACCTCAGCAAGTCCGTGTTTCTGTGCGCAGGCCAGAAGGGTGGCGAGTACTTCGGTATCACGGGGGCGGCCGTCGTCATCAGCCAGCCACACCCAGTCTGCGCCCAGCGCTAATGCGTGCAGCATCCCAAGCGCGAATCCGCCTGCGCCGCCGAGGTTTCGACGTGAGCCGAGGTAGGTCGTCGGGACTGGTTGACTGGACACCAGATCACTTACCCTCGGATCGTGATCGTTATCGACCACGATCAGATGGTCGATCATCCGGGTTTGGGTGGTCAGCACATCCAAAGACTTGGCGAGCTCAACGGGTCGACGAAGGGTGACGACGACCGCGCACACCATCTCGGTCATGTCGGCAACCAGTCGCTCTTGTGCTCATCCAGAACCTCGCGCACGTGACGCGCGGCATCCTCGCCCTCGTAGCCCCGCACCACCTCTTCGATGCTGCCGCTCATTTTCACGGTGCCGTGGTCGATCCACATCGCCGTCTTGCACAGGCGCGCCAGGAATTCATTGGAGTGACTGGCGAAGACCAGGATTCCGGAACGCTCGACCAGCGCCTGAAGCCGCGATTGCGCTTTCTTGAGGAATTCGGCGTCGACCGCGCCGATACCTTCGTCCAGCAGCAGGATCTCCGGGTCGATGCTGGTGACCACACCCATCGCGAGACGCACCCGCATGCCCGTGGAGTAGGTGCGCAGTGGCATGGACAGGTATTCACCGAGTTCGGTGAAGTCGGCGATCTCGTCGACCTTGGCCGCCATCTGCTTGCGGGTCTGTCCCAGGAACAAACCCCGGATGATGATGTTCTCGTAGCCGGTGATCTCCGGGTCCATTCCGACGCCGAGGTCGAAGACCGGCGCCACCCGGCCGCGGACGACTGTCCGGCCGCGGGTGGGCTCATAGATTCCCGACAGCAAGCGCAGCAATGTCGACTTGCCGGCACCGTTGTGGCCGACCAGTCCCACCCGATCGCCCATCCGCAATGTCATGGTGATGTCCCGCAGTGCCTCGATCACCACGACGTTGTCGCTGTTGCGCCCGATCGTTCCGCCGGCCTTGCCCAGGAACGCCTTTTTCAGCGACCGGGCCTTGGCGTCGAAGATGGGGAATTCAACCCAGGCGTCGTGGGTCTCGATATAGGGCTCGGTTGCCACTGTGACCGTCTGCTCCTACAGGTATTGCCCGGTGCCGTGACCCGGTCCGCTGGGCTGGGACATACCAGGCGGCAGTGCTCCCTGGCGCATGTGCTCCAACTGCGCCCGGGCCGCCATCTCCTGGGCGAACAACGCGGTCTGAATCCCGTGGAAGAGGCCCTCGAGCCAGCCGACGAGTTGAGCTTGCGCGATGCGCAGTTCGGCATCGGTAGGCACGGTGTCCTCGGAGAACGGCAGTGCCAGTCGTTGGAGTTCGTCACGTAACTCCGGTGCCAGGCCGTCCTCGAGTTCACGGATGCTGATCGAATGGATCTCCCGCAGACGGCTACGGCTGGCCTCATCCAGCGGTGCGACGCGAACCTCTTCGAGTAGTTGCTTGATCATCGTGCCGATCCGCATCACCTTGGCCGGTTGCTGCACGAGATCGGTCACTGAGTTCTGCTCATCGCCGCCCATCGCCATTGCGACCTCGGGGCCGGTGATGACCTCAATGTTGTCGTCGTCGGTGTTCGCCGTCATCCGCTGAGCATTCCCTCGTATCCCGGTCGTAATCGGGCCCATCATCGGGGGCCCGGTGGCGGTGATCCGCGCCATTCGTAGATGCGGGCACCGCCGTTGTCGTAAATCTTGGCCCACGACTTTGACTTGTCTAGTGACACTAGACCGTCGGGCATCACAAACCCCCGGACCACGGGGCTACTGGTGATCACGTATTTGATGTTCAGCGCCCGCACCGCCTCGGCGACCCGGGGATCGTGGTCGGCGTCATCGGCATACGCCCAGAATATGAAGCGGTTGTAGCCGGGTCCCTGCTGGACGGGGTAGTCGTAATGGGTCCACAGTGGGTGCAGGTCGGCAACCGCGTACATCCAGGCGGTGCCGTCGACGTTGGCGTCGCCGATCAGGGTGTCGCGGGCGCCGGGCAGCGTGGCCAGGTAGGCGAACGCCTGCAGATCCTTGTCGTTGACGACCACGCGGTCGTACTTCTCGCCCATCAGGTGGCGATGCCGCGGGAAATAGTGCCAGGCCAGTCCGAAGCACACGATCACGAGCAATCCCACGGTGGCACCGATCCAGAATCTACGGCCGGGCTCACGGTCGGGGGCCCGTTGCCGGGTGAGCTTTCGAGCCCAGGCCACCCCCAGCACCGCAGCGGAGAACAGTGCAAGCCCGGCCATCGGCGCCAGCAACAGGGTGACGACCCCCGAAAGCCGACGCGGATCGCTGTAGAACAGGTCGCTGTATTTGCCGGTGAGCGCGCCGATCGGGCCGCCGAAGGGCGCCGAGGAATGCACGATCGACACGATCAATAGCAGCCATACGGCTGCGGGCCACCAGATCTTCTTGACCAGCAGCAGCAGGAAACCGGCGCCCGCCAGTGCGATGAGGATGTTCTGGATCGGGAAATCGTTGAGGTGACGAGTGTGCTGAACGACGGCGTCGAACAGGGCACGCTTCTTGCCCTGATGGGTGATGAATGTGTGCCCGCTGATGATTTCGGCCTGCTGCAGCGCGCCGAGAAACTGCGGTAGCAGCACTGCCAGTGTCGGCACTGCGACGGCCAGCAGGGTCATGACGTCGCGGGCCCGGCCCAATACCGGGTTGCGCAGCGCGTCCAGTAGCCACCAGGCCGCCAGGAAGGTGACAACCACCACCCCGCCGGTGATGTGCACGCAGAACAGCCCGATCAACGCCAGCACCGCCAGCGGTATGCGCTCACGGTGAGCGAGCGCTGAGGTGACCAACACGAACGCCGGGACCGCGATACCGAAGGCCGCCATATTGGGCATCGACGCGGTGTCGAACTCCACGTAGGGAACCGCCGTGAACGATGCCGACAGTGCGGCCGCGGTGGCGGCCGCGCCCGCCGTACGCCATCGGGTTGTCCGGCCGATCAGCAACTGCCAGGTGAGCAACCCGGCGCTGAGCGGGAACAACCAGACCGCGGCGGCAAGGCTGCTCAGCGTGTAGGCAGTTGCCGGGGCGGCGCCGGTGAGCTGTGCCAGCACCGCACCCAGCGCGTGGAAGGTCGACGGATAGTAGAGCGCGGCCTGGGTCTCGACATTGCGCAATTCGCCCATGTGGGTGGGGGAGGCCTGGCCGGTGTCGAGGATCCAGCGGATCGTGTTGGCGTGCCATACGGCGTCCCAGTTGCTGGGAATCGACTGCCAGTGCGGCATTCCCCGCCAGGCGGCGAACCCGATTGCGATCACACCGAAGAGCACCCCGGCGGCTGCGGCGCACTGCGGTAGATCGGGACGTGATCGTCGGAGCGCGGATACCGGTTCGGGTGCACCGCGACGGCTGGTCGGCAGGACCCGGTAGGCGAGCACCAGTCCGATCACCGAACCGAACGTCACCAGCGCACTGAGGGCGTTCCACGTGATGCCGAGTGCGCCGAATGGGACGATCACCAGACCGACGACACCGTATGTCAGTGCCGGCCCGACAGCGGCGGCCAACGGCCAGCGCAGACCTCCGGCGCGCGCGACCGCGGCACCTGGCAGCGCCAGTAAAAGAACCGCGATTAGCACTCCGGAGCCGAAGTTCACTGACCTATTATGGTGAGGCGGTTCGGATCGCCGACGGCCGGGTGAAGCGAGGTCGTCGGGGCTGCCGCGGCACGCAGACTGCTCGAAGGTTGGTGGCATGGCATACGACGTCGCCCGGGTACGGGGCCTGCACTCCGCCCTCGGCGACGGCTGGATCCGATTCGACGCTCAGGCCGGCATGGTCACTCCGGAGGCGGTTGCCACGGCCGTCTCGACGGCCTTCCGCGGAACCGTGGCGAACATCGCCAGCCCGCACCCGGCTGCGCAGCGCAGCATCGCGTTGCTCAATGCGGCTCGCACGGCGATCGCAGACCTCGTCAACGCCGACCCGGCCGGGGTTGTCCTCGGGGCCGATCGCGCCGTCCTGCTTACCTCATTGGCCGACGCATCGTGGGGGCGCGCGGGTCTGGGTAATGAAGTGGTGGTCAGCCGCCTCGACGACGAGGTCAATATCGCGCCGTGGCTGCGCGCCGCGAACCGGTACGGCGCCAAAGTGAAGTGGTCCGAGGTCGATGTCGAGACCGGCGACCTGCCGATCTCGCAGTGGGAGGACCTGCTCACCGGTGACACCCGCCTGGTGGCGGTCCCGTCAGCGTCGGCGACGTTGGGAACCGTCACCGACATTGGCGCGATCACCACGATGGTGCACAAGTTCGGCGGGTTGGTGGTGGTGGATCACTCGGCCGGATCGCCCTACGGCATGCTCGATATCGGTGAGGTTCAGGCCGATGTGGTGGCGCTCAACGCAGTTGCCTGGGGCGGACCCCCGATCGGTGCGCTGGTGTTTCGTAACCCCGCGCTGATCGATACTTTCGGATCGGTGTCGACCAATCCTTATGCCAGCGGGCCGGCTCGACTGGAAGTCGGTGCGCACCAGTACGGTCTACTGGCCGGCGTGGTCGCCAGCGTGGAGTATCTGGCTGGTCTCGATGATGAGGCGGCGGGCAGCAGGCATGAAAGACTGACGCAGTCAATGCAATCCGCGCGAAACTACCTGCAAGGGTTGTTCGAATATCTGATGACGTCGCTGCGCTCACTGCCGCTGGTGACTTTGATCGGCGACCCGGAGATACGGATCCCGGTGGTCAGCTTCGTGATCACCGGTGTGCCCGCCGAACATGTGGTCCAGCGGTTGGCCGACAACGGAGTGCTCGCCATCGCGAACGCAACGTCACGGGTATTGGACTTGCTCGGCGTCAACGAGATCGGTGGCGCGGTGACCGTCGGACTGGCGCACTACTCCACGATGACCGAGGTGGACCATCTGGTCCGAACCCTGGCGTCGTTGGGCTGACCTCCGAGGCCCCAGCCATCGGAGCGACTACTCCGAAACGGTCAGCAACACCTTGCCGAAAGTCTCGCCGGAGGCCAGCACCCGATGTGCCTCGGCGGCCTGTTCGATCGGGAATCGGGCACCGATGACCGGTCGAACCGTTCCCGCCGCGATCATCGGCCACACCGAGTCCACCACGGCGTCGACGATTGCGCTCTTGCCGTGCGGCCCGTCGATGGGCCGGGCCCGCAATGCGGTGCCGAGGACCCGCAACCGCTTGGAGATGAGGGCGCCGATATTCAACTCCGCCTTGACCCCGCCCTGCATACCGATGATCACCAAGCGGCCGTCGACCGCCAGGGCCTGGAGATTTCGGTCCAGATAGGACGCCCCCATGATGTCAAGGATCACGTCGGCGCCGCTGCCGCCGGTAGCCGCGCGCACCCGCTCGATGAAATCCTCATCACGATGGGAGATGACGATCTCAGCCCCCAGTTCACCGCACAGATCCAACTTGGCCGGCGACCCCGCCGTGACCGCCACCGTGGCTCCCAACTCTCGAGCCACCTGGATCGCGTGGGTGCCGATCCCGCTGGCCCCGCCATGCACGAGGATCAACTCACCGCTCGCCAGGTTGGCGTTCATCGCCAGGTTGGACCACACCGTGCACGCCACCTCGGGCAGTGCGGCGGCGTCGACGAGGCTCAAACCGGCTGGGATCGGCATCACCTGTCCGGCCGGCACAGCCACGTATTGCGCGTAGCCGCCACCGGCCAGCAGAGCGCAAACCTGTTGTCCGACTTGAAGATCGGCAACATTCTGCCCAACCGCCGTGATCATTCCGGACACCTCAAGACCGAGGATTGGACTGGCCCCGGACGGTGGCGGGTAGAACCCGGCGGCTTGTAACAAGTCGGCACGATTGATTCCCGCAGCCCTGACTTCGATCACAACCTCGCCGGCGCCAGCTGCGATGTCCGGTACCTCTTGCCACGACAGTTGGCCAGCGCCGTCGGGTGCGATTGCGTGCACGCGCTCACGCTACTCCCGGGTCAGAATCGCAGGATTCCCGGACGAACCGCGCCGACGATTTAGACTCGGTCCATGGGCGGGAGTGTCGCGAGGCGTAGTGCCAGTGAAATGCGGGGATTGGACGGCGTTGAACAGCAAGCCTGGGAGAACTTTCTCGACGCGGCACTGCGGCTGTACGGGACGCTGAATCGGGGGCTGTCCGAACGCCACAACCTCAGCTTGGCCGATGTGCGATTACTGGGAATCCTGGACAACTGCGCGACGGGTTCGGCGCGAATGGGCGACCTCGCCGAGCAACTGGTATCGCTGCCCAGCCGAGTGACCCGCCAGATCCGCCGATTGGAGGCAGCGGGTCTGGTGCAACGGGAGGCCAGTCCCGAGGACGGACGTGGTGTGCTGGCGACCATCACCGATGACGGTCGAGGCGCTGTCGCCGAGGCATTGGTGACCTATGCCGAGGGTGTGCGGATGAGTTTCCTGCGTCCATTGACCCGACCTCAGATCGCGGCGGTAGGCGAGAATTCCCGGCGGATCAGCGCCGCCATGAAGTCGGGCGGTTCCACCGCCAAGTTCGGCCGACCCTGACATTGCGGCCGCCCGCTACGCTACTTGGTGGTGGCGTGGCAGAGCGGCCTAATGCACTCGCCTTGAAAGCGAGAGTCGGCTAAAACCGACCGGGGGTTCAAATCCCTCCGCCACCGCTGTCAAAACGGTTGCTCTGCAACGGCCGTCAAATTGGTTGCTTTGCAACGGCCGTCACTCGCCGGTGAAGTTCGGCATGCGCTTGGAGAACATCGCCGAGGTTGCCTCTTTGAGGTCCCGAGACGGCAAGAACGCCGAGTTCCACGCCGCGACGTAGCGCAGGCTGGCGGCCACGTCGTCGGTGCGCTGCTCGTCGAGCACATCCTTGATGCCGCGGGTCACCAGCGGAGAGTTCGCTGCGATCTCTGCCGCGGTCGCGTGTGCGGCGAACAGTGCGGCCTCGGCATCGGGTAGGACGTCGTTGACCAGGCCGATCTTCTCGGCCCGGGCGGCGTCGATGTCCTTGCCGGTCAGCGCCAACTCGCGGAGGTGGCCGTCGGAGAGGATGTAGGGCAGCCGGGCCAGGCTGCCCACGTCGGCGACGATCGCGAGTTTGACCTCCCGCACCGAGAACTTCGCGTCCGCACTCGCGTAGCGGATGTCCACCGCACTGATCAGATCCACACCGCCGCCGATGCACCAGCCGTGGATCGACGCGATGGTCGGCGTCCGGCAATCGGCTACGGCGCTGATGGCCTGCTGCAGATCCTTGAGGTGGGTGTGGAAGTTCGAACGCGACCGGGCCGATACCTCGCCGGCCATGGTGTCCGAGAGGGTGCTACCCATGGTGAGCAGGTTGAGACCGAAGCAGAAGTTGTTCCCCGAACCGGACAGCACGATAGCGCGGACCTCCGGGTCGGCGTCGAGTTCGGCGAAAACCACCGGCATCTCGGCCCAGAACTCCGGGCCCATGGCGTTGCCCTTGCCCGGTCCGATCAGCGTGACCTGGGCGACGTTGTCCTTGACCTCGACGGTGAGGGATTCAAGCGGGGTATTCATGAAAACAAGGCTACGACGCGAGATTCATCCGACTGCGGTCAGGGCTCAGATGTACATCGCGGGATCGATGTAGGTCGTCGGGTCGACCAACGGCTCTCGCTGTTTTTCCGTACGAGGCCGCACCACCGCCGGTATTCCGGTTGCGATCGAATCCGATGGAATATCCTGAGTGACAACGGCATTGGCTCCGACCGCACTGTCGTCTCCGATGTGCAGCGGTCCGAGAACCTTAGCCCCGGCTCCGATGGTCACCCGATTGCCGAGCGTGGGATGCCGCTTCCCCTGTTGAAGCGATCGGCCTCCGAGGGTCACCCCGTGATAGAGCATCACATCGTCGCCGATCTGGGTGGTCTCCCCGATCACCACGCCCATGCCGTGGTCGATGAAGAACCGACGGCCGATGGTCGCGCCCGGATGGATCTCGATACCGGTGAGGAATCGGGCGAATTGGCTCAGTATTCGCGCCGGCCCGCGTAGTACCGGCGTGGACCACATCCGGTGGGCGAGCCGGTATGCCCAGATCGCGTGCAGTCCGGAGTAGACGAGGGCGTTCTCCAGATCGCCGCGGGCGGCCGGGTCATGGGAACGTGCGCTCTGCAAGTCCTCGCGCAGTGTGGACAGCAGTGTCACGGCGCAATCAATCCCTGATGTCCTCGAAAAGCACGGTGGAGATGTAGCGCTCGCCGTAGTCACAGACGATCGCGACGATCAGCTTGCCTGCGTTCTCGGGACGTTTGGCAAGCTCCAACGCCGCCCAGATGATCGCGCCGGAGGAGATTCCACCGAGGATTCCCTCTTTGGTTCCGAGATCGCGGGCCACCCTGATCGAATCGTCGAGACTGACATCGATGATCTCGTCGTAGCTATCCCGATCGAGCACCTCCGGGACGAAGTTGGCACCGATGCCCTGGATCTTGTGCGGGCCGGCTTGGCCCTCGGTCAGCAGGGGGGAGTCGATGGGCTCGACACCGACGATTTGCACGCCCGGCCTGCGTGCCCTGAGGACGTGCCCGACCCCGGTGACAGTACCTCCGGTGCCGATCCCGGCGACGAAGATATCGACCTTGCCGTCGGTGTCGGCCCAGACCTCCTCGGCGGTGGTCTTCTCGTGGATCGCCGGGTTGGCGGGGTTGGCGAACTGATCGGCCGCGACCGCGTTCTTGGTTTCGGCGATGATTTGCTTCGCTCGCGCCACCGCGCCCGCCATGCCCTCAGACCCGGGGGTGAGAACAATCTCGGCGCCATAGGCGCGCAGCATCACCCGACGCTCGGTGGACATCGTTTCTGGCATCGTGAGGATCACGTGATAGCCGCGGGCGGCGCCGACCATGGCCAGGGCGATGCCGGTGTTGCCGCTGGTGGCCTCGACGATGGTCCCGCCCGGCTTCAGCTCGCCGGAGCGTTCCGCGGCGTCGATGATCGCGACGCCGATCCGGTCCTTGACGCTGTTGGCGGGGTTGTAGAACTCGAGTTTTGCCAACACCTGCGCGCCGAGTCCCTCGGTCAGCCGGTTCAGACGAACTAGCGGGGTATGACCGATCAGTTCGGTGACATCGCTGTAGATCCTGCCCATAGCTGATCCTTCCTCATCGGACCCGTGTGGTTGATATCCGACGCTACCGGGGTTGCACCGTCGGCCGGTCGCTGGATGCCGGATTGGTGGTCAGCGGCCGAGCCAGCCCCGAGCGAACGCCAGGAACGCGTCATTCTCTTCGGGTGCGCCGATCGTCACCCGCACGCCGTCGCTACCGTAGGGCCGGACCAGCACCCGAGCCTCGCCGGACTGTTGCGCGAAGTCCGCTGTCTGCTCGGCCAGCGGTAGCCAGACGAAGTTTGCCTGCGACGACGGGAATGTGTACCCAAGCGTTTCTAGCTCGGCGCTGACCCGCTCCCGTTCGGCAACCACCTCGTCGGTGCGCGACAGTAGTTCGTCAGCTGCCAGCAGGGAGGCGATCGCGGCGGCCTGCGAGATAGTGCTGGCGGTGAACGGCACGTACACCTTACCCAGTGCGGTGATTACTTCAGGATCACCGACAGCGTAGCCAACCCGCAGACCGGCCAGACCGTATGCTTTCGAAAATGTGCGCAGCACAACAACATTGGGGTAAGCACGGGCCAGCCCCACACTGTCGGGAAGCAGTCCGTCGCGGATGTACTCGACATAAGCCTCGTCGATCACGACAAGGATATCCTTGGGAACCGCAGCCACAAACCGGGCCAGCTCACCGGGGTCCACTACGGTGGAAGTCGGGTTGTTCGGGTTGCACACGAAGATCAGCCGGGTGCGGTCGGTGACGGCGGCCAGCATCGCATCGAGGTCGAAAGTGTGATCGCGCAGCGGTACCTGAATCGGGGTAGCCCCGGCCACCCGTACCTGCAGCGGATATACCTCGAAACTGCGCCAGCCGAACACCACCTCATCGCCCGCGGCGGAGGTGATCTGGATCAGCTGCTGACACAAACTCACGGAGCCGCAACCCACGGCGATGTGCTCCGGCGCGAAGTCTACGTGCCTGGCCAGGTGCTCTTTGAGCTCGATGTGTCCGTTGTCGGGGTAGCGGTTGATGGTCTCGACGGCTGCTGCGATGGCGTTCCGGACGCTGGGTAGCGGGCCCTGCACAGTTTCGTTGCTCGCCAGCTTGATGGCACCCAGCACGGTCTTGCCGGGCGTGTAGGCCGGCAAATCGGCCAGTTCAGGGCGCAGGCGGGCGGTCACTCGACCAAGTCTAGGGTGGCCCCGGTTAGCTTTGCTAACCGCTGTTCGTGCTGTGTACTCTCACTTCCCGGCGGCACCGGAGTTGCATCGTGGCTCCGGTACGCTCATGTGGTTCAGGAGGCGTGCCAGAGCGGCCGAATGGGACTCACTGCTAATGAGTTGTCCCCCTTAAAGGGGACCGGAGGTTCAAATCCTCTCGCCTCCGCCGCGGCCGACCTGTCAGCCACGAACAACTGAATAAGGCGCCCGTAGCTCAACGGATAGAGCATCTGACTACGGATCAGAAGGTTGGGGGTTCGAATCCCTTCGGGCGCACCCTGTGATGTCTCAGGACATCGGAATAGCCCGAACCCACAATTATGGTTCGGGTTTTTTCTTT
>Ga0194051_1000117_pt1 | contig 42197 bp, 39 predicted proteins | sample SepL2320m_MetaG_FD_161275 | JGI IMG/M metagenome (GOLD analysis project Ga0194051, IMG submission 161275) | Anoxic zone freshwater microbial communities from boreal shield lake in IISD Experimental Lakes Area, Ontario, Canada - Sep2016-L239-20m | ecosystem: Environmental > Aquatic > Freshwater >... | reverse complement strand
CCCGAATCCGGCCCTTCCGAACGCAACCTCTGGGGCCACCCGGTGGACAAGCTGCGCTATCCGTTCACCAGTTGGCAGCGCATCACCCTGCTGGAGCGCACCCACCTCCGCCGATGATCGGGCTGTCGCCCGGGGCAGCCGATAACGGCAGCCGATGACCCGGGTCGTGCTGGGTTCGGCCTCAACCGGTCGGCGCCGGGTGCTCCGCAGCGCCGGGATAGACCCCCTGATCGCCGTGTCCGGCGTCGACGAGGACGCCCTCATCGCGGCGCTGGGCCCCAACCCCGACCCGGCCGCCGTCGTCACCACACTGGCGCAGGCCAAAGCCGATTCAGTGGCCCGCGAGTTGGACGCACAGGTGAGCGCCGACTGCGTGGTGATTGGGTGTGACTCGATGCTCTATGTCAACGGTGAGCTACGGGGCAAGCCGGGCACGCCGGAACAGGCTCGGCAGCAATGGAATTCGATGGCCGGCAAATCCGGGCAACTCTTCACCGGACATTGCATCATCCGCATGCTGGACACGCGAGTGCTGTGCACCGAGACTGCGGCGGAGGTGACCACGGTGCGGTTCGGTGTGCCCACCGAGGCCGAACTGAGCGCCTATATCGCCAGTGGCGAACCGCTGAATGTGGCAGGCGCCTTCACCATCGACGGACTGGGCGGCTGGTTCGTCGACGGCGTCGACGGCGACCCCTCCAATGTGGTCGGCCTCGGACTGACCGTCACCCGGCGGTTGCTGGAATCGGCCGGGCTGTCGCTCGGCGACCTCTGGAGAACCAACCCGGTGGGGTGATCGGTAGGGTTGTAAGGGTGCCATTGCCACCGGATCCCAACCCCGCCCTGCAGGATTACGCCCACCCCCAGCGTCTGGTCACCGGGGACTGGCTGTCGGAACATCTGGGCACGCCCGGTCTGGCGATCGTCGAATCCGATGAGGACGTGCTGCTCTACGACATCGGCCACATCCCCGGCGCGGTCAAGGTGGACTGGCACACCGATCTCAACGACCCGCATGTGCGCGACTACATCACCGGTGCGCAGTTCGCGGATCTGATGAATCGCAAAGGCATTTCGCGCGATGACACCGTGGTGATCTACGGCGACAAGAGCAACTGGTGGGCCGCCTACGCACTGTGGGTGTTCACCCTGTTCGGCCACCCGGATGTCCGCCTTCTCAACGGAGGACGTGACGCGTGGATCACGGAGGGCCGCGATACGACACTGGACGTCCCCGAGAAGAAAACCGCCGGTTACCCGGTCGTGGCGCGCGACGACACTGTGCCCGATGCTCTTCGCCCGAGTGGCTCATCGCAGATCAGGGCCTTTCAGGCCGACGTACTGGCATCACTGGGCACGTCCACCCTCATCGACGTCCGCTCACCGCAGGAGTACACCGGCGAGCGCACCCACATGCCGGACTACCCCGAGGAGGGGGCGCTTCGCGGCGGCCACATCCCCACCGCGGTATCGGTGCCGTGGGCCAAGGCCGCCGACGAGACCGGCCGGTTCCGCTCCCGGTCCGAACTCGCCGAGATCTACTCGTTCGTCTCCCCCGGCGATAACACCATCGCCTACTGCCGCATCGGCGAGCGTTCCAGCCACACCTGGTTCGTTCTCACCTACCTGCTGGGTATTCCGGGTGTGCGCAACTACGACGGGTCGTGGACGGAGTGGGGCAACACCGTGCGGGTACCCGTGGCGGCCGGAGAACAGCCGGGATCGGCGTGAGCATGCCCGCATCGCTGGCTGAGGTGGTCTCGGAGTTCGCCGAGGTGGCCGGCCAGGACAAGCTCACAATGCTCCTGGAGTTCGCCAACGACCTGCCCGCCCTGCCCGGCGACCTCACCGTGGCGGCGATGGAACCGGTGCCGGAATGCCAGTCGCCGCTCTTCCTGCACGTCGACGCCGCCGATCCGGAGCACGTTCGGCTGTACTTCAGCGCGCCGGCCGAGGCACCCACCACCCGCGGGTTCGCCTCGATCCTGGCGGCCGGTCTCGACGGCCAACCGGCGGCGGACATCCTCGCGGTGCCGGATGACTTCTACTCCGAACTCGGCCTGGCGGCACTGATCAGCCCCCTGCGCCTACGGGGCATGTCAGCCATGCTGACCCGGATCAAACGGCGGTTGCGGGCCACCTAGACTGCGTCGGAACGCTATTCTTAAAGCGATTCTAAGAGTCCCACAGGAGGCGCAGTGCCCACGATCTCCAAGGTCCTCGTCGCCAACCGCGGTGAAATCGCGGTCCGGGTGATCCGGGCGGCCAAGGATGCCGGTCTGGGGAGTGTGGCGGTCTACGCCGAGCCGGACGCCGACGCCCCGCACGTCCGGCTGGCCGATGAGGCGTTCGCCCTGGGCGGCCAAACCTCCGCCGAGTCCTACCTGGACTTCGGCAAGATCCTTGACGCCGCAGCGAAATCCGGTGCCAACGCCATCCACCCGGGCTACGGGTTCCTCTCCGAGAACGCCGACTTCGCCCAGGCCGTCATCGACGCCGGGCTGATCTGGATCGGGCCCAGCCCGCAGTCCATCCGCGACCTCGGCGACAAGGTCACCGCCCGCCATATCGCCGCCCGCGCTCAGGCTCCCCTGGTGCCCGGCACACCCGATCCGGTCAAGAACGCCGACGAGGTGGTGGCGTTCGCCCGCGAATACGGCGTGCCGGTGGCCATCAAAGCGGCATTCGGCGGTGGTGGCCGCGGCATGAAGGTGGCGCGCACCCTCGAGGAGATTCCCGAACTCTTCGAATCAGCCACCCGCGAGGCAATCGCGGCGTTCGGCCGAGGCGAGTGTTTCGTCGAGCGCTACCTCGACAAGCCGCGCCACGTCGAAGCCCAGGTGATCGCCGACCAGCACGGCAACGTCGTCGTCGCAGGAACCCGCGACTGCTCACTGCAGCGCCGCTTCCAGAAACTCGTCGAGGAGGCGCCGGCACCCTTCCTCACCGACGCGCAGCGCAAGGAGATCCACGAGTCGGCCAAGCGGATCTGCAAGGAGTCCGGCTACTACGGCGCGGGCACGGTGGAGTACCTCGTCGGCCAAGACGGCTTGATCTCATTCCTCGAGGTGAACACCCGCCTGCAGGTAGAGCATCCGGTCACCGAGGAGACCTCCGGCATCGACCTGGTGCGTGAGCAGTTCCGGATCGCCAACGGCGAAATACTCGCTGTCACAGAGGATCCCACGCCGCGGGGGCACTCCATCGAGTTCCGGATCAACGGCGAGGATGCCGGTCGCGGGTTCCTGCCCGCACCTGGACCGGTGACGAAGTTCGAGCCGCCGACGGGCCCCGGCGTACGCCTGGACTCCGGCGTCGAGTCCGGATCGGTGATCGGCGGCCAGTTCGACTCGATGCTGGCCAAACTGATCGTCAGCGGAGCCACCCGAGCCGAAGCCCTGCAGCGGGCACGGCGCGCACTCGCCGAGTTCAATGTCGAGGGTCTGGCCACCGTGATTCCGTTCCACCGCGCGGTGGTGAGTGACCCGGCATTCATCGGCGACGAGAACGGCTTCACCGTTCACACCCGGTGGATCGAGACCGAGTGGAATAACACCGTCGAACCGTTCACCGGCGGCGGCGAGATCGACGCCGACGAATCGTCGCGCCAGACGGTCGTCGTCGAGGTCGGTGGGCGGCGACTGGAGGTGTCCCTGCCCGGCGGTCTCGCATTGGGCAACGGCGGCGGTTCGGCCGACACAGGAGTGATCCGCAAGAAGCCCAAGCCGCGCAAGCGCGGGTCGCATGGCGGTGCCGCGGCCTCCGGTGACGCAGTGACCGCCCCCATGCAGGGCACCGTCGTCAAGGTCGCCGTCGAGGAAGGTCAGACGGTCAGCGTCGGGGACCTCGTCGTCGTGCTGGAGGCCATGAAGATGGAGAACCCGGTGACGGCGCACAAGGACGGTGTCATCACCGGACTGGCGGTCGAGGCCGGTGCGGCCATCACCCAGGGCACCGTTCTCGCTGAGATCAAATAGGCCGGTCGGCTACGGAAAGCGTGCCAAGAGTTCGGCTTCGGAAATCACGAATGCAGCGCTGCCCCCAGAAGCCTGCTCCACGCTGGTGAGCAGGATCGCGTTGTCCGGCAACGGAAGTGACCTGTCCGCCAGGGCTACGACACCAGAGTTAGCGAAATCCTGGGCCTGGACGAGTACCTGAGGAGGATCGTCCTGGTAGTAGACGACCGTCGAGGTTTCCGGGTAGAAGGGTTGCAGCCCGAGCAGGTACTCCCACGCAGCGTTGACGCGATAGGTCTCATACGGAGCCGGCAGCAGCGAATCATTGCCCACACAGCGAAGGCGGTTGGCGATGTAGTAATTGTCGATCCAGTCTTTACCGTCCCGCGTGCGTAACCGCAGCGCAACCTGCATTCGGGTATCCACAAAGTGCGCAATCGCACGACGGCACCATGCGAGATTGTGCTCATCCAATCGGTTGGCGACGCGCGAGAGGATGTACTCCAGCCCCCCGCGGTAGCGGTCCCAGCCCGTCTTGACTTCTTCGTTCCCGGCCTGCGTGCGCTCTTCATTGTCGAAGTATCGCGTCACAAAGCGATAGAAGGGTTCGGGGCTGAATGCCACCGCTGCGCGATCAACCATGTGCGCGATCTGGGTGAAGAAGAAGAATGCGATCACGTTATCGGCACCCGTCACCTCCCGGGCTAGGGACGTCCTGGCCACGTAAATCTCCGGGAAGACGTGACCATTCACCAGCAGGTCAAAGAGGACACCATGATCCCCCGCAGCAATACGCGTTTCTTGCTCGATCACATAGAACTGGTCGAAATCCTCACCGGCAACCCGGTCGTGGAGGAACCAGGGAGCGAACACCGCGCCGACATCGGGGTTGGCCTCCAGATGTGCGATATGACGTCCCAGTGCGTTCGCAATGAGCAGATCATCGTCAGCGAGATAGACGCTGTATCGCCCCCGGGCAGCCCCAAAAAGTTGTGAAATGTTTTGCGCCGCACCCACATTCTCGGGCCGCCGAACATAGCGGATAGCCAACTGCCCCTCATACCTGCTCACCACATCTGCGGTGTCATCCTCAGAGGCGTTATCACCGATCAGCAGTTCATAGGAATAACCGAGTTCCCCGATATGGGCCGCAAGATCCGCCAACAGGCAGTCCAGATAGCGCGCCCGATTGAAGGTGGGCACGCAAATACTCAGAACGGGCGCCCGAACAGAATCAGGAAGGCTTTCTGGGTTCACGGCTCCACGATTTTCCCACGGAAGAATGCCCGCACATCCTCGACAAAAAGCTGCGGCTGCTCAAACGCCGCGAAATGCCCACCGCGCGGCATCTCCGTCCAGTGCGTGATGTTGTAGCCCGCCTCGCACCAGCTGCGTGGCGCCTTCAGGATCTCCTTCGGGAAGCTGGCCACTCCGGTGGGCACCTCGACCCGGCCCGCGGCGCCAAACGCCCCGAAACTTTCCCAGTACAGCCGCGCCGAGGAGGCGGCAGAGTTGGTAACCCAGTACATCATCACGTTGTCGAGTAGCTCATCACGGGTGAACACGTTCTCGGGGTGTCCATCGCAGTCGCTCCAGGACCAGAACTTCTCCACGATCCAGGCCAACTGACCCACCGGAGAGTCGGCCAATCCGTAACCCACCGTCTGCGGCCGGGTCGACTGCTGCTTGGAATAACCGGCCTCCCACTGCTGGTAGTTGGCCAGTGCGGCGAGCGCGACGCCCTCCTGCGGTGTCGGGTTGGCGAGGTCCCCGGTCGGCATGGCGATGGGCATATTGGTGTGGATGGCCACACAGCCGTTGCCACCGGCGGCCGAGGCATCCCGACCGATCTGAGTGGTGACCGCCGCGCCCCAGTCCCCACCCTGAGCGCCGTAGCGCTCATAGCCGAGCCTCTTCATCAGGGTGTCCCAGGCCGTCGCGATCCGTTCGACCTTCCAGCCAGCGGCGGTGGGCTTTCCGGAGAAGCCGTAACCGGGCAGCGTCGGGCACACCACGTGAAAGTCCTCGGTCAGCGGTTCGATCACTTGCGAGAACTCGACGATCGATCCTGGCCAACCGTGGGTCATGATCAATGGCAACGCACCGGGGCCCTGCGAACGCTGGTGAATGAAGTGGATATCCAAACCATCGATCTCGGTGACGAACTGGTCGAATCGGTTCATCCGGGCCTCGCGCGCCCGCCAGTCATACCCGTCGGCCCAGTGGGCGGCCAACTCCCGCGTGTAGTCCAGCGGGATGCCCTGGCTCCAGTCCTGCACACATTCTCGCTCCGGCCAGCGAGTCCGGGCCAGGCGCTCACGCAGATCGATGAGGTCACTGTCCGGGATGTCGATGCGGAACGGCCGGACAGCCGGTGAATTGTTCGCCATGGCCCTGATTATGGCTGTACCGGTTCACTAGGCTTCGGCCTATGCGCCTGGTGATCGATCTCAACAAATGCCAGGGGTATGCCCAGTGCATTCCTCTGGCGCCTGACGTGCTGAAACTCAACGGCGAGGAGGCCGTCACCTACGACCCCAACCCGGATGACTCCCAGCGTCAGCAGGTTCTGCGGGCCGCGGCGTCGTGCCCGGTACAGGCGATCATCCTCGAGGTGGACCCGCCGGCCGATCGCGACACCAAGTGAGCGCGCCGCAGGGATTGTTCGACCAGATCGTCCGGACCTTCCGTGCCGAGGGCCGCATTGTCATCGTGGGCGCCTCCCTGGCCGGGCTGCGGGCTGCGGAAGCGTTGCGGGAGAAGGGGTTCAACGGCTCTCTCACGATTATCGGCGACGAACCGCACGAACCGTATGACCGCCCTCCGCTATCCAAGCAGGTACTCAAAGGATGGGTGCCCGCCGATCACACCAAGCTCCCCCGCCTGCGCCGGGTTGATGCCGACTGGCGGCTTGGGGTGGCGGCCGTCGGATTGGACCGGTTCAACCACATCGTGAAGCTGGCCAACGGCGACGAGGTCGAGTACGACCGGCTGCTGATCGCCACCGGAACCCGGGCCCGGCCCTGGCCCGACCCGCACGAGGGCGCCCTCGAGGGCGTCTTCAGCGTCCGCACCGTCGAGGACGCCGCCAAACTGGCCGCTGCCTTCAAGGCCCGTCCGCAACGGGTGCTGATCGTGGGTTCGGGCTTCGTCGGCTCCGAGATCGCCTCGGTGTGCCGGGATCTGGACCTGCCGGTGACCGTGGCGGAACGCGGTAGGGGTCCGTTGATGGGCGCACTCGGCGGGGTGATCAGTGAGATCGCCGCGCAGATGATGCGCGACGCCGGAGTGGATCTGCGGACCGGCGTCGCGGTGGAGGGCCTTGAGGGCGACGCGGCTGGCCATGTCCGCAAGGCACGGCTATCCGACGGGACCGTTCTCGATGTCGACGTGGTGGTGGCCTCACTGGGTTCCATTCGCAATGTCGAGTGGCTCGAAGGCGCGCAACTGGCCGCCGGGCAGTGGGGGCTGGCGTGTGACGCGGGTTGCCGCGCCTTCGATATCAATGGTGTGGTGACCGATCACATCTTCGTCGCCGGCGATGTCGCCCGCGCACCCCATGTGCTCTACGACTACGAGTTCATGTCCCAGGAACATTGGGACAACGCGGTTTTCGGCGCCGAGGTCGCGGCCAACAATATGATCAATCTCGAAGTCGGCCGCCGCCCGCACCTGCCGCTGCCGTCATTCTGGTCGGGTCAGTTCGGGGTCAATATCAAAAGTGTCGGGGTGTGCTCCTACGGCGACGAGATCGTGTTCACACAGGGCTCGCCGGCCGAACGCCGGTTCGCCGCCGCCTACGGCCGCAAGGGCCGGATCGTCGGTGCGGTCACCTTCAACCACGGCAAGTGGCTGCCGTACTACGCCGAAATGATCGAACGGTCCGCGCCGTTCCCGCCGCCGCCGCCCGGCTATGACCGTCCGGCCAACCACGACGTGATGCCGGCCCGGTTCCCGGATCCACGTGAACCCGCGGGACTTCCCGATGTGGTGCTCACCGGACACGACCCGACCTCGCGTGGCGCCGAATTTCGGCCCCGCAGCCACTAGAGAAGCGACAAGCAGGAGATCACGATGGATGCCGCAACTGCCTGGGCTGAGGCGATGAGATTCTCCAACCGCCCGAATCCCTATCCGTTCTTCGAGGAACTGCGTAAGACACCGGTGGCCAAGGTCTCTGAAAAGACCTACGTCGTCACCGGCTACCCGGAAGTCGCCGCGCTCGCGCATGACCCTCGGATCAGTTCCGACATCGCATTGAGCCCGTCGGGTCTGTTCGGCGAGAAGCAGGCGCAACTCGACGCCGCCGAAGCTGCGCAGGCCCGCAACTTGAGCATGCTGACCTCCGACCCTCCGGAACACGACACGATGCGGCGCCAGTTCATGCGGCACTTCGGCCCACCACACACCCCCGACCTGATCCCGAGCATGGCCGGGTTCGTGGTTGATCTGGCCAATGAACTGCTGGACAAGGTGAAGGCCCGCGGCGGCACCCGAATGGACGCCGTGGAGGACTTCGCCTACCCGATCCCGGTGTCGGTGATCTTCCGGGTGCTCGGTGCGCCGATCGCCGACGAGGGCAAGTTCCACGGCTGGGTGATGGACTTCATGCAGGGCGCCGACGTGGGATCGGAAGCCGACACCGACGAGGGCCGTGCCGCGACGGCGAAAGCGGCCGTCAGCATGGCCGCGTTGGACACCTACGTCCACGACCTCGTCGAGCGACTGTCCCGTGTACCGGGACCGGGCCTGCTGTCGGCGGTGCTGCACGACGACGGACCGGACGGGCCGGTGTCGGCAGAGGCCGCGGCGGCCAACGCGATGCTGTTGCTGATCGCCGGGCACGACTCGACGGTCAACACCATCACCAACTCGATCATGACACTGCTGCGCAACCCGGGATCATGGGATCTGTTGCGGAACAACACCGATTTGATCCCACGCACCATCGAAGAAGTACAGCGGCTGCAGTCGGCGGTGCAATTCTTCCCGAGCCGCTGGGCTACCGCTGATATCGAGATCGCCGGCACGGTGATCCCGGCGGGTTCGGCGATATTCCTGGTGTACGCCGCGGCCAATCGTGACCCGCGCCGGTTCCCGGACCCGGACCGGTTCGACCCGATGCGCGAGGACAACGAGCACTTCGGTTTCGGCAGCGGTATTCACATCTGCTTCGGCGGCCCGCTGGCCCGACTCGAAGTGAACCTGGCACTCGAGGTTTTCCTGCGCCGGGTGCGATCACCGAAGCTGGTGGTGGACCCGCCGCCATACCGGCATAACCAGGTGTTCCGAGGACCGAGGCACCTCCGGGTGGACTTCGCCGAGATCCTGGACTGAAGTGGACCGATGAGTCCCGTCGACCCGCTGAACCGGTTCGCACCCGCGACCCGGCGCTGGTTCGCGGGCACCTTCGCCACACCCACCCCGGCCCAATCCCAGGCCTGGGACGCCATTGCCGACGGCGACCACACCTTGGTGATCGCCCCGACCGGGTCGGGTAAAACGCTCGCGGCGTTCCTATGGGCGATCGACCAACTGACGCATCAACCGAGGGACACCAAGAGCACCCGGGTGCTCTATATCTCCCCGCTCAAAGCATTGGCGATCGATGTCGAGCGCAACCTGCGCACACCACTGGCCGGCATCTCCCGAATCGCCGAGCAGGACGGCACCACCGCCCCGCGGATCAGCGTGGGTGTCCGCTCCGGTGACACCCCGCCCGCTCAGCGCCGCGCGCTACTTTCCGCCCCACCCGACATCCTGATCACCACACCCGAGTCGCTGTTCCTGATGCTCACCTCAGCGGCCCGCGACACCCTGACCGATGTTCAGACGGTGATCATCGACGAGGTGCACGCGGTCGCTGCCACCAAACGCGGGGCACACCTAGCGCTGTCACTGGAACGACTCGATGCGCTGCTGGCCAAACCCGCCCAACGTATCGGCCTGTCTGCGACCGTCAGGCCGCCGGAGGAAGTGGCCCGCTTCCTCACCGGCGGACGGCCGGTGACCATCGTTCACCCACCAGCGACCAAAACCTTCGACCTGTCCGTGCAGGTGCCGGTGCCCGATATGGCCAATCTCGAGAACAACACCATCTGGCCCGATGTCGAAGCGCGGATCGTCGACCTCATCGAGTCGCACTCATCGACCATCGTGTTCGCCAACTCACGTCGGCTCGCCGAGCGGATCACTTCCCGCATCAACGAGATTCACGCCGAACGCTCCGGCACTGACCTGCAGCTCGCCCGAACGCACCACGGATCGGTGTCCAAGGAGCAGCGCGCCGAGGTCGAGGACGACCTCAAGACCGGAAGGCTGCGGGCCGTCGTCGCAACCTCGAGCCTCGAACTCGGGATCGACATGGGCGCGGTCGATCTCGTCATCCAGGTCGAGGCCCCACCCTCGGTCGCCAGCGGGCTGCAGCGGGTCGGCCGGGCCGGCCATCAGGTCGGCGAAGTCTCCCGCGGCGTACTGCTGCCCAAGCACCGCACCGATCTGATCGGCTGCGCGGTGAGCGTGCAGCGCATGATCGCCGGTGAGATCGAAACCATGCGAGTGCCCACCAATCCGTTGGACATCCTCGCCCAACACACCGTCGCGGCCTGTGCGCTGGAGCCCCTGAACGCCGAGACGTGGTTCGACACCGTGCGGCGCAGTGCCCCGTTTGCGACCCTGCCCCGCAGCGCCTACGAAGCCACACTGGATCTCCTGAGCGGCAAGTATCCGTCGACGGATTTCGCCGAACTACGGCCCAGACTGGTCTACGACCGTGACACCGGCACCCTGACCGGGCGCCCCGGAGCGCAGCGACTGGCCGTCACCTCCGGCGGCGCAATCCCCGACCGCGGAATGTTCGCGGTGTACCTGGTGGGCGAAAAACCCTCGCGGGTGGGTGAACTCGACGAAGAGATGGTCTACGAATCCCGGCCCGGTGATGTGATAGCACTGGGGGCGACCAGCTGGCGCATCGCTGAGATCACCCACGACCGGGTACTGGTGATCCCCGCCCCGGGCTTACCCGCCCGACTGCCGTTCTGGCGCGGCGATGCGGTGGGCCGGCCTGCCGAACTCGGAGCGGCGGTCGGCAGATTCACCGGTGAGCTCTCCGGTTTGGATCGCGCCGACTTCGATAGGCGTTGCGCTGACATAGGTTTAGCCGACTACGCCGGAGATAACCTCTGGAAGCTACTTGACGATCAGCGCACCGCGACCACCGTGGTGCCCAGCGACACCACACTGGTGGTCGAGCGGTTCCGCGACGAGTTGGGTGACTGGCGGGTGATCCTGCACTCCCCCTACGGACTGCGGGTGAACGGCCCGCTGGCGCTGGCCGTGAGCCGGAGACTACTTCAGCGATACGGCGTCGATGAGAAGCCGACGGCATCCGATGACGGAATTGTGGTGCGCCTGCCCGACACCGGTGAAGCACCCGCGGGCGCGGAGATCTTCGTCTTCGGGCCTGACGAGATCGAGTCACTGGTCACCGCCGAGGTGGGCGGCTCGGCGCTGTTCGCCTCCAGGTTCCGCGAGTGCGCGGCGCGCGCACTGCTGCTTCCGCGCCGGCAACCCGGCAAGCGGGCCCCACTGTGGCAGCAACGCCAGCGTGCGGCCCAACTGCTCGATGTGGCGCGCAAGTATCCCGACTTCCCGATCGTGCTCGAAACAGTCCGGGAATGCCTGCAGGACGTCTACGACGTCCCGATGCTTATCGAGTTGATGGCACAGATCGCCCAGCGCCGAGTGCGGATGCTCGAGGTCGAAACCCCCACGCCGTCTCCGTTCGCCGCCTCGCTGCTCTTCGGCTATGTCGGGGCATTCATGTACGAGGGCGACAGTCCACTGGCCGAACGGCGTGCGGCAGCGCTATCGCTGGACACCACACTGCTCGCAGAACTGCTCGGCCGGATCGAGTTGCGGGAGCTACTCGACGCCGAGGTGGTCGCCGCTACATCGCGGCAGTTACAACACCTGACCGATGACCGCCGGGCCCGCGACGCTGAAGGTGTGGCCGATCTCCTACGACTACTCGGGCCACTGACCTCCGACGAGATCGCCCTGAGATCAACGGCTTCCGATATCGGCGCCTGGCTCGAGGGCCTGCACGCAGCTAGGCGGGTGCTTCAGGTTACCTACGCCGGACAGCAGTGGTGGGTGGCCATCGAGGATATCGGTCGGCTGCGCGACGCTGTCGGAGTCGCCGTCCCGGTAGGGATTCCGGCCAGTTTCACGGAGGAATCGGCCGATCCGCTGGGTGAACTTTTGAGCCGCTACGCCCGCACCCGAGGCCCGTTCACTACGTCGGATGCTGCCGAACGATTCGGACTAGGCCGCCGGGTGGCCGCTGATGTGCTGACTCGAATGTCGTTGGACACCAAGCTGGTTCGCGGCGAGTTCACCGACTCTGATGAATCCGACCAGTGGTGCGACGCCGAGGTCCTGCGGATCCTTCGGCGGCGCTCGCTGGCTGCGCTGCGCGCTCAAGTGGAACCGGTCAGCACGCGTGCCTACGCACGATTCCTGCCCACCTGGCAGCAAGTCGGCGCCACAGCGAGCTCCGGGGTCGACGGCCTGGCCGCCGTCATCGACCAGTTGGCCGGAGTTCCGATTCCCGCCTCGGCAGTGGAGCCCCTGGTGTTCGCCCCGCGAGTCCGCGGCTACCAACCGGCGATGCTCGACGAACTGCTCGCCTCCGGCGAGGTCACCTGGTCGGGCGCCGGAGCGATCTCGGGAAGCGACGGCTGGGTGGTGTTCCACCACTCCGATACCGCATCGCTGACACTGGCCGCTCCAGCCGAGTTCGACCTCACCGACGCCCACCGCGCGATCCTTGACATCTTGGGCCGCCCCGGCGAGTCCCGCGGCGCATACTTCTTCCGCCAACTCGCTGACGACGTCCCCAGTGAGGACGCGATCAAAAGCGCTCTGTGGGAAATGATCTGGGGCGGCTGGGTCACCGGCGACACCTTCGCCCCCGTGCGCGCCATCCTCACCGGGACCCGAAAGCCAGGCTCGCGACGCACCGGGGCTCCCGCCCATCGACACCGTCGCGCACCCCGACTGAGCCGCTATTCGCTTACCCAGCCACCGACCCGAACACTGGACCCCACCGTAGCCGGGCGTTGGTCAGCGGTACCCGCGCGCGAACCCGACTCCACCCTGCGCGCCCACTTCAGCGCCGAATTGCTCATGAACAGATATGGCGTGCTCACAAAATCGGCAGTTGCGGCCGAGGGAATGCCAGGCGGTTTCGCCATGCTCTACAAGGTGCTGACCGCTTTCGAGGAGGCCGGCCGCTGCCAACGCGGCTACTTCGTCGAATCCCTCGGCGGCGCCCAATTCGCCATCGCCTCCACCGTGGACCGTTTGCGGGCATACGCCGACCCGTTGGACTCAGCCCCACCTCCCTACGACGCTGTCGTGCTGGCCGCGACAGATCCGGCCAACCCGTACGGCGTCGCGCTGCCCTGGCCGGCAGGCGAGTCAGGGCACCGTCCCGGCCGCAAGGCCGGTGCCCTGGTGGTGATGGTCGACGGCGAACTTGTCTGGTTCCTGGAGCGTGGTGGGCGATCATTGCTGAATTTCAGCGCAGACTCGCAAGCCCAACAGACCGCGGCCACGTCGCTGGCCGAACTGGTTCGTAGTGGTCGCGTGGCAGGAATCCTCGTGGAGAAACTCGACGGCATCCCAGTCCTTGAAACCACCGCCCACAGTCGGCTTGGCGATACCGTTGATTCTCTGCTCGCCGCCGGCTTCGCCCGGACGCCGCGCGGATTACGAATGCGATGAAACGGCCTGCCCACCTTGACCTAGAATTTGCCACGTGCGCACCGAGAGGCTAGTGAACCCGTGAAAGCCGTGATACTTGCCGGCGGCTTGGGCACACGCCTCAGCGAGGAAACCTCTGTCCGGCCCAAGCCGATGGTGGAGATCGGCGGGCGGCCGATTCTGTGGCACATCATGAAGCTCTACTCTCACCACGGCATCAATGATTTCGTCGTGTGCTGCGGCTACAAGGGCTATGTCATCAAGGAATACTTCGCCAACTATTTTCTGCATATGTCGGACGTGACGTTCGACATCTCCACCAACACCATGGAGGTGCATGAGCGCCACGCGGAGCCGTGGCGGGTGACGTTGGTCGACACCGGCGACGACACCTTGACAGGCGGACGCCTCAAGCGAGCGGCTCCCTACATCGCCGACGATGAGGTCTTTTGCTTCACTTACGGCGACGGACTCAGCGATGTCGACATCGCTGCGAGTGTGGAGTTTCACCGCGAACACGGCCGGCCGGCAACAGTGACGGCGGTACTGCCGCCGGGGCGCTATGGTGCCATCGAATCTGAAGGCGGCCGGGTCACCCGCTTTGTCGAAAAGCCACGCGGCGATGGCGGTCTCATCAACGGCGGATTCTTCGTCCTGTCCCCAGCGGTGCTTAATTACATCGACGGCGACCAGACCTCCTTTGAAGCCGGAACGCTGACCAAATTGGCCGCCGGGGGCGAACTGATGGCCTTCGAGCATTCAGGATTCTGGCAACCCATGGACACCCTCCGGGACAAGAACCATCTCGAGGAGCTCTGGACTACCGGCGAAGCACCATGGAAATGCTGGAACTGAAAGCTTTCGGTGCCGCCTACCGTGGCCGCCGCGTCCTCGTCACCGGCCATACCGGCTTCAAAGGAAGCTGGTTGTGTCTGTGGCTCAACACCCTAGGGGCTGAGGTCATCGGGCTCGCCTTGGATCCTGCCACTGAGCCGAGTCATTGGGATCTCCTGGCATTGCCAGTCGCAGATCGCCGGGTGGATATCCGCGATGAAGCGGCGGTGCGAGATGTCTTTGCAGAGGAGCGACCGGAGATCGTGTTCCATCTGGCCGCCCAGCCACTGGTTCGCCGGTCCTACCGCGAGCCCATCGCCACCTGGTCTACCAACGTGATGGGCACCGCGCACGTCCTCGAGGCAGTACGTCACACGCCGGATGTGCGCGCCGTGGTAGTCGTCACCACCGACAAGTGCTACGAGAATCACGAAGGGGCCTGGCCCTATCGCGAACATGATCGGCTGGGTGGACATGACCCCTACAGCGCTTCGAAGGCCGGCGCGGAACTCGTGGCCGCGAGCTATAGAAAGGCCTTTCTGCACGATGCAGATGCCCCGCTGGTCGCCACCGCCCGAGGCGGAAACGTGATCGGCGGTGGCGACTGGTCGGAGGACCGCTTGATTCCCGATCTTGTGCGATCCCTTATCGACAACCAAAAGTTGACTATTCGGTCACCCCAAGCGACGCGCCCCTGGCAACACGTACTCGACTGCCTCAGTGGCTATCTGGTACTTGGTCAACACCTCCTAGAGGGGAACACCAGCTGTGCCGAACCGTGGAACTTCGGCCCCGAGCAGCAGGGCAATCGGACCGTCGAGGAGGTGCTGCAAGCACTCGCGCACGATTGGCCCCGACTTGATTGGCAAGTGACAGACAGTCACCAACCCCACGAGGCTGGTCTGCTGCAACTCGACAGCGCCAAGGCGAGAACGCGCCTCGGGTGGCAGCCCGTCTGGGACTACGAACAAGCAATCCACCAGACCGGCAGTTGGTATCGGAAGTGGCTGGAATCGGGCGAAGTCACGAGCCTAAATCAGTTGTACGCCTACACCGCAGATGCGACCGGCTCAGGTCTGGATTGGGCTAATCCGTGAATATCCTCAATACGCCGATTCCCGACCTGAAGATCGTGCAGTCCACGCCCCACCATGATGATCGTGGCGCGTTTGTGCGCCTCTACTGTGGACAAGAAATGGAGTCGCTAATCGGCCACTGCCAGATACTTCAGGTCAACCAATCGGAGACGAGTCGAGTCGGAGCCGTACGCGGATTGCATTATCAACAACCACCACATGCGGAAATGAAAATGGTGCGATGCCTGCGCGGCCGGGTCTGGGACGTAGCGGTAGATCTGAGGTCGGGCTCCCCAACCTTTCTCAAGTGGTACGCCCATGAACTGAATCCCGCCGACGCCCAGATGATGGTGATCCCGGAAGGCTTTGCCCACGGCTTTCAGGCGCTGGAACCCAACAGCGAATTGCTGTATTTGCACACGGAGTTCTACCACCCGCGGTCTGAATGTGGTCTGCGTTACGACGACCCGCAACTCAACATCGCCTGGCCTCTTTCACCGAAGGATCTTTCACCCCGCGACCTAGCCCATCCGCTACTCAACGACGATTTCACCGGAGTCGCGTTATGAAGTGCCGACACTGCGGCAAGCTGCTGGAACACAGCTTTCTCGACTTGGGCTTTGCGCCCCCTTCGAACGCCTATCTGCTGGCCGAGAACTTGAGCCACGCTGAGGTTCACTATCCCCTGCGCGTGAAGGTATGCGACCATTGCTGGCTGGTGCAGACCGAAGACTACGCGCGAGCAGACGAATTGTTCAGCGCTGACTACGCCTATTTTTCCGGGACCTCAACCGGTTGGCTTGACCATGCGGCCCGGTACGCCAACGCGATCGCTGATCGTCTCAGACTCGGTTCTGAAAGTCTCGTCATCGAGGTGGCCTCTAACGATGGCTACCTGTTGAAAAATTTTGTAGCAGCCGATATTCCTTGCCTGGGAATCGAACCGACCGACAGCACAGCCTCAGCGGCTGAGGCACTCGGTATACCCGTATTGAGAGAGTTCTTCGGAAAGGCCTTGGGGCACCAACTGGCCGCTGACGGACACCAGGCGGATCTCATCGCCGCCAACAACGTGTATGCCCACGTGCCCGACATCAATGACTTCACTCGCGGACTCGCCGCAGCGCTGAAGCCTGAGGGCACCATCACGCTCGAGTTTCCCCACCTGGTGCCACTGATCGAACACACGCAATTCGACACCATCTATCACGAACACTTCTCCTACCTGTCGCTCACTGCCGTGAAAGGTATTTTCGCCGCTGCCGGTCTGCGCGTGTGGGACGTGGAGCAGTTGCCTACCCACGGCGGCAGCCTGCGGGTGTACGGGTGCCATGCCGATGCAGCGATTCCAACTGAGGACAGCGTCGGATTGCTGCTTGCGAGGGAACAGCAGTTCGGGATCACCCGACTCGGGACCTACACGGCTTTCCAGGCACGTGCTGATCGCGTCAAGGATGACTTCCTGGCCTTCCTGATCGAGCAGAAACGAGCCGGCCGGCAGGTGGCCGCTTACGGTGCGGCGGCAAAGGGCAACACACTGTTGAACTACGCCGGCATCCGGCCTGACTTGCTACCGTTTGTGTCTGATGCCGCGGTGTCAAAACAGGGCAAATTCATGCCAGGAAGCCATATTCCGATCCTGTCGCCACAGGCATTGCGGGACAATCCACCAAATGACGTGATCGTTTTGCCATGGAACATCGCCAATGAGGTACGGAACGAATTGGCTGATCTGAAACGCGCCGGCGCGAGATTCGTAACCGCGATTCCCGACCTCAGTTTCTCCTAGAGCTCTATCCCTCTTTTTGCCAACAGAAGTTGCGGCCGCTCTCTACCTGCGGTGTCCGCGGTACGTCATGAAATTCTCTTAAGAAATCCGTCCGGCGCAACGGTGATCAACAGTTTGTCCTGAACAGTCTTGTCGATTTCGAATTCCCTGTGAGACTTGAGGTATTCCCACACAGCAGTCTTGGGGTTGTCACCCGGGCCCCATGGACGGTCGGGAAACATTTCGCTCGGCATATCCTCGACAACGGTGTCGAAGACAACGCAGTAGCTACCTACCGAGGTGAGCGGCGCATACGCTTCGAGTTCGGCCAGCACGTGAGCATGAGTATGGTTGCTGTCCAAACACACCAAAACCTTCTGATAGTCGGCCGCGATCTCGCACACGCGTGACGACACCTCGGGCGCGACGCTGGAAGCCTGGATCATCTCGATTCGCGAAGCCATTGGGTGTGCTTCGATAGCCGCATAGTTGTGGGCGCGGATATCGATGTCGATCCCAAGCACCTTGCGATCCGACTTGACCGGATCCAGGCTCACACCGGATTCGATGGCGTCAGCCATGTCCAGCAAGGCCAACATAGATGCGCTTAAGACGAGCGAACCGCCGTGTGCGATGCCCGTCTCAATGATCAGATCTGGGCGAACATCCCAGATCAGTTCCTGCATCGCAACCATGTCCTGCGGATACTGGATGATGGGCCGAGACATCCATGCGAAGTTGTATGAGTACTGGGAGAGCAGTGAACTTCGCATAAATTCCGCTGCCCGTTCCCGCAGCTGATCGTTGCCAGAGACAGCCTCGATCCGGTCTTGCCTTTCCTGTGCAAAGTCACTCACGGTTGACCCCGATCAGATTGAATCGTCCACCGGTCATCCCACGAATTTCTTCAAGGTAATTGGGATTCATCACACAGATATCAGCGCCTGCGGGAAGCGCGGCGGACGCTTCATCGGGCGACATGACGCGCAGACCGGTCGCCGGAACAAATTTGCCGCACTTCGCAGGATTGATATCGATCAAAACATCGACAGGATTGCGGCTGCGCTCCCTGAGCAGGGAGTAAATGACCCCCTTGGATGCGGCCCCCCACACTGCTTTCGACGTGGCCGAGGCTATCGAGTTCGGCAAGAAGTCCGAGGGGAAGCTCACGCGATCTGCTGGGCGATAACCGGGTGACCGCAAGGAATCGAGGTCTGCGACCACGTAGAGATACTGGCCGCCGAATATGTTCCCGATGTCCACTACACGACCGAACATCCTCGAGAAATCCTGCAGCCGAAAGTAATTGACGTGCTCGTAGAAGATGTCAAACCAAACCCTGTTGTTCAGAATCCAGTCCAGGCAGGGGACTTCAATGTAAATCAGCCCACCACCATTGGCCGCACGCAACCCGTCTAGGAAGCTAACGGGGTCCTCGATGTGTTCCAACACGTGGCGCAAAACGATCCCCTGGGCGGATACATCCACTCTCTCATCGAAATAGTGCCGTTCGACTGATGGATTGTCGCCCTCATAGGTGGGATCGAACCCAGTGATCGAGCAGCCCCGTGACTGCAGCAGTTCGAGGAAAAATGCTTTGCCACAACCAACCTCGACCAGACCCTCAATACCCAGGTTGCGTTCAACAATCGTCGCGACCTCCTCGAGGTGGCTTTTGAACGAAGAACTGTGCGCTTGCTCGTTTTGATACGTGGCGTCATAGATCATCAACTCGGCATTGAAAGCTGCATTGTGTACCAACCCGGTCGTGCCGTCCTGCATCAAGCGAATGTCCCCGCGGGTACATCGTCGGGCTTCGTCAAGAGAGTCGTACATCCGATTCTGGAAAATCGGGAAATCCGACTGCGTGTAGAGCAGGGACTCGTCTGTCATTGTCCAGTCCCGCGAACGCCGACAACCTTCGGCGGATCGAAAAGATTATCCGGCCTGGCGCCGAAACGCAGCAGGTCCCGTCGGCCATACTCATCTGCGATGCGCTCAGCGAGCTCCCGAACGGTTACCGGCGTTCCCGAACAGATGTTCACTGCACCTTCCGAATGTCCCAGAGCAACATCAGCGATCATTCTCCCCGCGTCTTCCACATCAACGAAATCCCGGATCTGTCCACCGCTGGTCAGCAACGCTTCTTTCCCGGCTTCAAGCTGCTTCCGAATGTAGGGCACTAGTCGCAGTTCGTCCTCGCCTTGCCCGTAAAGGTAGAAGAGTCGGCACCAGGCGAAGCTCACCTGTTCCGATTCAAAATAGCGATCGATAATTTGAAATGCCGAAGCTTTGCACGCCGCATATAGCGAAGTTGGCGCAAGCGGCGTATCCAGCGTGAGGAGACCTGCAGTCAAGTCGTACTCAGCGCAGGTGCCGACACCGACGAAGCGTTTACCGCCCACAGCCGAAAATGCGCGAACAAGATTGAGCGTCCCTGCCAAGCAATCGAGATTCAAGGGCGAGGTGAGGTACTTGCCGGACTCTGTGTACCAGGCGGCGTGAATTACCGTCTCCGAGTCGGCGAGCAACACCCGGAGCCGCTCGGGGTCCTCCGCGAAAAGGTCGTCCGTTTGTATGACCTCCACAGCCGATGATGTTTGCATGTGCCCCAGCCGAGTGGGATCACGGACTATGAGGCGAACGCGACAACCGCGCTCAAGCAACGCTCGCATGATTTGGCTGCCCACAAAACCTGTCGCACCAGTAAGCGTGACCGTCATATGAACTACGACTCCAGCCTAGAGATGAGCTTGTGCAAGGGCGGCGATTCCTATCTCAAAATCTATCAGCAGATCGACGCACACAACCAATTCTGAAGGTAAACCGAACCCGCTATCTCCAAGCAGATGGCCCTAGGTCCGCTTCACCTACCCTGACACCATGCCCGAAGGCGACACCGTCTTTCGCACCGCTGCAAAACTCCGCGACGCACTGGTCGGCAAGACCCTGACTCGCTGCGACGTCCGGGTTCCCCGCTACGCGACTATCGACCTCACGGGCGAACGGGTCGACGAGGTGCTCAGCCGCGGCAAGCACCTGTTCATCCGGGTCGGTCCGGCCAGCATTCACTCGCATCTGAAGATGGACGGCAGCTGGCGGATCTCACCGCGCGGCGTGCCCGATCACAAGATACGAATCCTCCTGCAGGCCGGCCATGTCACCGCCGCAGGAATCGACCTCGGGATCCTCGAGATACTCGATCGCACCGATGACCTCGACGCGGTCGCCCACCTCGGTCCGGATCTGCTCGGCGCGCACTGGGACCCACGGCAGGCCGCCGCCAACCTCGCCGCGGACCCCGACCGCGGACTCGCCGTGGCCCTGCTCGATCAGCGCAACCTGGCCGGAATCGGCAACGTCTACTGCAACGAGTTGTGCTTCCTGTTCGGCCGGCTGCCCACCAGCCCGGTCAGCGCGCTCACCGACCCCGACAGGATGGTCAGCAGAGCACGGGACATGTTGTGGGTCAATAGATCCCGCTGGAATCGGACCACCACCGGTAACACCCGACCGGGCCAGGAACTGTGGGTCTATGGCCGCGGCGGACAACCCTGCCGGCGCTGCGGCACCCCAATCCAGCGGAGTGAAGAGGCAGCAGAACGCGTCAGTTTCTGGTGCCCGTCGTGCCAACGCTGAGCGGCTCGGCGACAGCCCGATGGAGACTATTGATGGTGGATTTATCCATCCGCATTTCCCGAACGGTGTCAGTGTTCTCCAGAGTCGTCTCCACCGGGGCCCGCCCGTTCGGGTAGACCACCGTGATGACGACGGCGATGTCGGCCTCGACCACCTCAGGGTGGCCATCAGCGTTCTTGAACACCAGTGCCGAACCGCGGAATTCCAGGCCGATTGGTCGGCCCTCCAGGCTAGGGACGGAAGGCCCTAGATCGGTATCCACTGCGACGTGGCGACAAGGTCCCCCTGCTCAAGCGCGGCGGCACGGTGCTCGTGCACTTTTTGATACTCGGCATCGGTCACCATGTCGATGAAGGCCTGCGGCGAGGGGTACTCCACCACCAGGATGGCGTCCCACCACGGCCGCTCGCCGTCGCCGATGACGTTCACCGGAGTGGCGCCGGCATAACGCACCTTGCCCCCGACCCGCTCCAGATGGGGCGCGACCTCGCGCGAATACTGCAGGTAGCTGCCCACACCGGGGCCGTCGTTGAACTTGAGCAGGTTGATCATCACCACCGGCGCATCGGACTGCAGGTTCGCGACCGCCGTGAGATTGACCGTCCGTTCATCAGCACTCATCTCGATTTTTCCTTTCCGATCCGCTCCTTCAGGAACGGCACAACCTGATCCGCCACCGCATCGGTGTCCTCGAGCCAGGACCAATGGCCCAACCCGCGCAGGATGCGGATGTCGACGCGGGGGAACACCTCCACCTGCCGATGAGCAAGCTCGGCCGGGATATAGGAATCAGCGTCGCCGAAGACCACCAACGCGTCGTGATCATGCTGCCGCAGCCGGGCGGCCAGCTGATCCATATCGGCCGGCCGCGTGGACCGGTACAGCTTCAGCACCGCACGCCGGGTCTTTTCCGGCATCAGGTGACCGACGATGGTGGCCACCCACTGCGGCGGCAGGCCCGGATTCTCCCGCGCCAGCATCGAATGAGCCGGCCCGGGACGGATCAGCCGCATGACGAGCTCCCCGACCACCGGGATACGCCAGAGCCGCGCCATCCGGTGCCAGCGATAGCCGATCAGCACGCCGGTATTGATGAAGGTCACGCTCGCGACGCGGTCGGGGTGATCCGCGGCCCAGGCCGCCGCAAACGGGCCACCGAAGTCATGTGCCACCAGGTGCACCCGCGTCACGTCGAGCGCGCGGATCACACCGTCGAGGAATCGGGCGTAACTGTAGATCGTGTAGTCGTTATCCCGGCGCGCGTCCGCGGCACCGAAGCCCGGCAGATCCGGCGCAATGACACGGGCGAACGGTGCTACCCGGGTCATCAGCGGCATCCAGTCCGAACCTGCGTCGGGATTGCCGTGGACGAACACCACCGCCTCGCCGGGCTGTCCGGCGCCACCCACCAGAACCGAGGTGCTGAGGCCCTCGATAGTGAGCCGTCGGGTTTCGATCATGTCCGCGAGCTTACGAAGCGTCGGTGCTCGCCGGTCAGTGGGTCGTCGAACTCCAGCCGTTGGGCGATCAGCCGCAGGGGCGCGGTGAAGTCCACCGGCTGCACCGGCAGCACCGTCGGATACAGCGGGTCATTGTCGATCGGAACGCCGAGGGTAGCCATATGCAGCCGCAACTGATGGGTTCGTCCGGTACGCGGGGTTAACCGATACCGACCCCCACCCAACGGCTCGATATGCGTCTCGGCGTTCGGCTCCCCCGGCTCGATTCGGGCCTGTAACACACCGCGCCGCTTGATGATGCGGTTCGAAACCACCTGCGGCCCAACCAGTCCCGGCTCGACCGACGACACCGCCAGATAGGTCTTGGAAACCTCACCCCGGGCGAACAAAGTCTGAAAAAGACCCCGCACCTCGCGGCGCACCGTGAACAGCAGCACCCCGGCAGTCAGCCGATCCAGTCGATGCGCCGGGCTGAGCTCGGGCAGATCCAGTTCGCGGCGTAGCCGCACCAGCGCGGTCTGCGCGATATGCGATCCGCGCGGCATGGTCGCCAGGAAGTGCGGCTTATCGACCACGACTAGGTTCTCGTCGTGGTAGAGCACCGGCATATCGAACGGCACCACGACTTCATCGGGAAGGTCGCGATAGTGGTACACAAACGATCCGGCTGGCATCTCGGTGAGCGCATCCAGCACTACCCCGTCGGCGTTGAAAACCCCGCCGGCGACCACCTTTGCCCTGGCGGCCGGACCGAACCGCCGGCCGAACTCGTCGGCCACGTTGCCGCCATGAAGTCGCAGCCGGGCCGGTCCGAGCACGTCCTTCACGTCAAGGGCACCGGTTCGAGGATCTCCGCGCGCGCCTCGGGTGCGGCGATCCGCAACGCATCGGCCGAGGCGTCATCGGGTTGGGTCTGGGAGAGCACCTCGGCTTCGACCCGGGCGATGTAGGTGGCGACCTCGCGGTCCACGTCGGCCGGGCTCCAACCCAGGATCGGTGCGACGACTTCGGCGACCTCGCGCGCGCAATCCACGCCGCGGTGCGGGTACTCAATCGAGATCCGCATCCGCCGGGCCAGGATGTCCTCCAGGTGCAGGGCGCCTTCGGCGGCGGCGGCATAGGCGGCCTCAACGCGCAAATACACCGGCGCCTCGGCGATCGGCTCCAACAGATCCGGGCGTTCGGCGGCCAGCGCAAGCACCTCATCGATCAGCGAGCCGTACCGGTCCAGCAGGTGGCGTACCCGGTAGGGGTGCAGGTTGTACTCCGCACCCACGTGCTCGGTCTGATTGATCAGTGCGAAATAGCCGTCGGCGCCCAACAGGGGAACCTTCTCGGTGATCGACGGCGCCACCCGCACCGGGATGAACTCGGCCGCGGCGTCGACGGCGTCGGCTCCCATCACCCGGTAGGTGGTGTATTTACCGCCCGCGATGGCGACCAGGCCAGGCGTCGGCGAGGCCACCGCATGCTCGCGGGACAGTTTCGAGGTTTCCTCGTCCTCGCCGGCCAGCAGCGGCCGCAGACCGGCGTACACCCCGTCGATATCGTCGTGGGTAAGCGGGTTGGCCAGCGCGGTGTTGACGGTTTCCAGGATGTAGTCGATATCGGCCTTGGTGGCGGCGGGATGGGCCAGGTCCAGGTTCCAGTCGGTGTCGGTGGTGCCGATGATCCAGTGCGTTCCCCACGGGATCACGAACAGCACCGACTTCTCCGTGCGCAGGATGATCGCCACCTCGCTGACGATGCGGTCCCGCGGCACCACGATGTGCACACCCTTGGACGCCCGGACCCGGAACCGGCCACGCTGGCGGGACAGCGCCTGAATCTCGTCGGTCCACACCCCGGTGGCGTTGATGACGACGTGGCCGCGAACGTCGGTGACCGCGCCGTTCTCCGAATCCCGCACCGTGACGCCGACCACGCGGTCGCCTTCGGTCAACAGTGACACCACCTGGGTCGAGGTCCGCACCACCGCGCCGTAGTGGGCTGCCGTGCGGGCAACCATCATGGTGTGCCGGGCGTCATCGACCACGGTGTCGTAGTAGCGGATGCCACCGATCATTGAACTGCGCTTGAGTCCGGGCGCCAACCGCAATGCGCCGGCTTTGGTCAGATGCCGTTGGGCGGGAACAGATTTCGCGCCACCGAGCTGGTCGTACAGGAAGATCCCGGCAGCGACGTACGGCCGCTCCCACACCCGCTTGGTGAGGGGGAACAGGAACGGCAGCGGCTTCACCAGATGCGGGGCCAGCGAGGTCAGCGAGAGTTCCCGCTCGTGCAGCGCCTCACGCACCAGGCCGAACTCCAGCTGCTCCAGATAGCGCAGGCCGCCGTGGAACATCTTTGAACTTCGGCTGGAGGTGCCGGACGCGAAGTCACGGGCTTCGACCAGTGCGACGCGCAGGCCGCGAGTGGCGGCGTCCAGTGCCGCGCCCGCACCCACCACACCGCCGCCGATGACCACGACGTCGAACTGTTCGCTGCCGAGGCGCTCCCAGGCTTCCGCGCGCTGAGCGGGTCCAACACTCATGCCGACAGGCTAGTCGAGATCGTCATGCGCCATCAGACGGCGGGCCGCCTCGATGATCGAACCCGATAGCGACGGGTACACCGACAGCGTCTGGGCAAGATCGGTGACCGAGATCCGGCTCTGCACCGCCAGTGCGATCGGCAGGATCAACTCCGATGCGATCGGCGCCACCACAACGCCGCCGATCACCACCCCGGTGGCGGGCCGGCAGAAGATCTTGACGAAGCCGCGCCGCACCAGCGACATCTTTGCCCTGGCATTGGTGCTCAGCGGAAGGGTGATCGTGCGGGCCGGTACCGAGCCGTCGTCGATTGCGGTCTGCGGCACCCCGACCGCGGCGATCTCGGGACGGGTGAACGTGGCCGAGGCCACCGTCCGCAGCCGGATCGGCGCCACGCCTTCGCCCAGCGCGTGGTACATCGCGATGCGGCCCTGCATCGCCGCAACCGAGGCCAACGGGAGCAACCCGGTGCAGTCCCCGGCGGCATAGATCCCCGGTGCCACGGTGCGCGAGACCCGGTCCACCGGGATGTGGCCGCTGGGCGAGAGTTCGATACCCACCCGTTCCAGGCCGAGGCTCGCGGTGTTCGGTACCGCCCCGACCGTCATCAGGGCGTGGCTGCCCTCGACGATGCGGCCGTCGGCCATCGTCACGCGCACGCCGGCATCGGTACGCACCACCGAATCGGCACGGGCGTTCTTGACCAGCGTCACACCACGTTCGGCGAACACGTCTTCGAGCACCGCGGCGGCATCGGAGTCCTCATGCGGCAGGATCTGATCGCGGCTGGCCACCACCGTCACCGTGACGCCAAGCTCGGTGTAGGCGTTGCAGAACTCCGCGCCGGTGACACCGGAGCCCACGATCACCAGGTGCTCGGGAAGTTCGGTGAGGTCATAGACCTGACGCCAGTTGAGGATTCGGTCGCCATCCGGCTGGGCACCGGGCAGCACCCGCGGGCTGGAGCCGGTCGCGATGAGCACCACGTCGGCCTTGAGCACACCGACCTTGCCGTCCGGGGTGGTGACCTGAACCCGATGGTGCGCCATGCCCGGCACGCTGTCGATGAGCTCGGCGTGGCCGGGCACCACGTTGACCTTCTGCCCCAGCAGTTGGGAGCCGATATCGGCAGACTGGGAGCGGGCCAGCGTCTTGACACGGTTGTTGATCTGGGTCAGCGAGATCTGGGCGGCGTCGATTCCGATATCGAAACCCAGGCCCGAGGCGCGGCGCAGCTCGGTGCGGACGCCGGTGGAGGCGATGAAAGTCTTGGACGGCACGCAGTCGAAGAGCACGCAGGCCCCGCCGATCCCGTCGGAGTCCACCACGGTCACCTCGGCGACATCGGAGCCGTGGCCCGCCGCCACGAGCGCGGCTTCGTAGCCGGCCGGCCCGCCGCCGATGATCACGATCCGAGACGTCACGCGCCCCATCTAAGCAGTTAAGCCTTACTCTTTCCCCGTGACGCTCTACGCCGCCTACGGGTCGAACATGGACCCCGAGCAGATGCTGCAGCGCGCACCGCACTCCCCGATGGCGGGTACCGGCTGGCTGCACGGGTGGCGACTGACGTTCGGCGGGGAGGACATCGGCTGGGAAGGAGCGCTGGCCACCCTGGTTGAAGACGTGGCGTGCAGCGTCTTCGTCGTCCTCTACGACGTGACCGCCGCCGATGAGGTCAACCTGGACCGGTGGGAAGGCTCCGAGTTGGGCCTGCACAAGAAGATCCGCTGCCGGATCAGCCGCGAATCCTCCGACACCTCAACCGATCCCGTGCTGGCCTGGCTCTACGTGGTGGACGCCTGGGAGGGCGGGTTGCCCTCGGCCCGCTACCTCGGCGTGATGGCCGACGCCGCGGAGGTGGCGGGCGCGCCCGCGGACTACGTGCATGACATCCGTACCCGTCGGGCCCGCAATGTCGGTCCGGGCCCGGCGCTCTAGCGAGTGAACTCCCAGGCATCGGAGACGATGTCGCCGATATCGCTGCGGCCCGGACGCCAGCCGAGCTCCGCGGTGGCCTTCGCGCTGGAGGCGACCAATACGGCCGGATCGCCGGCCCGGCGCGCAACATCGCGCTCGGCGATCGGCCGGCCGGTGACCTCGCGGCAGCAGGCGATCACCTCCCGCACGCTGAACCCGGTTCCGTTGCCGAGGTTATAGATCCGGTGCGATCCCGGCTGGGCGTTCTGCAGGGCAAGCAGATGCGCGTCGGCGAGGTCGCGGACGTGGATGTAGTCGCGGATCGCCGTGCCGTCAGGTGTGGGCCAGTCATTGCCGAACACCAGGATCTCGTCGCGCTGTCCGGTCGCGACCTGAAGTGCCAGCGGGATCAGGTGCGTCTCGACTCCGTGGCGTTCCCCGAGCCCGGCATAGGCGCCCGCCACGTTGAAGTAGCGCAGGCTGGTCGCCGCCAGACCGTGCGCGTGAGCATAGGAGCTGATCGCGTTGTCGATCGCCAACTTGGTGGCGCCGTAGGCATTGGTCGGCCGGGTGGGCGCATCCTCGGTGATCGGAACCGACTCCGGCTCGCCGTAGGTGGCCGCCGTCGAGGAGAACACCAGCCGCGGGGTGCCGGCGGCGCGCATGACCTCGAGAAGTTCCAGGGTCTTGACGACGTTGCCGTGCCAGTAGCGTTCAGGAGCCTCGACTGACTCCCCCACCAGAGACTTCGCCGCGAAGTGAAGGACGCCGTCGAACGATCCGTCGGCGAGCACCGTGCGGGCCACCGCAACCACATCGCCGTCGATGAACTCCGCGCCCGTCGGCACCGCGTCGGCGTTACCGGTCGACAGGTCGTCGATGATCACCACCCGGTGGCCTTCTTCCAGCAGGACTTTCGCGCACACGCTCCCGACATAGCCGGCGCCTCCGGTGACGAGCAGCTTCACGTGAACGCCGCCGACTGCTCGATGATATTGACCAGCACCCGGACTCCCAGGGCCAGCGCGCGCTCGTCGATGTCAAAGCTCGGATGGTGCAGATCCAGTTGCGGGCCCTGCCCGCTCCACACGCCGAGGCGGGCCATCGCACCGGGCACATCCTCGAGGTACCAGGAGAAGTCCTCGCCGCCACCGGACTGCCGCGTCTCGGCCAGCACCTCGGGTCCGACGGCTTCGATGGCGTGGGTCATGATCTGGGTGGAGCGTTCCTCGTTGACCACCGGAGGAACACCGCGATGGTAGTCCAGTGAATGCTCAATGCCCAGCGGTGCGAGCAGTCCTGAAACTGTTTCGCGGACAAGGCTTTCCATCTCCAGCCAGGACTCCCGGCTGGCCGTTCGCACGGTGCCGGCCAGCGTGCCGTGCTGTGGTATCGCATTGGGCGCAATCCCGGCGTTGACCGCACCCCACACCACCACGGTGCTGTGCCGCGGATCCAGGCGCCGGGACAGCACGCCGGGCAATCCGGTGATCACCGTGCCCATGCCGTACACCAGGTCGGTGGTCAGATGCGGTCGCGAGGTGTGCCCACCGGTGGATCGCAACGTGATCTCGACGAAGTCAGCGGCCGAGGTGATCGGCCCGGCGGTGACGGCGACGCTGCCGACCGCCAGATGGGGATCGCAGTGCAGGGCGAAAATTCGTGACACCCCGTTCAGCGCGCCGGCCGCGATAGCGTCCAGCGCCCCGCCGGGCATCAACTCCTCGGCGGGCTGGAAGATCAGCCGGATGGCGACGGGAAGTTCCGCCACCGACGCCAAAGCGGTCGCCGCACCGAGCAGAATCGCGGTGTGGGCATCATGGCCACAGGCATGTGCCACGCCCGGCACGTCGGAGGTGAACGGCAAACCGGTTCGCTCAGCCATCGGCAACGCGTCGATATCGGCGCGCAACGCGATGCGGGGGGCGTACTCGGGCCCGAAGTCACAGACCAGGCCCGCACCTCCCGGCAGGACCTTGGGGTTCAGCCCCGCATCGACGAGGCGGTCGGCGACGAACTGCGTGGTGACGAATTCCTGGCGCCCCAGTTCGGGGTGGCGGTGGATCCGGCGGCGCCAGACGACGAGATCGTCGTGGTGCGCAGCAAGCCACGACTCGGCAATGTCGGCCAACGGCATCGGGAAAGTATCGCACCGGCTACCCAGAACGGTCGGCCCCCGTCACCTCGGCCCCCGTCACCTCGGCCCGAACTGTCGGTCGCCGGCATCGCCGAGCCCCGGCACGATATAGGCCACGTCGTTGAGACCGTCGTCGATGGCCGCGGTGAACAGCCGGGCCTGCGGAGCAGCCTTGCCCAGCGCGGCCACCCCCTCGGGGGCGCACACGACGCACACCACGGTGATGTCGACGGCACCCCGGGCCTTCAATAGCTCGATCGTGTACACCAACGATCCGCCGGTCGCCAGCATCGGATCGAGCACCATGATCGGCTGAGTCCGCAGATCGGCCGGCAGCGACTCCAGATAGGGCTCGGGCTGGCGGGTGACCTCATCGCGTGCGACACCGACGAAACCCACCCGGGCCTCGGGGATCAGCACGTGCGCCTGATCCACCATGCCCAGTCCGGCCCGCAGCACCGGCACCAGCAGCGGAGGGTTCGCGAGTCGGCTGCCGACGGTGTCGGCCAGCGGAGTCCGCACCCTGATCTCCTCACGTGGCGCATCCCTGGTGGCCTCGTACACCAGCATGAGCGTCAGATCGCGCAGCGCAGCGCGGAACGCCGCGTTGTCGGTGCGTTCGTCACGCATCGTGGTCAGCCGGGCAGCGGCCAGCGGGTGGTCGATGACACACACATCCATAGCCTGAGACTGTAGGTCGTTAGGCTGTGCGGCATGGCTGCAGCGCTCGTTCCGATCCGACTCGGTATCACCGCCGGAGACTTTTACACCCTGTGGGCCCCCCGCTGGCGTGATGACGGCGAGGAATGGGAGGGCTTCCTCGGCAAGGACGACGATCTCTTCGCGTTCGAATCGGTGGCCGATCTGGTGGCGTTTGTGCGGACCAGCTCCGACAACGATCTCACCGACCATCCGGCCTGGGCGGCGATCACCGCGGCCAACGCCCACAAGCTGCAGCCGGGCGAAGACCGCCAGGCCGATCTCATCGCCGTCGAGGAGATGCTGGCCGAGACGCCCACCGAGGCCTCGCTGAGCGCACTGGCCAACACCTTTGCCGTCGTCTCCTCACTCGGGTCGGTGTGCGAACTGCCGGCGGTTACCCGGTTCTTCAATGGCAACCCGAACCTGGGCCTGGTGGCCGGCGGTATCGAGCAGTTCAACGGCCGGGCCGGGCGCAAGCACTGGGACACCGTCGGCGAGATCGTCGCCCGCGGCTGGGACGGCGTGCTGACCGCGATTGACGGAATCGTCACCGCCCCGGAGGTCGATCAGCGCGCTGCCGCCAAGGCCGCCGCCGAACTAGACGAACCCTTCACCGATGACGGCGAGGGCCTCACCGGCATATCGGCCGACGACGATACCGACGATATCGACGATGACGCCGCCGAATTGGCCGGTGGCAAGGCGGCGAACAAGCCCCTGGTGCTCGGCGACGACACGCGCTTCTGGGAGCACGTCGGCATTGACCCGGTGCGGGTGATGATCAGCGGGGGCACGTTCTACACGCTGCGCTGCTATTTCGACGGCAAGCCGGTATTCCTGGGCCGCAACGGCAGGATCAGCGTGTTCGGGTCGGAGCGGACCCTGGCGCGGTATCTGGCCGATGAGCATGATCATGACCTGTCGGATCTGAGCACCTACGACGAAATCCGGACCGCGGCCACCGACGGCTCACTTCGGGTGGATGTCACCGCGGACAACATCTACGTGCTCAACGGTCTGGTGGATGATATCGCCGACGGGCCGGACGCCATCGACCACGACCAGTTGGCACTCGCCGTGGAGTTCATCCGCGATGTCGGCGACTACTCCCAGGACGACGCCGTCGACGTCCTGCTGGCCGATGACACCGCGGTCGGGGCTCTGGTCAACCATGTGCTCGAGCCCGACTCCACCGCTGCACCCAAACCGCCGTACGCCACGGCGGTCACGGAGTGGGAAGAGTTGGAGAGGTTCGTGGAGTCGCGGCTGAGGCGCGAATAGCTCTCGCTTGTCAGCTGTACTGAACGGTAGGTGTGATGTTCCCCCGGACGCCCAGCGCGCGCGCCTGGGTGAGCAGTTCCTGGTACTGCTGGGGTGAGATGTTTTTGTCGCGAGTCAGGATGTAACCGCTCTGGCCGGAGGGGTCACTGACGATGACCCAGCTGTAGTCCGGGGCGTGCGCGAGAATCGTGTAGTTGCCCGGCGGATTCGCTGACGGCGACGACCCGAAGAATCCCACATTCAACGCGGTGTTCGTCTCGTTGACCGGCACGGCGGATCCCACGATCGATGATTTCGGACCCCGATTGACGAAATAGTTACCGGAGTTCTCGACGCGAATCGTGCCGTCGGGGTTGAGGCTGTAGGTCGCCTTGGTGTTCACCAGGCCGATGGAGAAGAACTGTTTGACACTGCCCTGTTCGTAGTAGGTCCCCGCGAACTGAGCCGGGTCGACGGGATCCGAGGAGGGCACCGCCGGAGTGGTCACCGCCGGGGCGGGCGCGAGGTGCACCGGTCGCACACGGTCCGCCCGATTGGCCCGCCTAGGCGCGACCGCAGCCGCTGCGGGTTTGACCGCCGCAGCCGGTTTGACCGCCGCAGCCGGTTTGACCGCCGCAGCCGAGACCGCGCCGCGGACACCCGCGACTGCTGAAGTCACCGCGGCATGTACCTGCCGGACAGTCGACCCGGCGGCATCGCCGGTATCTGCGCCAGCGGTTCCCGCCCCGCAGAGCATTGCCGCGCCCATACCGGCCACTACCGCACTGGAGCTGAACCACATCCGTGAAGAACCCATGACTGAACACCTTTCGGTCGGAGGCCTACACCCATGGTGCGCCCTTCAGCAAACTCTACCGGAAGTATCGAGGTACTGAATTAGCACTTCCTGGTCTTAACCCCGCTCGTCACAGATTCGTCAGCGAACTGTTCCTGGGCTGTCAGACCCCTCCTGCATAATAGAACACATGTTCGATAAACGTCTCCACGACTACTTCGCGCCGACCGATTGCGCGGAGTCCCGGGCGCTGATTGCCGACCTCGCCGTGGCGGCCCGTCTGGAGAATCAGGCCGCCGCGCGCAAGCTCAAATACGCTGGCGAACTCTTCGAATTGCGGCGTGCCGAACGCGGTGAAACCGAGGATTGGGCCGTCGACACCTGGGCCGCGGTCGGTGCCGAGATTGCGGCCTTTCTGCGAATCAGCCTCGGCAAGGCCGGCAGCTTCATGAACTACGGGATCGCCATGCAAAGACTTCCCGCCGTCGCCGCGGTCTTCGTTGCGGGCGATATTGACCTGCAGACGTTCTCGACCATCGTCTACCGGACCGACCTGATCACCGACGCGGCCGCCATGGCCGAGGTCGACGCGTGTATCGCGGTATGGGTGTCCGGCTGGTCATCGATGGGACGGGGCCGGCTGACCCGGGAAATCGACCATATCGTCGCAAGGAATGATCCCGACGCGGTGCGGCGGGTCAATGAGCGGGCCCGCGGTCGCGAGGTGACGTTCTGGGACGCCCAGGACGGGACCGCCGATATGTCCGGTCGGCTGTTCGCCGCCGACGCCGAACTTCTAGACAAGCGACTCGACGCACTCGCCGCGACGACCTGCGAGGGCGATCCGCGGACCATCGCCCAGCGTCGTGCCGACGCGGTGGGGGCGCTGGCCGCGGGAACAGAGCGGCTGATGTGCCGTTGCGGCAGCACGGATTGTGCGGCGGGCGCTGCCGTCGCCTCGAGCGTCGTGATCCATGTTGTCGCCAAGCAGGAGACTCTCGATGGCGAGTCGAACGATCCGGGTCATCTGATCGGCTCCGACGCCCTGATCACCGCTGAACTGTTGAGGGACCTTGCCACCCAGGCGAAGCTGCGTCCGTTGATACACCCCGCCGATTCCCCCGCCGAGAACCGCTACCGCCCCTCTCTGGCACTGGCCGACTTCGTTCGGGCCCGCGATCTGACCTGCCGGGCGCCTGGCTGCAACCGGCCGGCCACCAACTGCGACCTCGACCACACGATCCCGTTTCCCCACGGCGCCACGCATGCGTCGAACCTGAAATGCCTTTGTCGCCTTCATCATTTGCTCAAAACGTTCTGGGGCTGGCGGGATTACCAACTCCCCGATGGCACCGTGATGTGGACACTGCCCGACGGCCAGACCTATGTCACCACCCCCGGCAGCGCGCTGCTGTTCCCCGGCCTGACGGCCCCGACCGGTCCGTGTTCGGGCCGCACCGCGATGATGCCGCTGCGGAAGACCACTCGGGCACGCAACCGCGCCGCCCGGATCGCGGCTGAGCGAGCTAGCCCACCAACACCTTGTAGCGGGGTTTGATCACCTCGTCGATGATCGCCAGTCGCTCATCGAAGTGGATGAACGCCGACTTCATCGCATTGACGGTGAACCGCTCGAGATCGCTCCACCCGTAGCCGAACTCCTCGGCGAGGCAGAACATCTCCTTGCTCATGCTGGTATCGCTCATCAGCCGGTTGTCGGTGTTCACAGTCACCCGAAACCGCAGCCGCGCCAGCAGGTCGAAGGGGTGATCCGCAATGGCGGCGACCGCGCCGGTTTGCACATTGGAACTCGGGCACATCTCAAGCGGAATTCGCTTGTCCCGAATGATCGCCGCCACCCGCCCCAGCACCGCGGCACCGTCCGGCAATACCTCGATATCGTCGACGATGCGCACCCCGTGCCCGAGCCGGTCGGCCCCGCAGAACGCGATGGCCTCGTGGATGGACGGCAACCCGAACGCCTCGCCGGCGTGAATGGTGAAGCGGGCGTTGTTAGCCCGCATGTACTCGAACGCATCGAGGTGGCGCGAAGGCGGGTAGCCGGCCTCAGCGCCGGCGATATCGAAGCCGACGACACCGGAGTCGCGGAACCGGATGGCCAACTCGGCGATATCCCGCGACCGCGCGGCGTGACGCATCGCGGTCACCAGGCACCGCACCACGATCGTCCTACCCCTGGCCGCCGCCGCGCGCTCGCCGTCGGCGAATCCGGCCAGCACGGCATCCACCACCTGATCCAGTGACAGCCCACCGCCCAGATGTAACTCGGGGGCGAAGCGCACCTCGGCGTAGACGACATTGTCGGCGGCGAGATCCTCCACGCATTCCACGGCAACGCGATGCAACGCCTCCGGCGTCTGCATCACCGCGACGGTATGAGCAAAGGGCTCCAGGTAACGCACCAGCGAACCGCTATGCGCGGCGGTACGAAACCAGGCCGTCAACCCGGTCGCGTCCGTGCTCGGCAAACCGTCATAGCCGATCTGCCCGGCAAGTTCGATGATCGTCTCGGGCCGCAATCCCCCATCGAGATGGTCGTGCAGCAGCGCCTTGGGGGCCTTTCCGATCATCTCGAGGGTCAGCGGAGGAGTCATCAGGCGCCCGGTGTCTTCATGGCATTCATTGTGCAAGTGAGATTGTTACCACACCAGACGTAATCCCCACGACATTCTCCTGAACACCCCGGCCACGTTAAAGTTACTTGAACGCACGTCCCTGGAGGTCCTGATGAGTACAGCGGTGGGGCGGCGACGGTGGACGTTCTACCGGGGCGACCCGGGCATGTGGTCCTGGGTGCTGCACCGCATCACCGGCGCCACGATCTTCTTCTTCCTGTTCGTCCACGTGCTCGACACCGCTCTGGTCCGAGTCAGCCCGGAGGCCTATAACGCGGTTGTCGAGACCTACAAGACGCCGATCATCGGTCTGATGGAAATCGGACTGGTCGCCTCGGTGCTTTACCACGCACTCAATGGCGTGCGGGTGATCCTGGTCGACTTCTGGGGTCAGGGTCCGCGTTATCAGCGCCAGATGCTGTGGGGCGTGGCCGCGATCTGGCTGCTCGTCATGGTCCCGGCCCTGGTCGTGATCGGCATGCACATGGCGGAACGATTCTTGTGACCGCCACATCCGAGGGCCGCCTCGGCCCGCCCGCCCCGATCCGGGAACGCGACCACGACCGTCCCGCAAGCCTGGACAATCCGCGCTCGCCGCGGCGCAATAACGCGATGCCCAATTTCGAGAAGTACGCCTGGCTTTTCATGCGGTTCTCCGGCGTGGTGCTGATTTTCCTGGTCCTCGGACACCTGTTCATCGGCTTGATATGGGAGAACGGCGTCTACCGCGTCGACTTCAATTATGTCGCCAAGCGCTGGGCGTCGCCGTTCTGGCAGATCTGGGACCTGTCGATGTTGTGGCTGGCCCAAATGCACGGCGGCAACGGCATTCGCACGATCATCGCCGACTACGCCCGCAAAGACTCCACCCGGTTCTGGCTCAACTCGCTACTGGCGATGTCGATGCTCATCATCCTGGTGGTGGGCACCTACACCCTGTTGACCTTCAACCCCAACATCGTCTGACAACATCAAGGAATAGAAAATGATCACAGAACACCGTTACGACGTCGTGATCGTCGGCGCCGGCGGGGCCGGGATGCGCGCCGCCGTCGAGGCCGGACCCCGAGTGCGCACCGCCGTGCTGACCAAGCTGTATCCGACCCGCAGCCACACCGGCGCCGCCCAGGGCGGCATGTGCGCCGCACTGGCCAACGTCGAAGAAGACAACTGGGAATGGCACACCTTCGACACCGTCAAGGGCGGCGACTACCTCGCCGACCAGGATGCCGTCGAGATCATGTGCAAGGAAGCAATCGACGCGGTACTCGACCTCGAGAAGATGGGGATGCCGTTCAACCGCACCCCCGAGGGCCGCATCGATCAGCGCCGGTTCGGTGGCCACACCCGCGACCACGGCAAGGCCCCGGTGCGGCGGGCCTGTTACGCCGCCGACCGAACCGGTCACATGATCCTGCAGACGCTGTACCAAAACTGCGTCAAACACGACGTCGAGTTCTTCAACGAGTTCTATGCGCTGGACCTGGTGCTCACCGAGACCCCACGCGGGCCGGTCGCCACCGGTGTGGTGGCCTACGAGCTCGCCACCGGCGACGTCCACATCTTCCATGCAAAAGCGATCGTGCTCGCCACCGGCGGGTCGGGGCGGATGTTCAAAACCACCTCCAACGCCCACACCCTGACCGGCGACGGATTGGGAATCGTCTTCCGCAAGGGACTTCCGTTGGAGGACATGGAGTTTCACCAGTTCCATCCGACAGGTCTGGCCGGTCTCGGAATCCTCATCTCCGAGGCCGTGCGTGGCGAGGGTGGCCGACTGCTCAACGGTGAGGGCGAGCGGTTCATGGAGCGCTACGCGCCGACGATCGTCGATTTGGCCCCGCGCGATATCGTCGCCCGCTCGATGGTACTGGAGGTGCTCGAGGGCCGCGGCGCCGGACCGCACAAGGACTACGTCTACATCGACGTCCGTCACCTCGGCGCGGAGGTGCTGGAAGCCAAGCTCCCCGATATCACCGAGTTCGCCCGCACCTATCTCGGTGTGGACCCGGTCACCGAACTGGTGCCGGTCTATCCCACCTGCCACTACCTCATGGGTGGAATACCGACCACGGTGGTCGGAGAGGTTTTGCGCGACAACACCAATCCGGTGCCGGGCCTCTACGCCGCCGGCGAGTGCGCGTGCGTGTCAGTGCACGGTGCTAATCGGCTGGGCACTAACTCGCTGCTGGACATCAACGTGTTCGGGCGGCGGGCCGGACTCGCTGCCGCCTACTACGCGGCCGGGAACCCCCACGTCGACATGCCGGACAATCCGGCCGCGATGGTGACCGACTGGGTGGCCGGCATCCTCTCCGAACACGGCAACGAGCGGGTGGCCGACATCCGCGGCGAGTTGCAGCAGTCGATGGACAACAACGCCGCGGTGTTCCGCACCGAGGAGACGCTCAAACAGGCATTGACCGATATCCAACTGCTCAAGGAACGATACGGGCGAATCTCGGTGCAGGATAAAGGCAAGCGCTACAACAGCGACCTGTTGGAGGCCATCGAACTCGGCTTCCTGCTGGAACTCGCTGAGGTCACCGTGGCCAGTGCGCTCAACCGCAAGGAGACGCGCGGCGGGCACGCCCGCGAGGACTACCCCAACCGGGACGACACCAACTACATGCGGCACACCATGGCGTACAAGGAGGGCCGGGACCTACTGTCGGATGTCCGGCTGGACTACAAGCCGGTGGTGCAGACCCGGTATGAGCCGATGGAGCGGAAGTACTGATCCCGTGACTGCAATCATCGAGAAACAAGAAGCCGGCGACCCGCCGCTGCCTCCGGTCCCGCCCGGCGCAGTCATGGTCACGCTGAAGATCGCGCGCTTCAACCCCGAAAACCCTGATGCCTACACCGATTCCGGTGGCTGGCAGAGCTTCCGGGTGCCGTGCCTGCCCAGCGACCGGCTGCTGAGCCTGCTGATCTATGTCAAGAGCTATCTGGACGGCTCCCTGACGATGCGCCGCTCCTGCGCGCACGGGGTGTGCGGCTCGGACGCGATGCGCATCAACGGCGTCAACCGGCTGGCCTGCAAGGTGCTGATGCGGGACCTGCTGCCCAAAGATCCCAACAAGCAGCTGACCGTCACCGTCGAACCGATCCGTGGCCTCGCCGTGGAGAAGGATCTGGTGGTGGACATGGAGCCGTTCTTCGACGCCTACCGCGCGGTGAAGCCCTACCTGATGACCACCGGCAACGCACCCACCCGCGAACGCATCCAGAGTCCGACCGACCGGGCCCGCTACGACGACACCACCAAGTGCATCCTGTGCGCGTGCTGCACCACCAGCTGCCCGGTGTTCTGGAACGAGGGCAGCTACTTCGGGCCGGCAGCGATCGTCAGCGCCCACCGGTTCATCTTCGACAGCCGAGATGAAGGTGCAGCCGAGCGGCTGGAAATTCTCAATGAGGCCAACGGCGTCTGGCGCTGCCGCACCACCTTCAACTGCACCGAAGCCTGCCCGCGCGGTATCGAGGTCACCAAGGCGATCCAGGAGGTCAAGCGCGCGCTGATGTTCGCTCGCTGACGATGCGGCCACGCAGTGGCCGCAGGCAATACGTCGTTTCGACACGCGGCGGAGTTCGCTGAAACGTAGTGTTCGGCTATGAGCAAAGGCGAATTAGCAGTCGAGCCGGTGGGCGGTACCGGGTCGGTCGAGAGTAAGGGCCTCAAGGGCGGGGCGCTGGGCCTGGTCTCCAGCATCGTCGTTGGCATGGCCTCCACCGCGCCCGCCTATTCATTGGCCGCAACGTTGGGCCTGGTCGTCGCCAGCGGCGGTTCACTGCTGGCCGGAGTCAAGGCTCCCGCGATCGTGCTGCTCGCATTCATCCCGATGTACATGATCGCGGTGGCCTACCAGGAACTCAATAAGGCCGAACCGGACTGCGGCACCACATTCACCTGGGCCTCCCGTGCCTTCGGGCCGCTGGTCGGCTGGATGGGCGGCTGGGGCATCATCGCCGCCGACGTCATCGTGATGGCCAACCTCGCCCAGATCGCCGGCGCGTATTCGTTCACCTTCGTCGGCGAACTGGGCTGGGAGGGCGTGGCCGAACTGGCCGACAGCACACTGTGGTCAACGGTGGCCGGAGTCATCTGGATCATCGTGATGACCTACATCTGCTACCGCGGTATCGAGGTCTCGGCGCGAATCCAGTACGCACTGCTAGGCATCGAAATGGTTGTGCTGATTGCCTTCTCAATCGTCGCCTTGATTAAGGTCTACGCGGGCAAGGCCGAGACCTACTCGCTGCATCCGCGGCTGGACTGGTTCTGGCCTGCCGGACTGGACTTCAGCACCGTCATCGCCCCGGCCCTGCTGACCGCGCTGTTCATCTACTGGGGCTGGGACACCGCCGTCGCCTGCAATGAGGAGTCCGACGATCCCGGCACCACCCCGGGGCGCGCCGCGGTCATCTCGACCTTCCTGCTGCTGGCCACCTATGCGTTGGTCGCGGTATCGGCAGTCGCCTTCGCCGGCGTGGGCAAAGAGGGCATCGGCCTGGGCAATCCCGACAACGCCGCCGACGCCTTCGCCGCCATCGGTCCAGACCTGTTCGGTGACAGCTTCATCGGCAAGGTCGGCATCATGTTGCTCGCCGCCTCCATTCTGACGTCGGCGTCGGCGTCGACCCAGACCACGATCCTGCCGACCGCGCGCACCACGCTGTCGATGGGTGTCTACAAGGCCTTGCCGTCGTCGTTCGCCAAGATTCATCGCAAGTACCTGACTCCCACCGTCGCGACGCTGGTGATGGGTGGGGTGTCGATTCTGTTCTATGTGCTTTTCACTCTGGTGAGCCCGAATCTGTTGTCGGCATTGATCGGCTCGGTCGGATTGATGATCGCCTTCTACTACGGCCTCACCGGGTTCGCCTGCACCTGGTTCTACCGCAAGGATCTCACCAAATCAGTACGTGACCTGGTGATGCGCGGGATCGTTCCCCTGCTGGGCGGCATTATCCTGCTGGTGATCTTCATCTACGGGTTGATCCAGTACGCCAAGGTGGACTGGCTGACCGATGACGACGGCAATAACGTCACGATCTTCGGCTTCGGCGCGGTCGCCGTGGTGGGCATCGGCGCCCTGGTGCTCGGCGTGGTGATGATGGTGGTGTGGTGGCTGGCCTCACCGGACTACTTCCACGGCCTCACCCTGCCGATGCGTTCCAGCGCCGATCTGGTGCTGGTACCCGCGACCGGGTCAGAGCCGATGTTCGGCCTGCCCGACTCCGGTGACATGCCGACCGTTATCGCACAAGACCTATCCAACCTGCCCCCGGGCGAGACCGCGATCAACCCGGAGACCGGCGAGGAGTTCACCAAGGGCGGCTAGCGCAGCCTGAACACCGTTCGGTGCCAAGGCTTTTGGATGACGGCGGTGATATCGCTCATGACGTGTTTGATGGTGAGGTACTCCTCGAAGGAGTAGTCCGACATATCCTTGCCGAACCCCGACGCCCCGACGCCCCCGTGCGGCATCTCACTGATGATCGGGATGTGGTCGTTGATCCAGACACACCCGACCTTGATCTCCCGGGATGCGCGCTGCGCGCGATAGACGTCGCGGGTCCACGCTGACGCAGCCAGCCCGTATTGGGTGTCGTTGGCCTGACGTAGTGCGTCGTCATCACCGTCATGGGGCCGCACGGTGAGCACCGGCCCGAAGATCTCGTCGCGGTAGGCCTCGGAACTCTCGGCGACATCAGCGAGCAGCGTGGGCAGGTAGTAGAACCCGGGTGAGTCGGGAGCCGTTCCGCCGGTGACGATGCGGGCGCCCTGGGTGGGCGCGCGGGCGACGATTGCGGCCACCTTGTCGCGGTGCGCGCGCGAAATCAGCGGGCCCAGATCGGTATCGGGGTCGGCCGGGTCGCCCACGACGAGCTTGCCCATCAACTCGGCCACCCCGGCAACGAAGTCGTCATACAGATTGCGCGCCACGATCGCCCGGGTGGCCGCCGTGCAGTCCTGCCCGGAGTTGATCAACGCCCCCGCCACCGCGCCGTGGATCGCGGCGTCGAGGTCGGCATCGTCGAAGACCACGAATGGCGCCTTGCCACCGAGTTCGAGTTGGGTGCGGTGACCGTGAACGGCCGCCGCCGCCATCACCTTTCGGCCCACTGCGGTCGAACCCGTGAATGTCACCACGTCCACACCTGAGTGACCCGCCAGCGCGGTGCCGGCATCGGCGCCGGCCCCGGTCACGACATTGAACACCCCGTCGGGCAATCCCGCCTCGGTCGCCAGGCGGGCCAGCGTCAACGTTGTCAGCGGGGTGATCTCGGCGGGTTTGATGACTACCGAGCAGCCGGCCGCCAGCGCCGGAATGACCTTCCACACCGCCATCTGAAGCGGGTAGTTCCACGGTGTGATGGTGGCGACCACGCCCGCGGCCTCGCGCCGGATGGACGAGGTGTGGTCCGCGGAGTATTCCGCAGTGGCCTTGCCCTCGAGGTGGCGGGCCGCACCGGCGAAGAACGCGATGTTGTCGATGCTGCCCGGAACGTCGAACTCGGTCGCCAGCCGCACCGGCTTGCCGGTCTGGCTGACCTCCTCGGCCACGATCTCGGGCCCGTGGGACTCGACAAGTTCGGCCAGTGTGGCCAGCACGGCGGATCGCTCGGCGGGGGTGGCGCCCGACCAGGCAGGCAGCGCCGCACGGGCCGATGCGACGGCGATATCGACGTCGGCGGGCGTGGCGAGGGCAAGCTCGGCGACACCTTCGCCGGTCGCGGGGTTGATCACCTGATGTCGGCTTCCGTCGGTCGTCACCGGCGCGCCGTCGATCCAGCTACTGGGAATCACCGGCCAACGGTAACCGAGCCTTCGAGCGGCCGCTGCGAATTCCTGCGCTAAATCGGCGCGACAGTGGCCTTTTCCGCACATTCAGTTGCTTATGGCAACGGATTCCGTGCACAATCGATTGGTGGATGAGATGTCGAAGACAATCATCGAGAAGCTCCAGCGCGACGGCCGCCGGTCCTATGCCGGGATCGGCAAGGACATCGGCCTCTCGGAGGCCGCGGTGCGCCAGCGCGTTCAGCGGCTGATTGACGCCGGCGTGATGGATATCGTCGCGGTCACCGATCCGATGCAGTTGGGGTTCAGCAGGCAGGCGATGGTCGGCATTCGCTGCCAGGGCGATGCCACTAAGGTCGCCGAGCGGCTCGCAAAAATCGATGCCGTGTCCTACGTGGTGCTGACCGCGGGCACCTTCGACGCCCTCGCCGAGATCGTCTGCGCCGATGACGCCGAACTGCTGAACCTACTCAACACCGAGATCCGGGCGATACCCGGGGTGACCTCCACCGAAACGCTTGTCTACCTGAAACTCGTTAAACAACAATACAATTGGGGAACGCGATGACCACCACCGAAACTCGGGACCTCACCGCCGAATTGTCGGCCAAGGCCGACCGCCACCTGTGGGGACACTTCGCCAGGCACGGCCACGGCATCAGCGCGCCGATCATCTCCCGGGGCGAGGGCTGCTATATCTACGACAGCCACGGCAAGCGCTACTTCGACGGCCTGTCCGGGCTATTCGTGGTGCAGGTCGGCCACGGTCGCACCGAGCTTGCCGAGGCCGCCGCCAAGCAGGCCGAGACACTGGACTTCTTCCCGCTGTGGTCCTACGCCACCCCACCCGCGATCGAACTGGCCGACCGGCTGGCGCACTACGCCCCCGGCGATCTGAAC